>Ga0307509_10001646_pt1 | contig 37455 bp, 33 predicted proteins | sample 10_EM_MG_FD_202245 | JGI IMG/M metagenome (GOLD analysis project Ga0307509, IMG submission 202245) | Populus trichocarpa ectomycorrhiza microbial communities from riparian zone in the Pacific Northwest, United States - 10_EM | ecosystem: Host-associated > Plants > Roots > Unclassified | place...
GACTCGTCGGCGAGCGGCCGGCCGAGCGCATCGTTCGCCTTGCGCACGGTCTCGCCGACCTTGCCCGGAACGCGCTCGAGCGCGGCGTGGGCCCGCGCTCGGATTCGATCGAGAACACCCATCGTCTTAGTTGACGACGCGCAGGCTCTTGCGACCCGCGGGGATCGGCGGCGCGGCCTGGTCGTCCGGATCGACCTCGGGAGCGATCGTGACCACGCTGTTCTTCTTGCGCGTCTTCGCAGCCGCGTTCCGCGCGATCGCGAGCAGCTTCACGTGGGCTTCCTCGTGCGCCTTCTCCTGGGTGCCGCGCACCATGGAGACGACCTTGTTCTTGAGGTACGCGAACCGGTTCTTGCGCGACCCGACCTCGTAGACGAGATCCGCGGCCGTACAACCCGCCATGTGCGGCGAGCGGTGGAACGGGTGCATCAGCGACGGGTGCTTGTGGAGGTACGTGCGGACCTCCTCGATCGTCATGCCGACGTCGGCGAGCGCCTTGTCGAGCTCCTTCTGGGCGAGCTGCTTGGCCTTGAACAGCTGCATCTGGACGCGGCTGTAGACGTTGACCGCGCCGTCACCGTTGGTCTCGATCGGCAGGAAGATGCCCTGCGGATAGAGCTCGGTGATGAACGACTGGATGCCATCCGACACCGACGACGACGGCATGCATCCGAACGGCTTGACCGAGAGGGTCATGTTGACCTTCGAGTACGCGACGTTCTGGATCAGCTTGCCGATCTCCATGTGGCCTTCGCCGCCACGGAGGTTGTTGTCGTAGAACGCGTGCGAGACCTCGGCGATCTGCTGCATGTCCGGGAGGTGGTAGTCGTTGAGGCCCATCGCCTTCGCGAAGGTCTGGAACAGACCGCGGAGCACCTTCTCGCCGGCCCACAGCGACGCCATCCGCTTGCGGACGTCGACGCCCTTCAAGCTGAACTTCGAGCCGCCCTTCTCGTCCTTCGCCTTGTCGACGCCGCGCAGGTTCGCGCGCTGCGCCGTGTCGTAGCGACCCTGCCACACCATGTAGAGCAGCCACGCGATGACGAGCTGGATGTCCGGCTCCGCGCCCTCGGCCTCGAGGAAGCGCTGGAGGCCGTAGTTACCGTCGCCTTCGGTGGTCATCGCCCAGAACTCGCCGATGATGCCGACGCGCGGCTTCGGGCGGGTGCGGTCGACCTTGACCTTCGACAGCTCGCGGCGCGCCTTCCACAGGGCGACGGGCAGCGACGAGTTGGTCTCGAACGCCTGCGAGATGATCCGCTTGGACACCTCGAGCGCGCGATCGGTCGCGCCCGGCAGCACCTCGTACGGGCGGATGCGGTAGCCGAGGGCGTTGAGGCAGTCGCCGATCAGGATCGCGCGGATCACGCCCCAGAAGAACGTCGGGTTCATCTCGAGCCCGACGCCCTCGCCGGTCGCCTGCTTGAGGCCGCCGGTCTGCTGGAACAGGAGGACGCGGAAGCCGTCGAAGCCGGAGTCGCGGAGCGCCTTGCGGTACTCGGTGACGTACGTGCCGAACCGGCACGGGCCGCAGGCGCCGGCCGTGATGAACACGTGGTTCTTGACGATGTCGTCCTTCGACATGCCCTGGTCGCGAAGCCCGTCGAGGTACTTCACGAGGTTGCCGACGGTGAAGTAGGTCGGGTTGCACTGACCGCGGTTGCCGTACTCGCGGCCGTACTGGAGCGCGTCGTTATCCGGCGTGTCCATCGCGAGGACCTTGTAGCCGATGCCGCGGAGCGCGGCCTGGATGAACAGGTCGTGCGCCATCGTCAGGCCCGACACGAGGATCGTCGTGTGCTCGCGCTGGTCGCGCGTGAACTCGCGAGGGACCGCGTCGAACCAGTGCTGCGCGGTCTCCACCGGCAGGCCGAGGCGCTTGCGCTCCTCGATCTCGAACTTCTGGAGCTCTGCCTCGATCGCCTCGAGGGACATCGCGTCGATACCGTTGTTGTTGTCGTTCGTCGTGCTCATCTGAAGTTCTCCTTAGGTCCGCATCACATTGAGGGCCGCAGTCCGCTTGCCCTTCGGTTTGTTCGCATCGTCCGCAACCATCCACTCGGAGACCTGCGCCTCGAGCGTCTTCATCTCGTGATCCAGCCGCTCGTCGATCCGACCGACCGACGCGAGCTTCTGCGCCAGCGTCTTCATCAGCTCGAGCTTCTTCACGGTCACCGACCGATCGAGCTCGACCTTCTTCACCGCGCCGTCCTCGAGCTTCTCCTTGAGGAGCATCAGGGTGTATGCGTAGGTTTTCACGCGGATCTTGATCGATCCGCTCGGCTTGTTCGCATCGATGTCGTGGAGCGCCGAGTACGCCTTGCCGGCCGAGGCGATGATCGAGTCGATCAAGCCGTAGGTCGGTGCGTCGTGGCCGCACTTGAAGCTCGAGAGATCGAGGCATGCCATGTTCGGATGGCGCGAGGCGTACTTCGCCGCCCACACCTTCTGGACCGAGTTGGTCGAGTAGTTCTCGGGCCACACGTCGGTGACGTCGAGACCGTTCTCGATCACGCCCTTCGCGATGTCCTCGGCGAACAGCCGGTCCATCGTGGGCTTGTCGCGCGGCAGCGAGCGCATCGACAGGATCGGATAACCGAGCGCCTGGAACTCCTCGAGCACCGAGTGGTTGAGGCCCGGATCGTTGTGGTACGGGCGGCCGAGCATGACGAGCGCCACGCGGTTCTCGCGGGTCACCTCGTCGAGGATCTCGCGGCCCTTGCGCTCCATCTCGTCCTCGAACGCCTGGACGGCCTTGAACGCCTCGTCGACGGCGAAGTCACTCTCGTCGGGGGTGAGGCCGAGGAGCGGACCGAACTCGTCGAACATCTGCTTCTTGCACATCAGCGGCTCGTTCAGCGTCACCGCCGTGTCGAGGTAGCTGATGTTGCGCTCGGCGAAGAAGTCGGTCTCCTTCGTGAACGCCGCGCGGATCACCTTCGGCGTGCCCGAGACGACCGGGCAGCTCGCCGTATCCATCTGGTTCACGATGAACGTCGGGATGTGGGTGATCGCCGGGAAGAAGATGTAGTTGAGCGGCTTCTTCTCGTGGTGCTTGAAGAGAAGATTGTGGATGTGGGCCTGGCAGACCTTGCTCGGGTAGCAAGGATCGACCGAGCCGTACTTGCAGCCGGCCTGCCACATCTCTTCCGAGGTCTCGTCGGAGAACACGACGTTCCGCGAGTCGACGCCGATCGTCTCGAAGTACGCGCGCCAGAACGGGCCCGTCGAGTAGAGGTTCAGCACGCGCGGGATGCCGACGCGGACATCGCGCCGCTTCTCCCACACGTCCGCGCTCGCGCGCTGGAACGGCCGCTCGACTTCCTTGTGGCGGACCGCGCCGAGGAGCGTGCGCTTGACGACGACGTCCTTGACCGGCATGCCGTGCTCCGGCATCGGCAGGTGCTCGTAGAAGCTCTTGAACGCGAGCTTGGCCTCGTAGTCGACCAGGTTCGGGTACTGCTTCATCCGCTTCTGGCGCTCCTTGTTGAGCACCTTCAGCGCGTCCATGTTCTCGACCGTGCCCTTCTCGCACGAGAAGCCCGAGATGTAGCGGGCGGTCTTGCCGTCGAGGGTCTTGGTGTCGATGAACGTGCGCGAGCAGTTGTTCGGACAGAAGTTGCAGCGCGTCTTCTCGTCGTTGATCGAGACGTACTCGATGTCGACGGCCTGATCGAGACCGACGAACGTCGTCGTGCCCTGGCGGCGGGTCTTGCGCAGCGCTTCGAACGCGGCGCCGATCGCGCCGGCTTCACCGCAGTGCGGGTGGAGATAGACCTCGGCGTTCGGAACGCGCTTCTCGATGTAGTCGACCTGCGCCTTCAGCGCGGCCATGTTCTTCTGCGTACCGCCCTGGAGCACGAACACGCGGCCGAGCTCGGCCATGCGCGGGATCTGGACGACGTACTGCCAGATGTTCTTCGGCAGCACGAGCGCGAGGCCCGCGAGCAGCTCCTCCTTCGCGTAGCCTTCCTTCTGGAAGTTGACGCGGTCGGAGTCGAGGAACACGGCGCAGCCGTAGCTGAATTTCGGCGCGAGGCGCGCTTCGAACGCGACGTCCGCGTACTGGCGAACCGGCACGCCGAACTGATCGGCCATCGCCTGGAGCAGCATGCCGTTACCGGCGGAGCAGCTGTTCGACAGGCGGAAGTTCTTCACGTCGCCGTTCTGCATGAACATCACCTTGATGTCCTGCCCGCCGATGTCGCAGATCACGTCGACCGCCGGGAACCAGCGCTTCGCCGACATCATGTGCGCGACGGTCTCGACGATGTTCGCGTCGGCGCCGAGCGACTTCTCGAGGACGTCGCCGGCGTAGCCCGTGACGCCGAAGCCGGTGACCTCGAGCTTCGCGCCCTGGTCGGTGGCCCACTGGCGCATGTCCGTGAACATGTCCTTCATGTCCTGGATCGGGTTGCCCTTCGAGAGGGTGTAGACCTTCTTCAGGATGTTCTCGTTCTCGTCGATGAACACGCACTTCGACGACGTCGAGCCACCGTCGAGGCCGATCACGCCGCGGTAGGTCTTGCCCGCCGCGAGCGTCGCGTCATCGTAGTCCGGGGTCTTGTACTTCTCGACGAACGCGTCGCGCTCGGTCATCTGCTCGACCAGGCCGGGACCGGCGCTCTCGCCGAGCTTGCTCTTGCGGCCGTGCGCGATGAACTCGTCGAGCGGCTCGAGGCCGCGATACGCGCCGACGGTCTCGGGCTCGTAGAGGCCGAACAGCACCGCGCCGTACGCGGCGTAGAGATCGCTGTTCTTCGGGACGAAGATCAGCTCCTCGATCGGCACGGTCTTGTCGTACTCGTAGCCGCGCTCGGCCCACGCCTCGGGAATGCGGAGGCGCCAGCATTCCTGCAAGAACGGGAGATATGTATTCGGACCGCCGAGGAGGAGCACCTTGCTCTTCAGCGTGTTGCCGCGCGTCAGCACCGCCAAGTTCTGCGACACGATCGCGTCGGCGAGCGAGTTCATGATCTCGGAGCGCGGGATGCCGCTCTTCACGAGGTTGACGATGTCGGTCTCGGCGAACACGCCGCACTTCGCGGCGACGTGGTGGAGCTTCGAGGGATCGAACTTGAGGCCCGGGACCTCCTCGCGCGGCATGCCGACCTTCAGCACGCACTTGTCGATCGTCGCGCCGGTGCCCGACGCGCACTTGTCGTTCATCGAGGTCTGAGCGGTCTTGTCACCGGTCTCCTCGTTCTTCTTGAACATGATGATCTTGGCGTCCTGGCCGCCGAGCTCGATCACGCTGCCGACATCGGGGTGGAGCTTCTCCACCGCCATCGTCACGGCATTCACTTCCTGGACGAACTTCGCGCCCAGATGCGGTGCGATCGGCGAGCCACCAGAGCCGGTGATGAACGTCCGGATCTGATCCTTCCGCAGCGTCGGGTAGGCCTCGTGGATCTCGCGCAGCATCTCGCGCGTCATCTCGGGCTGACGGGTCTCGTGGCGCAGGTACTTGCTCCACAAGATCTCTTTCGTGGTCGGATCGACCACCGTCATCTTCACGGTGGTGCTGCCGACGTCGATGCCGATGACGATCTTCTCGGGTGTGCTCATCCTGTGCTCCTGTACGACCAGACAGACTGACGCGTCAGTCTAGTGGCGTGAGTATAGATAGACTGACGTGTCAGTCCAGACTTAAATACAGGCAAGATCGAGCGATCTCGTGCGTAACGGATTACGCGAGGACGCCGCGCAGGGCGACCAGCAGGATCTCGTCCACGACCGCCTCGACCGTCGGCGGGTCGGGATCGGTGATGATGTGCTCGACAACCCCGCGAATCATCCCGAGCATCGCGGCGGCGAGCAGCTCCGGTTGGACCTTTCGGAGCAGCTTGATCTCCTGGCCCGACTCGAACGCCCTGCGTAACAGATCGCGCACCTCGTTGAAGAATTGATCGAGGCGTTCGGCCGCCTCGGCATCCGGCGTGTGGCCGGCCGAGAGCAGCAGCATCGCGAGCGATCGATCCTTCACGACGTACTCGAGTGCCGCGATCACCTGCGCGCGGAGCTGGACCTGCGGCGGCGGTGCATCTGCCGTCACGACGTCGATCCGGTGCATGTGGCGGCGGAGTTGCTCCATCGCCTCGTCGAGGATCGAGCTGAACACCGCCGACTTCGACTCGAAGTACAGATAGAACGTGCCGCGCGCGATGTCGGCGCGATCGATGATCGCGTGGATCGACGCACCGTGATAACCGGCCTCGGCGAACACGTGCTTCGCCGCCTCGAGGATCTGCCGCCGGCGCTCGCGTTTCTGCGGGTCGAGGACGACGACCTGAGAGGACATCAGCCGCCTCGGCGCGACTGATACGCGACGATCGCGCGCTCGAGACCGGAGTACATCCGGCGCCACCGCAAGCGCGAGTCGACGACGAGCCCGTCGACGCAGTGCGAAGCGATCTCGTCCTCGAGCGCGACCGCGAACGGCGCGCAATCGGCGTAGAGGTTGATCTCGTCGTACACGCCGTGCGAGAGCGCCGTGAAGTTCGCCGAGCCGACGTCGGCCCAGCGGTGATCGATCACGACCACCTTCGAGTGGACCATCCGGGGCAGGAGGACGATCGTCAGATTCTGCGGTGCGCCGGTGAGCCGCATCAGCGCATCGCAGGTCGCGCGATTCGTCGCGCCGAGCACGTCGGCGTGATCCGCGGTGACGAGCTTGACGTGGACGCCGCGCTGGACAGCTCGCGACAGCGCCGCGGTGAACCGGTTATCGCCGAGGTACGCCATCTCGACGGTCAGCGACTCGCGCGCCGCATCGATCAGCGCGAGCCGGTGCGAGATCATCGGGCACGACTTCTTGCGGTGGGCCTCGCGGCTGTGGACCAGGAAGTCGAGGCCGCGCGACGGATCGAACTCGTCGAGCCCGCTCATCCGCTCGCGCAGCCGCGCGACGTGCTGCTCGCCCTCGGCCTCGATCATCAGATCGATCCACTCGTGGCGATGGTTGTCGCCGATGCCCATCGAGCCGAGCGCCAGGTAACGATCGTCGACGATGTAGATCTTCGAGTGATCGAACCGCTTGCGCATGTGCTCGACGGTGATGTGCGGGTGCGCGAGGATCCGCTCGGACAGCGCGTTCGGGCGCTGCTTGAACGATCCGGGCGCGCGATACACCGCTCCGAGGAACCACGCCTGGAACCCGCGGATCATGTCCACGCGCTTGTGGAAGAAGCTCTGCTTGTTGCCGCCGGTATACTCGTAGACCGCGGCGATTCGATCCTTGTGGATGATGACCTCGGCGCCGCGATCCGCCGCCGCGAGCACGGCTTCTCCGAGGAGGTTGCCCGCCTCGTCGTCGCGCCAGAGGAACGCCCGGATCTCGACCGACTTCTTCGCCTCGCGGATCCGGCTGAGGATCGCCTGGAACGCGACATCGCCCGAACCGAGCACGCGCAGCGGTACGGTCCCTGCGGCGCCGGGCTCCATCGGCGTCGACACCGTGTGCAGCGGCAGGTCGATGCCGACCGACTGCATCTGGCGGACGCGCCGCGCACGCCGGCGGCCAAACGAGCCCCTTCTGCTGGTGCGAGGTACCGCGGGTCGCGCCATCTAGACTGCATACGGTTAACCGACTTCAGGTGATCGGTCAATTGAAGGCCAAATGCGGTAGGGCTGCGCCACGTTGGCGGTTCGACCACCGATCCCGCGTCACATCCGTGGGTGAGGTCCACACCACCACCGCATGTTGAAGACTGCGGAGCTGGACCTCGAGCGGAAAGGACCTCGCAACCTCGCCAACTCGGTCGACACGGGGACGCCGGGCCGTACCACCCGCGTCGAGGCGGAAGGCCAGCATGCCGGGACCCATCACACCTTGCCGCCGCCCCAGCCGGGCGAACCGCCGGAGGTCGCGACCGCGCGCGTGATGCTCGACCAGACCGAGAGCGATCCGGGACGCCAGCTCGGTATCGTGCGGCGCGTGCTCGATGCCGCGACGTACGCGCCGCCGGAGACTGCGCAGCAGCTCCTCGGACTGCTTGCACCGTTCACGCGCGACTATCCCGCGCTCGCGTCGGCGATCTCGACCCGACTCGCGACGCTCGCGCCGCGTGGCCATCTCGATCCCCAGCAACAGCTCGCCGCGACCGCCTTCAATGCGGCACACGCCGACAACGTCAGGAAGTTCCTCGCCGCCAGTCACCTCTCGTCTGGTGACGCCAACGCGATCGCGGGGTGGCAGCAAGCGCACGGGATCGCGATCGATGGCAAGGTCGGGCCGGCCACGCTCGCGAAGGTCGCTTCTGCGACGACGGCATCTCTCGCAACCCCGGTCACGACCGCGAGCACGGGTGGAGGTGGTGGCGGAAGTGGTAGCAGCGGCGGCGGCGCCACCGTGACTTCTCCGACCTCGGGCAAGCATCCTCCACCCCCCGAGTTCCTCTCGAGCAATCCCGCCCTCGCGCAGCAACAACGCGATCTACGCCTCCGCCAGTACGACGAGGATCCGGCGATCCGCGGCTACATCCCTCCGCACGACGTCAACGTCTCGATGCTCCAGCGGTACAGCGAGATCAGCGCGCAGTGCAGTTACTCGCGCGAGCTCCGCGTGCTGATGGTCGGTAGCTCGCGCGCCGAGCAGGGCGACTCGACGCTCAATTACAACTTCGCGGGTGTCGAAGGCTACTGGCTCACGCCGCCGAGCAACGGCACGCCGTGGACCCGTGGCTATCGGAGCGCCACGATCACCGAGAAGCAGTACCGCGACAACCCGGAGGTGTTCTTGAACTATCCCGCTGCGGGGAAGGGCTCCGTCGAGGACCAGCTCAAGGTCCTGCCACCTGGTGGAAAGCTCGCGGTCGCGTTCTACGGGCCGCGACCGGCCTACGCCACGCTCACGGCTGCAGTCACGAGCTTCGTCCACGAGATCAAGCGCCGCATCGAGGCGTTCCGCGCGGCCGGCGATCCTGCCGTCGCGATCGCCGAGAGCGGCGGTGCCGGTGCTGTGGACGCTTACATCAAGATGATCCACACGACCACGCCGAATGGCATCCCGCCGTACAACGCCGAGGGTCCGTACCCCGGCCAGGTCCGGACCGGCATCGCGATCGCTCGCGCCGATCCGAGCATCGCAAAGGAGCCCTAATCGCGCAGGTGGATCGCGGCGAGCTCCTTCAGGCGTTCCTTCACTCTCTCGAACTGCTTGCGCAGTGCCGCCGCCTTGCGCGCGAGCTCGTCGTCGGCCGCCGTCGCGCCGCACAGCACGATCGCGATGTCGCGCCACGCGAGGTCCTTGTCGATGCGCAGCACGAGGAGGACCTGATCTTCGTCGGCCAGCTCGCTGCGGATCCGCGCGTAGACATCGGCCTCGCGCACGGCGCCCCGGCGCGTCGTGCTCCACACCTGGGTCACCGCGTGGGCGACGGACGGGATCTCGGAGACCAGGACCTCGTGACGGCGCGCCGGCCGGGCGCGCACGCGCGCCGTCGCGGCGCGCGCGAGCATGTAGCACCACGTGCGGAGCGAGCACCTCCCGTCGAACGTGCGCAGGCTCTTCCACAGCTCCTCGCCGAGGAACGAGAACGCGTCGTGGGCATCGACCTCGTCGAGCATCGAGCACAGCCAGCCGACCAGCTCGGCGCCGTACGTCTCGAGCGCGAGCGTCGTCGCGGCATCGATCGAGCCGGCGTCGATCAGATCGCGCAGGACGGCATCGACGTCGCCGGTCATCGCCCGGGACAGCCCTCGCGGCGGTGCAGGCGGGCCACCAGCGCCGGATCGGCCGGCGTCGCGGCGCGATAGCCGAGGAAGCCGGCGCGCCATGGCACGGTGTCGTCCTCGCCGAAAAGCCAAGCTCCGTCGATCAGGAGCCGTCCTTCGCCGCGCACGAACCGAAGCTTCGCGAGCCCGGCGTTGAGCGGTGGACGGCGGGTCGGCTGGTCGCACCACGTGCCGGTGAACACGCCGTCGGCGAAGCGACCGACGAGGATGCCGTCGTTCTGGGTGTACACGCCGTGCGCGGTACCGTCGGGATCGATCTGCAAGATGAAGTCGCCCGTCGTACCGGTGAACGCCTTGCCGTCGATCTCCGACGCGGCGATCGGCGCGACCGCCGGCGCGCGGGTCGCGAACGCGACGACCGCGGCGATCACGGCGCACACGGCGACGACCGCGAGCGCGATGGTCGCGAACCTGCGCGGTCGCGCCGCGGGCCGAAACGACGGCGCGAGCAACGACCGCAGCTGCGCGGCGGACTCGGGGCGCTTCGCCGGATCCGGGTCGAGCGCTCGCTCCAGCGCCGCGCGCAGGTCGCGCCCGAGCTCGAGCTCGGCGAGCTTCGCGCCCAGCTCGCGATCGTCGGGGCGCCGGCCGAGGAGGCACTCGACGAGCAGGCCGGCCGCGGCCCAGACGTCCGTACGCGGATCCTGGTCGAGGCCACCGCGCTGCTCCGGCGCCATGTAGCCCGGCGTGCCCGCGCCGCGGGTCCGCGGTCCGACGTCGGTGTCGAGCGACAGCGCGATGCCGAAGTCGAGCACCTTGATCCGTTCGTCGGCGGTGACGAACACGTTGCTCGGTTTGAGATCGCGATGGAGCACGCCGCGCTGATGAGCGAACGTGATCGCGTCGAGGACCGCATCGACGACCGCGAGCGCCTCGTCGAGCGGTAACCGCACGCGCCGCGCGAGCCGGGTCGCGAGGGTCTCGCCCGCGAGCAGCTCGAGCACGAGGTACGGCATGTCCTCGTGCTCGCCGACGTGATGGAGCGTGACGATGTTCGGGTGGAGCAGCTGCGCGGTCGCGCGCGCTTCTCGCTCGAACAGCCGGCGCACGTCCTCGTCACCGTCGCCCGCGATGCGCAGCGTCTTGACCGCGACGTCGCGCCCGAGGCGGCGATCGCGCGCGCGAAACACGACGCCCATCCCACCGCCGCCGATCCGTTCGACGAGCTCGTACGTCGTGCCGAGCACCATCCCGACGACACCGCTGCGCGCCGGCTCGACCCGCGCGACCGCACGAGCGAGGCCGTCGAACGTGGTCGGGGGCGAGGCCTCCTCCTTCACCGCGCCGACTATAAACCGGCCGGCCGGGGCGGTGGCCGGTTACTCGATGCGGGTCGTCTCGACGAGCTCGGCGAGTGCGCCGGCAGCGTCGGCGCCGTCGACGATGAACACCTTCGGCCCCCGGCGAGCGAGGAAGATCCGGCCGGCGCCGTCACCCCGATCGAAGCCGGCCGGGGAGGCAGGAGCTCCGGCACCCTTCGGGAACCGGATCGCCAGGCTGGCGGTGTAACCGAGCGCGAGCTCCTCCGCGTCCTGCGCCGAGTCCCACACCGTCGCGAGGCGCGCGACGAGCCGGCCATCGCCACGCCTCGTCACGGACACTCGATCACCGCCCCAGCCCTCCGAGGCCACACCCTTGCGAGTCGGCGACCACAGCGCGAAGTAGATCTGCCATTGCAGCTCGCCGAACACGAGGCTCGCGATCTCCGCGCCTTCCGTCGGTTTCGCGAGCGTGACGCGCTTTGGATGGTCGCGAGGATAGAGCTTGGTCGCCGGATGGAGCACCTGCTCCGTCGACTCCGGCGGATCGCGATAGAGCTCGTCGACCGCCTTCCAGCCACCGCGCTCGTACGCCGTCGCGACGACCTGCGCGCCCTGGAGGTACGAATCGAACATCGGGACGAGCACCGTGAGCGGGATGTCGTGGATCGCTTCCATCGACTGCGCGAGCTCGGGATCGAGGGACGCCCCGAGGCCGAGCACGTTCTGCTTCAGCATCTCGGTCGGCGTCATCGTCGAGAACTGATCGATCTGCGCGCGGAGCAGCTTCACCATCTCGGGAGACGCCTTGCCTCCGCCCATCTGCGCGATCGCGTAGAGGAACATCGTGAACGTCGCGTCGCCCTCGGCGACGAACCGTCGCGCGGCCTGCTGATCCGCATCGAGCGCGTCGCCGCCCGGCATGAAGCGGTCGAGATCGAAGTGCTGATCCTGGAGCCCGTGGGTCAGCTCGTGCGCCGAGATCGTGTCGAGGATCAGATCGCCCTCGGGGACCATCACGAGGAAGAAGCGCTTCGTGGTCGGGTCGTAGTACGCGCCGGCCTGGGTCGTGAACGCGCGCTCCTCGAGCTCGGCGAGGTCGCCGGGCTTCGGCATCAGGCCGACGTGATGGAGTGCGGCGCTCAGGTCCGCGGACCTCGCCTTCGGGAGATCCTTCGCGATCTCGGCGCGGACGAAGGTCCGGAAGTCGTCGGTGCTCTGATACTGGCGCGGGATGTCGTGATCGAAGGTCAGCTCGCGCAGCGCCGCGAGCTTCGGCATGATCTGCGCGACCCGCGCGAGGGCGACGTCGGCGCGCCGGCGCTTCTCCGCGGGGGTTTCGGGAGGCGGTGGCGCCGCCGAGCCACCCCACGGATCCGCAGGCGCCGGCGAAGGTACCGGCGCCGCACGCTCGCTCTTGCAGGCGACGAGGGCTCCGAGCACGACGATCGCGCGCATGCTGGAGCTAGGCCTCGCCATCGGGAAGCGACAACGCTACTTCAACTTCACCCACGGCATCAGCTCGCCGTGGGGCGGTTCGACCGGCGCCGCCGCGCTCCCGTCGGCCGATCCAGATCCGCTCCCTTCCTCCTGCCGCCGTAGCGGCGTGGGGTCGGCCTCCGGCTCGATCGCGACGCCGAGCGTCACGTTGTGCGTCGACGAGAACATGTCGCCGATGATCGCCGCCGCGAGGGCCGCGGCCGTCTCCGCCTTGCGCTCCTTCTTTGTCATGCCTCGGCGCTGCTCGGGTCCCGCGGTCTCGTGCGACTGGTCGAGGATCGCGTCGCGCTGCGCATGGTCCTCGGGCAGCTCCGACAGCTTCGGAATCACCGCCGGCCGACTGTTCGCGTCGAGCGTGCCGGCGAGGCAACCGCCGAGAAGAAGTGCGAGGACGGACCGCATGGCCGGTGCGCACGCACGTTGCGTGCCGGGCTGGCCGCGCGTGTTCACGGCATTTTGCGAGCGAGCGACCGTGCCGCTGGCACCACACCGTGAGGGCCGTGCGCCTACGGGCGAACGCCGACGCCGACCATCATCGCGAGTCCACCATCGCTGCCGTCGTCGGCGAGCGCGCCGCCGAGGCCGACGCCGAGGTCGACACCGACATGGCGGCCGCCGAGCCGGAACCCGGCGAACCCGAAGTTCGCCATCCCCGCGAACGACAACCCTTCGAGGAGCGGCCGGACATAGCCGGTGCCGAACACGGCCGACAGCTCGAGGAACGGGACCGTCGGCGAATCGTAGCCGTTGCCATCGGCCTCTCGCATCACGCCGATCCCGAACGTCAACATCGCGCCACAGTCGACGATGCACGTGGTGAGCTTGAGATCGGCGGTGACGAGCACCGCCTCGTCGTTGTCGAGCCCGACCGAGTGCAGGCTCAGGTCGAACGCGGCGGCCCACTTCGGGTGGCGCGCGAACATCAGCTTGAGGCCGATGCCGACATCGCGACCGACCTCGCGGCCGTAGCCGGCATCGGCGGACAGCTCGGCGCCGTGGCCGAGGCCGACCGCGACCGAGAGCATCGAGCCGTGCTCGACCGCGGTGCGCATCGACAGGTCGAACGCACCCGAGCGGAGCGGGATCGCGGTGGAGCGGCCGTACGCGCGATCGCTCAGCGCGTCGTTGTCGGTCGCCACACCGATCGCGTCGACGTCGGCGGGGGCCGGCGCCCGGGCGTCGAGTCGCGGCTCCTCGGCCGGGGTCAGGCCGGGCGGGCGCCCGTCGAGGACGGCGACCACGTTGTCGGCGTGAGCGGCCTCGGCGAGCACGAGGCCGAAGGCGACGCCGAGCCCGAGCGTGACGACAGGACGCATGACGATGCCTTCAGCAACGGCCGTGCCCTGCCCCTCCTCGAACGATGTCGCGCGGTTCGCGGATCACCGACTCAGTTTTTCGGCGTTCGCTTTCCAAACGCGTCCGACGTTTCCAAAGTGGACGGCCGGCCCCAAGTACCCGCCAAGTCAGCGATTGATCAGGGGCCGAGCGTGGTCTCCAATTTGCTCATCGCGCGGAAGCGTGTGCGATGTCGTCCTCACCCAGATCCGCAAGGTCTACGAAGGCCAGACGCGGCCGGTGATCCCGGATCTCGACCTCACGATTCCGGCCCACCAGATGGTCGTGCTCGTCGGGCCCAGCGGCTGCGGCAAGTCGACGACCCTGCGGATGGTCGCCGGGCTCGAGGACCCGACGGCCGGCCGGATCACGATCGACGGCCGCGACGTCACGAACCTGCCCCCCGCCGAGCGCGACATCGCGATGGTGTTCCAGAGCTACGCGCTCTACCCGCACATGAGCGTGTTCGAGAACATGGCGTTCGGCCTGCGGATCGCGCACCTGCCCGAGGCCGAGATCCAGAAGCGGGTACGGGCGACCGCGGCGAGTCTCGGGCTCGAGCCGTACCTCGAGCGCCGGCCGAAGGCGCTGTCGGGTGGCCAGCGCCAGCGCGTCGCGATCGGACGCGCGGTGGTGCGCCAGCCGAAGGTGTTCCTGTTCGACGAGCCGCTGTCGAACCTCGACGCGAAGCTGCGCGGCGAGATGCGGCGCGAGATCGCGCGGATCCACAAGGACTCCAACGCGACCGCGATGTACGTCACCCACGACCAGATCGAGGCGATGACCCTCGCCGATCAGATCGTCGTGTTGAAGGATGGCGTCATCCAGCAGATCGGGACGCCGGTCGAAATCTACGAGCGCCCCGCGAATCGCTTCGTCGCCGGGTTCTTCGGCACGCCGACGATGAACTTCCTCGCAGCGGATCTCACGCAGACCGGCGAGCGTCACGCGGTGCGCGGCCCGGGCTTCGAGATCCCGCTCGAGCGCGGTGCGGCGATCGGGCTGCGGCCCGCGACCAAGACCGTCGATCGGATCTTCGTCGGGATCCGGCCGGAGCGGCTCTCGCTCGAGCAGCACGGCGACGCCGTCGCCCTGCCCGGCGAAGTCGCGATGCGCGAGGTGCTCGGCGCCGAGATCGTCCTTCATCTCGAGTCGGCCGCCGGCCCGCTCACGGTCCGCACGGATGCCGGCTCGGCGCCGCGGCCCGGCGACACCGTGAATGTCTGGCTCGATCCGCACGCGGTCCACCTGTTCGACGGCGCCACCGAGATCCGGCTGTGAAAGTCCTCGCACTGCTGTGCCTGATCGCGTGCAGCGATCCTCACGGGATCGTGCTGTGGCACGCGTACAACGGCGCGGAGCGTGCGGCGCTCGAGGAGACCGCGCAGGCATGGAATCGCGCGAACCCGGATCATCCGCTCGAGCTCGTCGCGGTGCCGTTCGACGGCTTCGGCGACAAGCTGTCGTCGGCGATCCCGCGCGGCAACGGGCCCGACCTCTTCATCTATCCGCAGGATCGGATCGGCGACTGGGCCGACTCGAACGTGATCGAGCCGATCGAGTTCTGGGTCGACGACGCGCGCGCCGATCGGTTCCGCGCCGACGCGATGGGCGCGATGGCGTATCGCGGCTCCCTGTGGGGCCTGCCGATGACGATCAAGCCGCTCGCGCTCTACTACCGCACCGACCTGGTGCCGACGCCGCCGCGGACCACGAACGAGCTGGTCGCCTACACCAAGAAGATGCACGACCGCGACGGCTACGCGCTCGCGTACGCGAACGTCGATCTCTACGGTCATGCCGCGTGGCTCCACGGGTTCGGCGGCCGCGTGATGGACAGTGACGGCAAGCTCGCGATCGCGACGCCGGAGGCCGCCGAGGCCGCGGCGTTCGCGAAGGAGCTCGTGAAGTCCGGCGCGGTGCCCGACGACGCGCAGGCGCCGCTCGTGACGTCGCTGTTCAACGAGGGCCGCGCCGCGATGGCGATGTCGGGCCCGTGGTTCGCCGCCGACATCCGGCCCGGCGTGCCGTGGAAGGTCGCGACGTTGCCGATCATCAGCGCGACCGGCCAGTACGCCGCGCCGTTCGCGAGCGCCGAGGCCCTCGCGATGTCGGCGCGCGCGAAGGACAAGGACGGCGCGTTCGCGGTGATGGACTTCCTCACGAGCGACGCGGCCGCGATCGTCCGTGCGAAGGAAGCGCACCAGGTCGTGCCGAACCCGGTCGCGTATCTCGATCGCGACGTCGCCGCCGACAGCACGCTCGCGTCGTTCGTCGCCCAGCTCGAGCACTGCGTGCCCCTGCCGACCGCGCCGGCGATGCGCATGGTGTGGACGCCGTATCGCACCGCGCTCGGCGACATCTTCGCCGGGCGCTCGGATCCGGGCCAGCGCCTGATCAAGGTCGAGGAAGAGCTCGAGGGTTACCTGCGGCGATGACGGGCTTCGTCCACCGCCAGCTGCGCGACTTCGCGATCGCGGGCGCGTTCGCGATCCTGATCGCGAGCGTCGCGTTCGTCGCCGTGCGCAACCGCGAGCTGATCGAGCGCCAGCTCGGGCTCGCCGACCGCTCGGCCGCGGCCCTCGCCGAGGATCGCGAGCCGCTGCCGACCGTGCACGGTGCGCTGATCGGGCCGGCCCTGCCGTCGCCGAAGCACGCGTTCCTGCGCCACCGCGAGGTTCGCGAGGGCGCGGCGTGGCGGACGCTCGCGAGCTCTCGGCCCGACGACAAGCTGTTCTACGACGCGGCGACCCGGTTCGATCGCGATCACCAGCCGTTCGTCGATCTGCTCCGCGATGGCAGTGGTCGCGCGGTCGCCGCGCGCGCGCATGGCACGGAGGTCGCGGTGGCTGTGACGGTCCCGATCGCGCCGGCGTCCTACCCGCTGCTCGTGATGATCGGCGTGCTCGGCCTCGGCGCCGCGCTGACCGCCGCGGGTGCGCTCGCCGGTGGCGTCGCGGCGCGGATCGGCGCGTTCGCCGGCCTCGCGGTGCTCGCGATCCCGACGCTGCTGTGGCATTCGTGGTTCGCGGCGCTCGCGATCGGCCTCGTCGCGCTCGCGGTCGTCCAGCTCCAGCGCGCCGGGCTCACCGATCGGCTCGCGCGCGGTCTCCATCACCACCGCGTCGCGGTCAGCTTCCTCGCGCCGGCCGGCCTCGCGATGCTGGCGCTGGTCGCCGCGCCGTTCCTGCTCGGCCTCATCCTCGGGTTCTACGATCACCACCAGGGCACGTGGTCGTTCGTCGGGCTCCACAACTTCGTCGAGATCCTGTCGGGCAATGGCCTCGATGATCCGTTGAACTTCTGGTTCACGCTCGGCGTGACCGTGTTGTGGACGACGTGCAATGTCGTGCTCCACGTCGTGATCGGCGTCGCGCTCGCGCTGTTGCTCTCTCGCAAGTGGATGCGCGGCAAGGGCGTGTTCCGGATGCTCCTGATCCTGCCGTGGGCGATCCCGAACTACATCACCGCGCTGATGTGGCACGGCATGTTCGACGGCCAGTACGGCGCGATCAACTCGCTCCTCCACGCGATGGGCCTTTCGGGTGTGTCGTGGTGGACGTCGTGGCTGCCGTCGTTCGCGTCGAACGTGATCACGAACACCTGGCTCGGCTTCCCGTTCATGATGGTCGTCGCGCTCGGCGCGCTGCAGAACATTCCGACCGAGCTCTACGAGGCCGCCGCCGTCGACGGCGCGTCGAGCTGGCAGCGGTTCCGCCACATCACGCTGCCGCACCTCCGCCCCGCCCTCGGCCCGGCCGTCGCGCTCGGCTCGATCTGGACGTTCAACATGTTCAACGTCATCTACCTCGTGTCGAACGGCAAGCCGGGCGGCACGACGAACATCCTCGTCACCGACGCGTATCGCTGGGCGTTCGAGCGCGGCGATCGCTACGGCATGGCCGCGGCGTACGGCACGATCATCTTTGGCATCCTCTTGCTGTGGAACGTCCTCGGCGGCCGGCTCGTCCGCTCGAAGGAGGCCGACGCGTGACCCGCCAGCCTCGCCTCGCCACCCGGATCGTCGCGCACGTCGCGGTGATCGTGCTCGTGATGGTCGTGCTCTACCCGGTCATGCTCGTGTGCAAGAAGGCGTTCGAGCCCGGCCGCGACTTCGCGTTGTCGCCATCGCCGATCCCGCACACCGTCACGTTCGACCACTTCCGCACGCTGTTCGGCCAGCGCGGCAGCCACGGCGAGTACCTGTTCGTCCGCCAGGCGCTGAACTCCGTCGTCGCCGCGCTCGCGACCACGGTCGTCGGCGTGTTCCTGTCGTGCACCGCGGCGTACGCGCTGTCGCGGTTCAAGTTCCCGGGACGCAAGGCCGGGCTGACCACGTTCGTCGTAGTCCAGATGTTCCCGGCGACGTTGTTGATCATGCCGCTCTACGTCGTGCTCGACAAGCTCGGCCTGCTCAACTCGCTGACCGGCCTCGTGCTCGTGTACTCGACCACCGCGATTCCGTTCTGCGTGTGGACGCTGAAGGGCTACTTCGACTCGCTGCCGCGCGAGCTCGAGGAGGCGGCGCGGATCGACGGCGCATCCGCGTGGCTGATCTTCCGCAAGATCATCTTGCCGCTCGCACGCCCCGGCCTCGCGGTGACCGCGCTGTTCTCGTTCATGACCGCGTGGAACGAGTTCATCCTCGCGTCGACGTTCATGACGAGCGAGTCGCGCTACACCCTGCCCGTGTTGATCCAGTCGAGCGTCGGCGAGTTCAGCTCGCAGTACGGGATCTTCGCGGCCGGCGCGATCGTCACCTCGGTGCCCGTGATGGCCGTGTTCTACGTGCTCCAGAAGTATCTCGTCGGCGGCCTGACCGCCGGCGCGGTCAAGGGTTAGCTTTCGCCGCCTCGATCGCCTGCGCGAGCTGTCGCCAGTGCGCGCCGTTCGCCATCAGGCCGCTGATCTTCTTCTTGGTCGCGCCCTGGCGGATCCACAGCTTGCGCCCCTCGATCTCGAGGTCGGCCGGCGTGTCGATCACGAACGTCTTCAGCGTCATCCCGAGCGGGTTCTTGAGCTCGAGCGTGTTGCCGTCGACCACGAGTAGCGCGCCCATCAGGTGCGAGAACCCGACGAGCCCCATGATCGCGGCGAGCGCGAGCTGCATCGTCTGATGGGTGACCGAGTAGAGGCCGAGGTCGACGATCGCGATCGTCAGGAACGCCCCGCCCCACACGGGCGACAGGCCGACGCGGAGACGAGGCAACACGCGCGCAGCGTATCAGATGTCGCGCGCCGGGCAGGCGGGGATGGGCCGGCTGCGCGCATCACTGCTGCTACGCAGCACGGATCCGGGCTTCGTGCTCTCGACCGGCCTACGAACGAACGGGTGACGTCTGGCCCGCGCTCGAATGTTCTGCCGAAACATGTCTCTTCGTGGCTTCGTGGTGATCAGGGACCGACGCCCTGTTACGGCGACGCCCTGTTACGGCGCACGCAGAGGTGCACGCAGACCGACGGCGCTCAGATGTCGATGATGCCGCTGTTCGCGGGCTTCTTCGGCTTCGGCGGCGCGGTCGGCACGCGGTTCGGCACGTTGCTCGTGCCGCCGAACCCGGGCGAGCCACCACCGGTCGCGCGCTTCGTCATCTCGAGCTGGACCTTGGTCTCCGAGCCACCGGTGACGTCGACCTTCTTGTCGACCGAGTGAAAGCCGGTCGCGGTCACCGCGACCTTCACGGTCTTCTTGTCGGCGGGCAGGTCGATCGACGTGCCCGTGATCTCCTTGCCGTCGATCGTGATCTTCGCGAGTGCCGCGGCGGCCGCGGGCTCGACCTCGATCGTCAGCTTCGCCATCACGATCGCGGGCTGCGCGGAGCCCGAGCCGGTCCCCGCCGCGGCGGTCGCCGCCGACCCGGAGCCCGCACCGGAGCCGGTCGTCGCGGCCACCGGGTTCGCACCGTTCGAGCCGCTGCCGACACCGCCGCCGGTCTTCGGCGTGTTCACCGTCGACGTCGCGCCGAGCCCCGCGGGCGCCGCGCCCGGCGACTCGTCGCTGTGCGAGTGGACGTTGTTGCCCTTCGACGGCTCGGCCGACGCAGTCTGATCGCCGGTGCCGAGGCCGAACAGCAGGCCACAGAACACGCCGACCGCGAGGCCGGCCGACACGACGACCGGGACCGCACGCGAGACGCCGCGCTTGACCGGTCTGGGCGGCATCATCGGCCCGCCGGGCGGTCCCATCATCTGGCCGCCCATCATCGGATGGGGGTTGCCCTGCATCTGCGGATATCCCGGGGTAGCCATGTTGACCTCTTGTCTCATCGGCCCGAACGGTTCGGGCCTTCTCTCAGCTCTAGAATGACCCGACGGCGGCGATTCCGCCCGCCCCAGGTTGGACCCACGGGACCATGTCGACCTTGGGGACGACGCGCTGCTCCGTCCCCGGCGGGGGTGCGTCGAGCTCTTTCTGGTACTTCCAGTGATACCAGTAGACCGTGAACGCGGCCGACGCGACCGACAGGACGATCGCGCCGTCGCACAGATGCGCCATCGTCTTGCCGAGCGACTGGGCGTCGGCGCGCTCCTTCTTCGTGAACGTCGGATCGGTGTACGCGTTGTGCTGGCTGATCGCCGATGCGCCGAAGATCACCGCACCCACCACGAACACGCCGGTCGCGCTCGCCCCGGCGATCCACGGCAGCTTCGACGGCTGCGGAGGCAGAGGCGCCGGCTCCGGCTCGGACTCGACGACGCGCGGCGTGATCTTGACCGGCACGACCTCGAGCTCGATCTTCTTCTCGACGCCGGCGCCGGCCTCGACCTTGAGCTCGACGTCCTTCGGCTGATAGCCGACGAGCGTCAGCGACGCGGTGTACGTTCCGGGGACGAGCACGATCGGCGCCTTGAGCGGCGAGTCACCGTACTCCTTGTCGCCGATCTTGATCGTCGTGCCCTCCGGCAACACGGTCAGCATGACGGTGCCGACCTTGCCGGTGACCTCGTCGAGCTTCGCCGTCGCCTTCTTGAGCACATCGGGCTTCACCGGCGGTTGCGCGTCGACGACGAGCTTGAGGTGCGCGTACGCGTCGGCCTCGGCGCCGAGCTTGTCCTCGACGAGCGCGAGTGCGAAGTAGACCGCGACGTCGTCACCGGCCTCGATCGCCTTGCCGTACGCGGTGACCGCGTTCTCGTACTGCGCCTTCGCGTCGTCCGGCTTCTTGCGAGCGGTGAAGGTGTCGCCCTTCTGGACCAGCTGCTGCGCGGCGGCGAGCCACTTCTTCGCGACCTTCGGATCCTTCACGATCGCCGGCGGCTCGCTCGTGTCCGCCGAACCAGAACCAGCACCCGAACCCGAACCGGTGGCCGGCTCCGGATCCATATCGATGTCCCCGCCGCTCGGCTGCGCCACCGCGACCCCCGCGGCGACGATCAACCCGAGTACGACCGCGAGCCCGCGTGTCCTCATCGCCACCATTCTACTACGGCTTGCGGCCAGCCGACGCGAGCTTGGCGATGTACTCCAGCGACTTGAGCGGCTTGCCGATCAGCGTCTGGATCATCGCGACCAGGGCGTCGCGGCCGGCGGTCCGGTCGCTCGCGGCGAACCGCGGATCGCGATCCAGCCCGCGCGCCTCGCCCGGCGCGTCGACCGCGGACGCCGCGCGCAGGTAGTCGAGCGCGCCGGCCTCGATCGTGCGGACGCCTGCGCTCCGGCTCGTCGCCGCGCACGGCCGGCAGATCACGCCGCCGCGGATCGGATCGAACACCGCGGCCGCGAGGTCGGTCCGCCCGCACGCCGCGCACGCATCGAGCGCGGGGCGATGGCCCGCGAGATCGAGGAGCGCGATCTCGACCGTGCGCAACGCCGCGGGCGACGGGCCACCGTCGGCGAGCGTGTCCCACAGCGCGACGATCAGCTCGAGCGCGTGCGGCTCGGGCGTCTCCGTCGGCAGCAGCGCACCGGCGAGCTCGGCGACGTAGCTCGCGTGGGCGACCGCGACGACGTCGCTCGCGAGCCGGTGCCACTCGCGCGCGATGTCGGCGCTCTCGAGGTTCCACAGGTCGCCGCGCGGCGGCCGGCCGAGCTGGTAGCGGCCGAGCACGAGGAGCTGCAATGCACCGGCGAACCGGCGCTGCGACTTGCGACCACCGCGCGCGACCGCGGTGATCCGGCCGTGGTGCTCGGTCAACAGAACGACGAGCAGATCCGACTCGCGCAGCGGCGTCGCGCGCAGCACGACCCCGAGATCGCCGTCGGCCATCGAACAGGCTTACGCGACGGAGGACGAGCTGTCGACCAGCTCGACCTGCGTCACGCCGTCACCACTCACGCTCGGCCGGCGCATCAGGTAGCTGAGCGTCAGCGTCGCGGCGATCAGGAGCAGGATCACGGCGAGCGTCAGCCCGCCTTGCCGACCCGACTTGTCGTCGCGGTCGAGGAGGATCGGCGGCAGGAACGACACGCGGTGCGGCCCCTGCTTCGCGGCCTGCTCGCGATCCTCGCGCTCGCGCTCGGCGAGATCGGGATCGGCATCGTCGATCACCAGGCTCGGCAGCGCGAACGCGCTCGCCTTGAACGTGCTCGTCGAGGTCGGGCGCTTCCACGGCACGGTCGGCGCGACCGGCGGCATCGTCGGCATCCAGGGATCGCTGACGATCGGGTTCGAGCCGGTCGCGAGTTCTTCTGCGTCCGCGACCTCTTGCTCGATCACGATGCCGTCGCTCGGGGCGAACAGCGCGTCGGCGGCGCTGTCGACATCGACGGCGGCAACCGGCTCCGGAGCGGGCGCATCGACGACAGCAACGAGCGGCTCTGAGCTCGCTTCGACCGCGATCGCGATCGTTTCGACCGTGGGCGGCGGCAGCTCGACGCTCGGCTCGCTCGCGACGACGGCGAGACCATCGGCGGCGACGAGGTCGGCGTTCTTCTTCTTGCGGCTGCGCGGCGTGGCGGTCCCCGCCGCCTTCTTGCGCGAGCGCTTCTTCTTCGGAGCGTCGACCGCTTCCGCGATCGGCGCGGCCTCGACGACCTCGATCGCGGGCACTTCGATCACCTCGATCGGCGCGGCGACGATCTCGATCTCGACATCGGGATGCTCGGCGATCGGCGCGAGCTCCATCGACGCCTCGGGCAGCTTGTCGGGGAGCACCGGTGGTGCATCGAGCAGGCTGGGCTTGTCGCTCGCCTTCGGTGCGGCGACGAGCGTCTCGACGAACGCGCGCGCGACCGACGACGTCGGGCCGATCGCATTGGCGCACTGGCCATAGCGCTCGACCGCCTCGCCTTCATCGAGCCCCACGCAGCGCGCGAAGCTCTTCACGAAGCCGCGGACGAACACCTCGGCCGGGAGGCCTTCGAGGTTGCCAGCCTCGATCTTCTCGAGGATACGCGCCTGGATCTTCGTCACTCGAGCAACGTCGTCCAGGGTCAGCTTGCGCTGAGCGCGACCGGCACGGAGCCACATGGCCAGGCTGGCGCGGGGATCGACAACTCCGCGCTGCCCTGCGGCAGCGCTGCCTCGCCGGGGCAAGCCCGGCTCCTCGCCGACGACGTTACGAGTGGCGCGTGATTCCATCCGTCAGTGTCCCAAACCTCGCCCATCGGCTCGGCATTGCGTCGCGACACAGCTCTGGGGCGAGATCTTGAGGCACGCATCGCGCGCCGTCTTTGCCTCTGCAACGAGCCCTTGCTGCATGCGCGTCTTCATCAGGTAGTAGCTAGCTTCCTGCGACCCACAGGACGGATCTTCGGATGCCGTCTGGAAGAGTTCAGCGGCTTTTTCCCACTCCTCACGCGCGAAGTAAACCCTCGCAAGCCGATAAGTTGCGACGCACATGTTGGGTTGGAACTGCTTCGCCTGGCGGAGCTCCTTCGCGGCCTCGACGTAGTGCTTCTGGTGGAACAACGCCCAGCCGAGATGGGCGCGGGTGAGCGCCGGGTTGTCGAGACGCATCGGGTACTCGAGCGCCTTCTCGAAGAAGCCCGCGGCGCCTTGATAGTCCTCCTGCAGGTTGTGGACGATCCCCCGGTCGGCCCACGCCTCGCCGTACTCGGGAGTGACCTTCGAGGCCTCCGCGAAGTCGAGATCTGCCTTGGCGAGGAACGCGTCGAGATCGTGCATCGTCGCCTCGCGGTCGAGCCCGGTCAGGCAGCTCTCGATCTCCATCGTGCGTTGCGTGTCGATCGTCCGCAGCATCTCGACGAGGCCGCGCACGACGTACGCCTCGTCGTTCGCAGGGTTCAACGCGAGCGCGCGGTTGCACTCCTGCTCCGCCGCCTCGAGCTGGTGCTTGCGCAGGAAGTCCTTCGCAATGTCGAGCCGCGTGGAGCTCTTGGCCGCGTCGCGCTCGCTGGTATGGCTCTGGAAACAGCTGCTCAAAAACACGAGCAATAAAAGAGTGTTGCGTCGCATCGCCGCCAGGATAGGGGCGCGCGATCGCAGGGGCAACTTCCTGATATAGAAGCAGACCAATGTCTGCGCCCGGCCCGATCGAACCCACCAAGCTCGTCCCGATCCCGACCTCTTCCGGCGACCTCCACGGCGAGGCGTTTTTGCCGGCCGGCGCCGCGAAGGGGATCGTCGTGGTCACCCATGGCTACGCCGAGCACTGCGGCCGCTACCACGAGGTCGCGAACGTGATCGCGCAGGCCGGCTGGGCCGCGCTGACCTACGACGTCCGGGGCCACGGCAAGTCGCCCGGCGTTCGCGGCTTCATCGCGAGCTTCCACGAGTACACCGACGATCTCCGCGCGGTCATGAAGGTCGCGCGCGAGCTCGTGCCGGCGCCTGCCCCCCTCGTCCTCCTCGGCCATTCGCACGGCAGCCTGATCACGCTACGTGCAGCGTGTGAAGGCGTGCCCGAGGCCAAGGCCCTGATCGTATCGTCGCCGTACCTCGGGCTCCGCTTGAAGGTCCCGGGCTGGCAGAAGGCGCTCGCGAAGGTCGCGAGCAAGCTCGCGCCGAAGCTATCCCAGCCGAACGGGATCAAGGCCGACCAGCTCACCCACGACATGGCGATGCGCGCCGCGCACGATGCCGATCCCCTCAACTTCGCGATCGCGACCCCGCGCTGGTTCGTCGAGTCGACCGGGGCACAGAGGTACGTCGCGGAGAACGCACATCGGATCCAGCTCCCGAGCACGTGGATCGTCGGCGGCGACGACCCGCTCACCGACCCGGACCAGTCCAAGCGGGTCGCCGGGACGATGACGAAGGTCGACTACCACGAATTGCCGGGCTTTCTGCACGAGGTGTTCAACGAGGTCGATCGCGCCAAAGCCTTCGATCACCTGACGCATGCCCTCGGCGCAATCGCCTGAAAGCAGGCGGAAACCGCGCCGCACCTGACGAGAACGTTGGCGAGATCAGAGCCACGCCCTATACTCACCTGAGGGGATGTGGCGTCGGAAGTCGGGTTCCTTGATCCTTGGATCTTGATCGGCATCGTCGACGGCGGCTCGCATGTAAGTCGAGCGCGGTCGCGGAGTTGAGATCTCGCAATGAAGCTCTTCGCCTGCATGTGCAACCAACCTCAGCGGCTATGGACCGCGCTCGCGCCCGTGCGCGCGGCGCTGGTCGCACAGCCGCCGGTGAGCCGGTGGGGTATGGCGTACTCGCAAGGGGGCGATGTCCTCCTCGTCCGCACGCCGAAGTCGAGCACCCATCCCGTCGAGCTCGCGGGTCCGCTCGCCGAGATCCACAGCGACTGCGTGATCGCGCAGGCCGTGGGTCCGGACGACGGCTACATCGGCACCGATAACACCCCGCCCTTCCGGTTCCGGCGCTGGATGTTCTCGATGACCGGCACCCCGAAGCTGGACGGTGCCGCCGCGCGCCTGCTCGAGCACATCCCCGAGTACCTGCGCCGCAACCTTCGCGGTCGCACGCCCGGCGAGCTCGTGTTCCACGTGTTCCTCGCGATGCTGCACGACGAGGGCTCGGTCGACGATCCGAACCTGCCCGTCGCGTCGACCCGGCGCGCGCTCGCCGCGACGATCAAGCTCGTCGCGGCGGAGCAGGCGAAGACCGGCGTCGAGGGCGGCTTCGGCAACCTCGTCACGTCGAACGGCCGCTCGATGGTGCTCGCGCGGATCGATCATCCGCTCAAGCTGCGCCGGTTGTGGATCGACAGCGAGCCGGGCTTCCGCGGCGTCGTGCTCGTGTCGGGCGGCGACGGCGATCAGAAGGATGGCTTCGAGGACATCGCGGCGAATCGCGCCGTGATGATCCAGCGCGACCTCCAGTTCCAGCTCGCCGACCTCAGCCCTTGACGTTGACGTCGACCTGAACGTGAACTTGAACTCCCGGCGTCGACGGACCTCGTCACGATCGTTCGGCTCGAACTGACCGGGTCTCGCGGACTTGCTCGAGGATGGACTTGCTCGCGCGTCACGGACTCAACGGATCGGACGTGGTCTCGGTGGGTCGAACGCGACGTCGACGGTGGCGTTCAGGTTCAGGTTCAGGTCAAGGTCAACGTGTTCAGCGCGCCAGCTCGTACGCGCGCGTCCGGTTCGCCTTCGTCGCCTGCTCGGCGGGCGCGGCCTCGAAGCTGTGCACCGCGTCGTTCGAGACGCGCTCGAGGTTCTCGAGCTGCACGCGGTTGACGCCGTGGCTGCGCGCGCTCGACAGCTGGCGCTCGATCAAGCGCTTCGCCGGCTCGGCACCGTACTGCTCGTACACCTTCGTCGCGTCCTCGAGCACGCGCGCGGTCCGCGCTTCCTCGACCGAGCTCGTCACGTCCGCATCGCGGGTCGCGGCGACCTCGGCCGGATCGGTCGTGAGCTCGGTCGCGAGCGTGGTCGCGGTGTGCATCGCGGTGTTGTCGTAGGTGCGGCGCCAGGTCAACGAGAACCGCGCGACATCGGCGGCCGCGACGCGCCCGTGGATCACGACCTTGCGGGCCTCGCCGGCGCGCATGTCGGCGACCGGGATCTCGAAGTGATCGCCGACGCGGGTCATCGGATAGCCGTACGCGAACATCAACTCGGCCGCGTGCGGCTCGACGATCAGATGGAGGTCGGTCGCGATGGTGTCGCCGAGCGACGCGAGCTCGCTCGCGAACATCTGGTCGAGGTTCGCGGTGTCCTCGACGAAGTAGTAATGACCGCGGCCGACCTCGCCGAGCCGGATCATCGTCTGCTCGTCGAAGTCGAGGCCGACTCCGACCGTCGAGATCGAGACGCCGTGCGCGGTGGTGGTCTGCGCGAGCGCGACCAGCTCGTCGCGATCCCACACGCCCTCGTTTGCCTGGCCGTCGGAGATCAGCACCATGCGCTGGATCCCGCCGGTGATCGGCGAGCGCGTCATCTCGGCGGCGCCGCGATCGATACCGCACGAGGTGCACGTGCCACCGTCGTCGTAGATCTGGTCGATCGCCTCACGTGCCTCGGCCTTGTGCGCGGCGGTCGCGCGATCCATCGCGAGCACGAGCTGGTCGGAGTCGGAGTACGTCACGATCGCGAACGCGTCCTTCGGATCGAGCTTGTCGATCAAGCTCGCGGCGGCGCGCTTCGCGTTGGCGAGCGGCTCGCCGTGCATCGAGCCCGAGCGATCGAGCACGACGACGAGCGACAGCGGCGGTCGCGCCATCTCGCTGACCGACGGCATCTGGATCGTCACCGCGATGTCCTGGTCGCCGGCGACGATCTTCGTCGAGGTCAGCTTCGCGCGGAGGACCGTGCTGGTCTCGCTCGGCAGCGGACACGCCGGGCTGCCCTGCTGGAGGAGCAGGCCGGCGGCGATGGCAGAGCCGGCGGCGGCGATGGCAAACGCGGACCGAGCGCGAGCGGCGATGGCAACCATGGCTCGTTATGAACGCACGTTGGTGAAATGCGATCTGTTTATGCGGTGTGCTTCCCCACACCCCTGACGGGAGTGTGAACGGAGCAAAAAGCGAAATTCGAGTCAGATTTAGCGGACATCCATTCATCGATGCCCGAACGATCTCGGATCGCTGCCAACCGGACGAATCTACAGGTGATCATCCGGCGAGCAGCTGTGACCAATAACCAGCTTGACCGGTTGCGTCATAACGACTAAACCCCGCGCATGACGAACGCTCAAGAACGCAAAGCACAGGAGCGGCAGGCGCGGCGCCGCCGTATCCAGGAAGCGGCCCGGACGGTGTTCGCGGAGCGCGGCTACGGTGGCGCTTCGATCGAGCTCATCGCGCGTGCGGCCCAGCTTTCGGTCGGCGCGATCTATCTCTACTTCCGCTCGAAGGAGGATCTCTACGTCTCGCTGATCGAGGACGCCCTGACGGTGTTCGACGTCGAGATGGGTCAGGTCCGCGAGCACACCGAGGTCGGTAAGCGCCTCGGCGAGACGTGGAGCATCCTGGTGCGCTGGGCCGAGCGCGATGCCGAGGGTCCGCGGATCCTCCGCCTCCTCGCCCAGCCCGCGGTGCGCCCGCAGCTGTCGGACGAGGTCGTGGCCGCCGTCTCGGCAGGCATCGCCCGGATCCAGGACCACATGGGCGCGTGCATCGCCGATGGCATTCACGCGAACGTCTATCGCCAGGTCAACGCGCGCGAGATCGCGGACCTCGCCTGGTCGGTGCTGCTCGGCAGCCTCGACGCGGCCGAGATGCACGCGAACCTCAGCATGCCGGCGGACTCGCTACAGGCTCGCACCGATCGCGCCCTGGCGCTGGTCGAGAGCGCGCTCGCGCCGCAGGTCGCCGCATCGCTGCGCGCCGTTGCTTGAATCCTCGCCCGGTTCCGCGCGTCTTTAGGAGGCGATGCTAGCCTCCGGAGTCATGCGGGTCTGTCCGCGCTGCGAGGCCGAGACCGACGAGTCGGGGACGTTCTGCCCCGACTGCGGGACCTCGTTCAGCCTGCCGAGCCTCGCAGAGTCCGCGATCCAGACGATGCCGCGCGTGAGCCAGGTCGACGCGACCGCGGCGACGGGTGCGATCGAGGTCGCGCCACCGACGCTGGTCCCGCGGGTCGCTCCGCCGATCGCGGGCTCGAACCTGATCGGCTTCACGATCGACGATCAGTTCACGGTCGAGGCCGAGCTCGGGGGCGGCGCGTTCGGCACGGTCTATCGCGGTCGCCAGCTCGGGCTCGATCGGATCGTCGCGATCAAGGTGCCGACCCACGAGATCGCCGCGGATCCGGTGATGGCGAAGCGGTTCGCGCGCGAGGCGCGGTCGGCGGCGAAGATCCAGCATCCCGGCGTCGTCGCGATCCACGCGGTCGGCGAGCTCGCCGACGGCCGTCCCTATCTCGTGATGCAGCTCGTCGAGGGCGAGCCGCTGCACCACATCCTCGACGACGGTCCGATCCCCGCGACCCGCGCGCTGCGGATCGTCCGCGCGGTCGCGAGCGCGCTGTCGGAGACCCACGCCGCCGGCGTCGTCCACCGCGATCTCAAGCCGGCGAACATCATGTGGCACCGCGACCGCAACGGCGACGACCGGCTGACGATCGTCGACTTCGGGATCGCGGCGAGCAAGCCCGGCACCGCCGACGCGTCGCGCCTCACCGCGCACGGCCTGATCGGCACGCCGCACTACATGTCGCCGGAGCAGGCCCACGGCGAGGTCGTCGACGCGCGCGCGGATCTCTACGCGCTCGGCTGCCTCCTGTTCGAGCTCGTCACCGGCGCCCCGCCGTTCGAGGGCTCGGCGTTCGAGGTCCTGCTCGCCCACCTCGGCAAGGTCGCGCCGGTGCCGAGTGCGCGCAACCCGCTCGTGCCCGAGGCGATCGATGGCCTGTGCGCCCATCTCCTCGCGAAGAAGCCCGACGATCGGCCGCAGACCGCCGACGAGGTGGTGACGCTCGTCGACGTCGCGCTCGCCGAGCTCGCCACGGGTGAAACGCTCGACCGGATCGCGCGCAAGCCGCCGCGCCGGAAGAAGCGGCCCACCGCGGCGACGCGTCCGGATCTGCCCGACGACTACCTCGCGGACGTCGCCGCGACCTCCGAGCCGCCGCCGGCGCGGGGCTGGTGGAAGTTCGGGCTCGGTGCCGCCGCCGGCGTCGCCGTCGCGTTCGCGGCGATGCTCGTGCTGAACCACGGCCGCCTGCCGGGCGCCGCGCTCGACGATCCCGACGACGATCCGCCCGCCGCGGACCTCGGCAGCGCCGAGCGCACCCGCCAGATCGATCTCGACGACGGCGAGGTCGTGCTCCACCTCCAGCTGCCCGAGACGATCGTCGCGAAGCGCGCGATCCGCCCGCGGATCGAGATCAAGAACAAGCTCGGCCAGCCGATCGTGACGAAGGAGCTGGTCGTCACGATCACTGGCCAGCAGGGCTCCGATGACAGCGGGCCGACCGGCCTGGTCGCGCACCCGCGGCGCAACGGGCCGGGGTACGGCTTCCGCTACACGTTTCCGCACGCCGGGCGCTACACCCTGAAGGTGTTCCCGCCGTCGGTGGCCAGCGCGTTCGAGATCGATCTCGACGTGCGCTGACTCGCTACTCCTCCTTGTCCTTGCCCTTCGCTTCGTCGTCGGAGAAGTCGACCTTGCCGCTGAAGTGCTCGCCCTCGCCGAGGATCTTGAACCGGGTCGAGGCGTAGACCTTGCCCTTGTTCTCGAGCGTCATCATCAGCTCCTTGTTGACGCCCATCTGCTTCTTGTCGAGCTTGATCTTCGAGACGATCGTCTTCTGACCGCGCTCGTCGTTGAAGTTCTCGCTCGTCGCGAGCAGCTGCTGGCTGCCGCGGCCGACCTCGTAGAACTTGATGACGTACTCGACGTCGTTGAGCGGCGACTTGAGGAACGCGGCGAAGAAGATCGTCCAGGTGTGGTCGGTCTTGTCCTCGTAGAAGTTCGTCTGGCTCTGCTTGCGGATCGCCGCGGTGTAGGCAGACGGGCTCTTCGCGCTCGTCGGGAAGCGCTTGGTCGACGTGATGATCCGGCCGTTGAACGCGCGCCCAGGATCCTCGGCCGCGGCGGGCCGCGCGGTGACAACCAGTGCCAGAACGAAAGCGGACGCGAGGAGTGTACCGACGACGATGCTGCGCATAGGCCGGTCGAGGATACACGATCAGGATTCGAGTAAGGCTCGAATCGCATCGAGGCCGGCGCGGTCCGGCGCATCGGGTCCATCTATCCGACCTGCGATGTCGAGGGCTCGCTTTGCAAGCGCGCGATAGATCTCGGTCAGCTCGGGCTTACCGCGAAGTGCATCGAGATGACGTTGAATCGTCGGCGCGTCGCCACGTCGAATCGGGCCGGTGAGACCCGCGGTCGTGCCGCGTGCGCTGATGTTGCGCAGGGCACCCTCGGCGAGCGGCACGAGCGCGCGCGCGGCCTCGGCCGGTGCGACCCCGGCGCTGGCGAGCACGTCGGCCGCGGCATCGATCGCGGCGACGACGTAGTTCGACGCGAGCGCGGCGGAGGTGTGATACGCGGCCATCTGCGAGCTATCGAGGCGCAGCACGATCCCGCCGATCGTCTCGACGAGGATCGCGGCGGTCGAGCGGCCGCGCTCGTCGCCCTCGACGCCGAACACGGTGCCCTTCAGGGTTCGCATCGCGGCCCGGCCGTCGGCGATCGCGGACAGCGGATGGAGCGTGCCGACGCCGCCGACCTTGTCGCGGACCGTCGCGAGCAGCTCCTCGGCCGACGCGGCGCCCGCGCAGTGGAGCAGCACGTGGCGCTTGTTGACGAGGCCCGTGCCGACGAGCATCTCGGCGACCTCGCCGATCACGCCGTCGCGCACCGCGAGGATCACGACCTCGGCCTCGAGCAGGACGTCGGGCGGCGCCGACGAGAACGCCGCGACCCCCGCCGCCGAGCCGGCCGCGCGCGCGCTGGGCGGCTTCCTCGCCCACAGGCCCAGCACGGGGACGCCGCCGAGCCGCAGCGCGCCCGCGAGCGCGGTGGCGACGGGACCGGCGCCGATCACGAAGGTGGTGGGGTTCCGCGCGGTCATCTGTACAGGCCTCGCTCGGCGATATACCGCACTACCTCTCGCGGCAACAGAGAGGCGGCCGCGGGGTCACCCGCTGCGAGCAATTCGCGCGCACGCGTTGCGGAGATTTCGGGCATCGCGATGCCGGTCTCGCTCGCACCCGCGGGCAGCGGGTAGCCGGTGCGGCCGATCACGAGCGGTGGTGCGAGCTGCGCGAGGTCGTCCCAGCGGTACCACTTGTCGGTCTCGCGCAGGATGTCCGCGCCGATCACGAGGCGGTACTGGTTCTCGGGTTCCTGTGCGAGCAACAGCTCGACGAGATCGAACGTGCGGCTCGCGACGAAGTCCGGCTGCTGCGCGAGCTCCTCCTCGACCCGGCTGACGTGCGCGCGCGGCCCCAGCGGCGCGGCGGCGAGCTCGCACATCGCGAGCCGCTCCTCGAACGACGCGAGCGCCTTGTGGAACGGATGGACGTACGTCGGCACGAACCACAGCTCGTCGATCTCGCAGGTCTCGAGCACGTAGAGCGCGACCAGCTGGTGCGCGACGTGCGGTGGGTTGAAGCTGCCGCCGAACAGCGCGATCCTAGTCATAGAGCCGGTACTCGGCGATCTCGTCGGCGAACGTGCCCTCGTCGCGCGGCCAGCGCCGGGTCAGCTCGTCGAGCGAGGCGCCCGCCTCGATCCGGTCGCGCAGCGCCCTGGTCCCGGCGAGCAGATCGATCGCGGGGATCTGGTCGACGAACTCGTAGGCCTTCGAGCGCCACGAGAACCGTTCGCGATCGAGATCGTGTGCGGCCTTGAGGAACGCGACGCCGGTGCGATACGGCCGGAACGCCTCCGCGTTCGTGACGTGGATCTGGATCCCGCCGCACGCGGCCTTCGCGTGCTTCTGGAAGCCCGGGGTGAACACGGCGGGCCGGAACCGCGCGCCCGGCAGATCCATCGAGGTCAGCGCGGCCGCGAGCTTGTGACCATCGAGGTGCGGCGCACCCGCGAGCTCGAACGGCCGGGTCGTGCCGCGCGCCTCCGACAGATCGGTGCCTTCGACGAGACACATCCCCGGATACACGAGGGCCGTGTCGACGGTCGGCATGTTCGGCGATGGCAGCACCCACGGCAGCCCGGTGTGCTCGAACCACAGGTCGCGCTGCCAGCCGCGCATCGTGATCACCGCGAGCTCGAGGTCGAGCTTCTCGACGCCGTGGCGCCAGCGCGCGATCTCGCCGGCGGTCAGGCCGTGCCGGATCGGGCACGACACCAGGCCGACGAACGACTCGAACCCCGGCTCGATCGCCGGGCCCTCGATGTGGACTCCGCCGATCGGGTTCGGCCGGTCGAGCACGACGAACTGCTTGCCCGCCTTCGCGCACGCGCGCATCGCGAGCACCATCGTCCACACGAACGTGTAGTAGCGGCTGCCGATGTCCTGGACGTCGTAGATGAGGACATCGATCTGATCGAGCATCGCCGCGGTCGGGGTCAGCGACTCGAGCGTGTGGCCGTAGAGCGAGAACTCGGGCAGCCCGCTGATCGGATCGCGCGCGTCGTCGATCGTGATCATGTCCTGGGCGTCGCCGCGCACGCCGTGCTCGGGCCCGAACAGCGCGGTCAGGTTCAGGACGCCGCGCAACAGATCGATCGCGTGGCGGAGCTCCGCGTCGACCGAGGTCGGGTTGCAGATGAGTCCCACGCGCTTGCCCGCGAGGGCGGGAAGTCCATCGCTCGCCAGTCGCGCGAGCCCGGTCTGCACGGCCATGCCGAACGGTACTACTACTGGGGCGTGCCCGCCGCGAAGTCGGTCGCGATCGCGGCTGCAACCTTCGCGAGCTCTGCCGGGCTCGTGAAGATCACGCCGAGCTCGCGGTTGTAACCGAGCGAGCCCGTCGAGAAGTTCTCCGACCCGACGTAGCCCTTCGCGCAGGTCGCTGTACCTGAAGGGCCCGCGCAGTCGATCGCGATCGCCTTCGCGTGGATGTAGGGATGGGCCTGCGTGCCGTTGCCCGACGTCGGCCCGGTGACCACCACCTGCCCGCCCGCGAGCTTGACCCGGTTGATCGAGGTGGTGTCCGGGCTCGAGTTGCCGATCACGACGCGCACGGCGACGCCGCGATGTGCGGCCGCGGTCACCGCCTCGACGATGCCGCCGCTCGACAGGTCGCTGAACTCCTCGCCCTCGACGTCGAGCGTGGTGGTCGCCGCGTTGATCAACGCGACCAGCTCTGCCTTCGCGTTCGTGTTCGCGACGACGAGCGCGCCCGTCGGCGCGATCGCGTGCATGGCGAAGTCGGCCTCGAAGATCGCGATCGCCTCGGCGACGTCCGCCGGATCGGTGTCGAGCGCGAGGTACTCGCGGTTCTCGCTCGGCGCGGTGCCGGTCGCGTTCATCGTCATGATCCACGCGCTCGTGCCGTCGATCGTGATCGTCTTCTCGTGAGTGTAGGTGAACGCCGGGTTCGACCACACGACCTGAGCTCCCGCGGTGGTCAGCGTCGTCTTGGCCGGCGTGTTGAACGACTTGTTCGTGGTCGAGCCATCGAGGATCACGCGCACGCTGACGCCGGCCTGCGCGCGCGCCTTCAGCGCGTTGATGATCGACGTGTTCGACATCGTGTACATCGTCACGTCGATCGCGGTGTGCGCGGCGTTGATCGCGGCGACGAGCTGCGCGGCACCCATCCCATCGGGCTCGACGATGATCGAGATCGCGGTCGTGCCGTGAACGTTCGCGTCGGCGGTCATCCCCGGGGCGTCGCCGGCGTCGTCACCGCCGCCGCTCGCGTCGGTCGTCACGTGCGGGGAGGCACACGCGGCGGCGAGGAGGAGCGCGACGACGAGTTTCACGCGCCGACCCTAGCCCAGACCGCGGAGCACCACGAGACGATTTTTGCCCCGGCAATCTCATGAAACCCGTGCGATACCCCGCACGTGCTCATCTCCGAGACCACGCGCGATCTGGTGCTCGCGACCGGCCTCACCGCCGCGGCCGTCGGCCTCGTGTTCTCGGTCGTCTACAAGTCGCCGCGCAAGCCGCGCCGCCGGTTCAAGGGCGACCGCCCGCCCGCGGTCGCGCGGATCCCCGGCAAGGTCTCGCCGCGGGTGATCGCCGCCCGGATCTCGAACCTCGCGGTGATCGCCGGCATCGCGTCGGCGCTGTGGGTCCGGCGCTATCGCGAGCAGGTCGTGATCGTGACCGACGCCGGCGCCGACAAGGGGCTCACGACCGAGGCGCTCGGCCGCGACGACGGCCGGTGGTGGATCGTGAATCGCTCGTCGCACCCGGTCCGGATCGAGAAGCTGCTGTACCCGTCGGCCCGCGACGCGAAGGAGATTCCGCCGGGCGTGTCACTCGGCGTCGATCACGTCGACGCGATCGGTCCCGACCACCAACCCGAGCTGAAGCCCGGGGAGGTCTACACGTACTGGCTGACCTGGGATTAGATAGCTGACAGACAGCTGACACGCGCCACATCGATCGTCCCGTCATGCACGACCCCACCCACGACTTCGACTTCCTGTTCGGCCGCTGGACCGTCCACAACGCCCGGCTGCGCGACCGGCTGGTCGGCTCGACGACCTGGGACGAGTTCGCCGCGACCCACGAGTGCCGGCCCATGCTCGGTGGGATCGGAAACGTCGACGAGATGACGACCGACTGGGGCGGCGGCTTCATCGGCATGAGCGTGCGCCTGTTCGATCTCGAGCGTCGCCGCTGGACGATCTACTGGGCGGCGAACCGCACCGGCACGCTCGAGCCACCGGTCCACGGCACGTTCGAGGCGGGCGTCGGTACGTTCTCGGGTGCCGACGAGCACGCCGGCGTGCCGGTGCTCGCGCGGTTCGTGTGGTCGGGCATCACCGCGAGCACTGCGCACTGGGAACAGGCGTTCTCGACCGACGATGGCCGGACCTGGGAACCCAACTGGCGGATGAGCTTCGTGCGCCGCGCGTAGCAGCGAACCGCAGCTCAGGCGAAGATCGGGACGGGCTTCAGCGAGACCTTGTTGTCCTTGGTGACGACCCGGAACCGGACGGCGCGGCAGTTGTACTGGGCCTTGAGCTTGCCCTCGTTGACCTTGAGCTTCGCGATGAAGTTCTCGAACGAGACATCGTCGGGCGAGCCGACAGTCTTGCGCGCCGCGACGTACTCGGTGAACACCCGCTTGTAGTAGTCGGGCTCGGATTCCTGGGCGAGCGCCGCGAGGTCCGGGTCGGTCTGCGGCGCAGCCTCGCCTTCGGTCTCCTCGAACTCGACGCGGCCGGGGATGATCGGATTGCCCTCCTCGTCGAACTCTTCCTCGCCGGGCTCGGGGCGACCGAGCAGGCGGGCGAGCATGACGTTGAGGCCGTTCGCGAGGCCGTCGAGCTCGAGCCCGACGGGACGGAACGTGCGATCGACGTTGCCGTTGATGATGTCGGTGACGCCGAGCTCGATCTGATCGACCTGGGCGATCAGGCGGCGGTGCGAGAGGTAGAGGCCGACGAGCGAGATGCCGAGCGCGCCGATGCCGAGCAGGATGATGAACAGCTTGATCGTCGCGGCGGTATTCGCGGGGTCGACGATCGGCGACAGCACCATCGCGGTCGCCGCGACGGCTGGGTAATCCTTCGGCATCCGGCCGGGGTTCGAGGTCGAGCGCGGCATCGTCACGGCGGCGGCGAGGTACGGCACGCCGTCCACGGTGACCTTGGCCTGCCCCTTGGCCGGCGACACGGTGCCCGACTTCGCGAGCTCGGTGAGCGCCGCGGCCTTGCCGGTGTCCTCCTCGGAGGTCGCGCCCTTGGTGAAGCTCGTCGCGACCACGCGCGTGCCATCGTAGTACGCGATCTCGGTGCCGAGCAGCTGCTTGTCGTGCTGGGCCTGATTCGCGGTCTGGGCGTACGCGACGACGATCGCACCGATGATCACGACGCCTTCCGGATCGTTCGCCGAGACCGGCGCATCGGTGTCGATGATCGGCGCGACGCCGATCTTCATCATCCGGTTGTTGTCGACCCAGATGTCGCTGATGATCGCGCGGTTCCCGAGGACGACGTTGAGTGCGGGGATGATGGTGTCGCCCGGGTGATCGCCTTCCTTCTTCCACTGCTTCGCGACGACCGACGGCACGTCGTTCATCGCCAACAAATTTCCCTGGGCGTCGACGAGTGCGATCAGGTCGGGCTTGATGTCGCCCTCCTTCTCGTTCGACGTGAACTTGGTGAACGCGATCCGCGCGAAGCGGTCGCGATCCGAGCTCGACTGCGACTTCAGCGCCGCCACGAACTGGCGGTCGGCGGCGAGCCGCTCGGCCTTGTTCGCGACATCGATGGACTCGAGCTGGGCGAGCGCCCCGACGACCTGATAGGCGCGACGCAGCTGATTGTCCGCATCTCTGCGGATCTTGGCGTCGAAGCTAGACGAGGTGATGAAGAACGCGATCGCTGTGAGCGCTGCGATGACGACAGCGACGACCGCCGCGATAACCGTGCGGGACATGGCCCCTCCAGCTGGCGATTATTCGTGGGCTTTCGAGAGTTTGTCAATCCCGCGGCCGGAAGTGAATTCCGGCCGCTCCACCTCAGTTCCCGCGGCCGGAAGTGAATTCCGGCCGCTCCACCTCAGTTCCCGGCGCGGCCCACCGGCGCGAACTTCTTGGTCGCCTCGCAGATCGCATCCAGCTTGTCGGCCGCGAGATCGGCGGGCTGGAACACGCACACGGCGCTCGCGAGGCCGGATTGCATGGCCGCGGCGAGCGCGCCGGGCTGGTCCGACAGCAGGAGGAGGTGCTTGCCGTCCTTGCCGAACGTGACCTCGCTCCGGGCGACC
>Ga0307509_10001647_pt1 | contig 37422 bp, 32 predicted proteins | sample 10_EM_MG_FD_202245 | JGI IMG/M metagenome (GOLD analysis project Ga0307509, IMG submission 202245) | Populus trichocarpa ectomycorrhiza microbial communities from riparian zone in the Pacific Northwest, United States - 10_EM | ecosystem: Host-associated > Plants > Roots > Unclassified | place...
CCGATCAAGATCGGTCTGATCCTGCCGATGACAGGCCAGTCGGCGTCGACGGGTCGCCAGATCGACGCGGCCGTCAAGCTGTGGATGGCGCAGAACGGCAACAAGATCGCCGGCCGCACCGTCGAGGTCATCCTGAAGGACGATGCCGCCGTGCCCGACACCACGCGCCGCCTCGCGCAAGAGCTGATCGTCAACGACAAGGTCGCGGTGATCGCCGGCTTCGGCATCACGCCGACGGCCCTGGCCACCGCGCCGCTGGGCACGCAGAGCAAGACGCCGATGGTCGTGATGGCCGCGGCCACCAGCAGCATCACCGAAGCCTCGCCCTACTTCATCCGCACCAGCTTCACGCTGCCGCAGGCGACCATCGGCATTGCCGACTGGGCCGCCAAGAACAAGATCAAGAAGGTCGTCACGCTGGTGGCCGACTACGGCCCCGGCTTCGATGCCGAGAAGTTCTTCGACAGCCAGTTCCGTCTCGACGGCGGGCAGATCCTCGACAAGCTGCGCACACCGCTGAAGTCGCCCGACTTCGCGCCGGTGCTGCAGCGCGTGATCGACACCAAGCCCGATGCGCTGTTCGTGTTCCTGCCCTCGGGCCAGGGCGCGGCCTTCATGAAGCAGTTCGCCGAGCGCGGCCTGGACAAGAGCGGCGTCAAGCTGATCGCCACCGGCGACGTGACCGACGACGACCAGCTCAACGACATGGGCGACGTGGCCCTGGGCGTCGTCAACTCGCACCACTACTCGGCGGCGCACCCGTCGGCGGTGAACAAGAAGTTCGTCGAGGCCTTCCAGGCCGCGAACAAGGGCATGCGCCCGAACTTCATGGCCGTCGGCGGCTATGACGGCATGCGCGTGATCTACAAGGCGCTCGAGGCGACCAAGGGCGAGGGCGGCGAGAAGCTGCTGAACGCGATGAAGGGCCAGATCTTCGAGAGCCCGCGCGGCCCGGTGCTGATCGACGGCCAGACGCGCGACATCGTGCAGGACATCTACATCCGCAAGGTCGAGCGCGTGCCGGCGATGGGCAACGGCCTGTACAACGTCGAGTTCGACGTGATCAAGGCGGTCAAGGACCCGGGTAAAGCAAAGTAGCCTTGCTGTGACAAGACCTTCTTCGCTCTCTCGACGCGCTGCGGGCCGAGCGCCGGGCCGCTCCCAAGCCGGCCCGCATCCCCTCGGGGGATCGACCGACGTACTCGTCGGGCGAGGGGCTGACACCACATGTTGACCCTTCTGTTCGACGGCATCGCCTACGGCATGCTGCTGTTCGTGCTCGCCGTCGGGCTGGCCGTGACGCTGGGCTTGATGAACTTCATCAACCTCGCGCACGGCGCGTTCGCGATGGCCGGCGGCTACATCACCGTGCTGGCGATGAGCCGGCTCGGCGTGCCCTTTCTGCTGTGCCTGCCGCTGGCCTTCGTCGGCACCGCGCTGCTCGGCGCGCTGCTCGAGCCCACGCTGTACCGCCGCATGTACGCGCGGCCGCACCTCGACCAGGTGCTGTTCTCGATCGGGCTGGTGTTCATGGCCGTCACCGGCGTCGACTACGTCGTCGGATCGATGCAGCAGAACATCCAGCTGCCCGAGTGGCTGAAGGGCCGCTTCGACATCGAGTGGGTCGGCATCGGCAAGTACCGCAGCTTCATCATCATCGTCTGCGGCGTGTTGACGATCGCGCTGCAATGGGTGCTGGCCAAGACGCGCTTCGGCAGCCAGTTGCGCGCCTCGGTCGACGACCCGCGCGTGGCTGGCGGCCTGGGCCTGAACGTGAACCGCATCTTCCTGCTGACCTTCGCGGTCGGCTCCGGCCTGGCTGGTCTGGGCGGTGCGCTGGGCGCCGAGGTGCTGGGGCTGGACCCGACCTTCCCGCTCAAGTTCATGATCTACTTTCTGATCGTCGTCGCGGTCGGCGGCACGACCACGCTGACCGGGCCGCTGCTCGCCGCGCTGCTGCTGGGCATCGCCGATGTCGCCGGCAAGTACTACGTGCCCAAGCTCGGGTCCTTCATCGTCTACACGCTGATGATCGTGATCCTGCTGATCCGGCCGCAAGGTCTGTTCGCGCGCGCCGGGGGTGGCAAGTGAGCGCCGTGTCGCAGTCGCTGCGTGCGCACGCGACCTGGCGCTGGTGGGAGTTCGCGCTGCTCGCGGTGCTGCTGGTGTCGTGGCTGCTGCTGCCGTCGCACGCGCTGCTGCTCAACGAGATCGCGATCCTCGCGCTGTTCGCGCTCTCGCTCGACCTGATCCTCGGCTATGCCGGCGTGGTGTCGCTGGGGCATGCGGCCTTCTTCGGCATCGGCTCCTATGCGGCGGCCTTGTTCGCGAAGCTGGTGATGCCCGATCCGCTCGTCGGCATGGTCGTCGCGGTCGCGATCGCGACCGCGCTCGGTGCGCTGTTCAGCGTGCTGATCCTGCGCGGCACCGACCTGACGCGCTTGATGGTGACGCTGGGCATCGCCTCCATCCTGTACGAGCTCGCCAACAAGCTCGACTGGCTCACCGGCGGCGCCGACGGGCTGCAGGGCGTGGTGATGGGTCCGCTGCTGGGCCAGTTCGAGTTCGACCTCGGCGGCCGCACCGCCTATGCGTACACGCTGGCCGTGCTGATCGTCTGCCTGCTGCTCGCGCGCAGGCTGGTGCACTCGCCGTTCGGCTACTCGCTGCAGGCACTGCGCGACAACCGGCTGCGCGCCGGCAGCATCGGCCTGTCGGTGAACTTGCGCCTCGTGGCCGTGTACGCCGTGGCCGCGGGCATCGCCGGCGCAGCCGGCGCGTTGCTCGCGCAGACCAGCGGGTTCTCGTCGCTCGATGTGTTCGAGTTCCACCGCAGTGCCGAGGTGATGCTGGTGCTGGTGATCGGCGGCACCGGCTATCTTTACGGGGGCATCTTCGGTGCCATCGTGTTCAAGCTGCTGCACGACCTGATCTCGGCGTGGACGCCGCAGTACTGGAACTTCTGGCTCGGCCTGTTCCTCGTCGTGCTGGTGCTGGTCGGCCGCGAGAAGCTGATGCGGCCGTGGACCTGGTTCGGAGCGAAGAAGTCATGAGCGCGGTCGTTCTCGAGACCCGCGGCTTGCTGAAGCGCTTCGGCGGCATCACGCCGACCAATGACGTGACCATCCAGGTGCACAAGGGTGCGCGCCACGCGCTGATCGGCCCGAACGGCGCCGGCAAGACCACGCTGATCAACTTGCTCACCGGCGTGCTCGAGCCGACCTCGGGCAGCATCTGGCTCGACGGTCAGGACATCACCACGCTCGCACCGCACCTGCGCGTGCGCCGCGGCATCGTGCGCACCTTCCAGATCAACCAGCTGTTCGGCGAGCTGACGCCGCTGCAGTCGCTCGCGCTGACCGTCTCGGCGCAACTGGGCATCAGCGGCGGCTGGTGGAAGCCGCTGGGCGCCGACCCGCGCGTGGCGCCGGCCTGCGAGAAGCTGCTCGCCCAGTTCCACCTTGATGACGTGATGAACCAGCAGGTCAAGCACCTGGCCTACGGCAAGCGCCGCCTGCTCGAGATCGCGACCGCGCTCGCGTGCGAGCCGCGCGTGCTGCTGCTCGACGAGCCGGTCGCCGGCGTGCCCGAGGGCGAGCGCCAGGAGATCTTCGACATCATCAACGCGCTGCCGGCCGACGTGTCGGTGCTGCTGATCGAGCACGACATGGACCTGGTCTTCAACTTCGCGAAGAGCGTGACGGTGCTGGTCGCCGGCGCGGTGTTCGCTGAAGGCTCGGTGGAATCGATCGCGAACGACCCGCGCGTCAAGGCGGTGTACCTGGGCGAAGGCGAGGAGGCGGCGCATGGCTGAGCTGCTGAACGTGCAGGGACTGCGCTCCGGCTACGGCGAGGCGGTGGTCGTGCAAGGCGTCGACCTGACGCTGGAACAAGGTCAGTCGCTCGCGCTGCTGGGGCGCAACGGCACCGGCAAGACGACGCTGCTGAACACGCTGGTCGGCGTGACACGCCGGCACCAAGGGCGCATCACGCTGGCCGGCGTCGACCTCACTGCGTTGCCGCCGCACCAGCGCGCCGCGGCCGGCATCGGCTGGGTGCCGCAGGAGCGCAACATCTTCAAGTCGCTGACGGTGCACGAGAACCTGACCGCGGTGGCGCGCAGCGGGCCCTGGACGGTGGCGCGCGCCTACGAGATGTTCCCGCGTCTGGCAGAACGCAAATCGAACATGGGCAACCAGCTCTCGGGTGGCGAGCAGCAGATGCTCGCGGTGGCGCGTGCGCTGGTGCTGAACCCCAAGCTGCTGCTGCTCGACGAGCCGCTCGAGGGCCTGGCGCCCATCATCGTCGAGGAGCTGCTGCGCTCGATCGCAAGGGTGGTGCGCGACGAGGGCATGAGCGCGATCATCGTCGAGCAGAACCCGCGCATGATCCTGCCGATCACGCAGCGCGCCGTGGTGCTGGACCGCGGTGCCGTCGTGCACGCGGGCGCCAGCGCCGAGCTGCTGGTCGACCGCGAGCGGCTGGATCGCTGGTTGGCGGTCGCGCAGACCTGATGTCCTCAGGGTTTCATGCGCTTGCCGCGCGTCAACTGTCGCCTCACGGTATTCGGCGTTGTACCGTAGGTCCTCCGGAAGACGCGCGTGAGATGACTCTGGTTCGCAAAACCCACCCTGGCGGCCACCTCGACAAGGGGGACCGTCGAAGCTTCGATCAGTTGGCGCGCTCTCTTCACGCGCTCTTGCACCACGTACTGGTGCGGTGACATCCCGGTTGTATTTCTGAAGAGTCGTACGAAGTGGGGCTCACTCAGACCCGCGCCTGCCGAAAGCACTGACAGCGACAGGTCGCTCGCCAGCTCGCTTGCCAACATGTCGGTCAGACGGGACCACTGCCATTCGCTCAACTTGCCACGCTCTCCCGCCGCGGGCGGCGCCTGAACCCCGCGTGTCCTGCACAAGTGCAACGCGACGCCGACGGAGAGTGATTCGGCAAACAGCGTTCCGTTCGGACATCCCTGGCGGATCTCGTTCAGCATTGCTCGAAGAATTGCCGTCAGCGACGGGTCGTAGAACTCTTGGCTGCGGTGAAGCGCCACGGTCACAAGCTCATCATCCAAGAGGCTTCGATGGGCCAAAGCCGCTGCGTCGAGGTGGAGCAGGATTCGACGTGCGTTGTTGCAGCCCAGTTGGTCCACGCGAATCTCGTCGCCTGCGCAGAACAGGGCCATGGATCCTGCTTTGGTGTCGGTGTCGCGTGCGTGTCCAGAGATTCCAATACGAGCTCTCAGCGCACCCGAATCGAGCAACGAAAGAGTGGTGCTGGCAAGGGAGAACTTGCTACTCCATGCCCCCTCGGGCGTGCCCATCCAGCCCAGCGGCAATCCACGCCAGCGACTCAGCTGTTCGGGCGTCAGAAGGCTCAGGCTTGCCTGGGCGCCCGGTGCTTCACTCGGTGCTGCTCGATCTTGTCCGTCGGATCTCATCCGTACCTCCATCTGATCTACGGTCGCCCGATTCAAGAGCAGTGCCTCTTGTCCGATCGGAGCGGACGCCAAGCGTGCCACCCACAGGCGGGCCTCCGGGTAGGCACCACGATCGGAATGTACAAGCCAGATCGGCTTCTGCAAGACAGCCAGGTGTTCTCGCTGCTGTAATTCGATCGTTGACCGTTCGCATATCGCCCAACTCAGACGACTGCGCCTATCTCTTCTCTGACACGCGATGTGAAGTGGCCCCCCTGAACGCACTCGTCAAAGCGACTGTACGGCGCAATGGGTCTCGCGAATCGGGCGAACCCGTTCCGAGGTGCGAACCGCCTCTGCGCGATCTGGTCAACAGCCTCGAAAGAGGCCTGACAGTCATCGGCGCCTTTGACCAGAATCGGCCTCGCCTCACGATTGCAGAGGTCGCGGCGAGCTGCCATTTGACGCGTGCTGCGGCGCGCCGCTACTTGATCACGCTCGAGCATCTTGGCTACGTCAATTGCGATCGAAAGATGTTTGCCCTGACGGCCAAGGTCCTTCGGCTCGGCCAGAGCTACATGCATTCGGCACGGCTGCCACGGATCATTCAGCCCGCGCTGCTGGAACTCGGAAGAACCCTGCAGGAAGCCTCATCGGCAGGAGTACTCGACGGAGACGATGTCATCAGTATTGCTGCGACGACGTCTGGTCGACCGGTCTCGGTCACCGTCCAGCCCGGAACACGGGTGCCGGCCTATTGCACTGCCAACGGGCGTGTGCTGCTTTGCGCACTCACCCACGATGACGCCGAGCGCTGGCTCGGGCGGCAGCGACTCGAGGCCCGCACACCGCAAACCATCACCAGCCACAAGCGCCTTGCCGATGAGATTGCGCGCGTCCGTGCCCAGGGCTACGCCCTGGTCGACCAGGAGTTCGAGCTTGGACTGCGAACAATTGCCGTGCCTCTCAAGGATCATCGCGGCGAGGTCATTGCCGCGATCAATGTGGGTGCGCACGCGTCACGAATGTCGATGGACAGACTTGTCGATGAGTGCTTGCCGGCGCTGATGGACGCTCAGGCGCGGCTGCGATCGGTGCTGTGAACGGCACGCGAGTCAGCACCAATCCTCAAATCAGCGGCGCTTGCTGAGCGGGCTGGTTGCCTTGCCCATCGTGCGCGCAGGCCTGGAGTCGCGTGGCGTACGCAGACCGCACACTCGTGCGAAATTCGCTGGGTTTCCCTGAAGACCGCCTGCGCCCTGCAGCGCAATCTGCCCCGGCACAGCGAGCGCAGACCTGTTGGTCAGGACTCTCTGCCGCGAACGGCAAATCCACAACGACATGGAGACAGGCATGGGCAAATCAATTCGATATCGATTGGCAACCCTCATCGCGCTCGGCACGGGCATGACGCCTCTGTTCACCGGCTGCGGCGGAAGCGATTCGACTCCTGCTGCACCGGCGAACCTGACGTGCGACAACGCGATGAAGACCGGCTTTGCGCCCGATAGCCGCACGACCGTATTGCTGGTCAAGTCGTTCAAGAAAGGCGATCAACTGCTGCTTTCTGGCACGGCCACTGCAACGACCCCAGTGGCAGCCAACGACATGTGCCTCGTCAAGCTCCTGGTCGGTCCGGGCAACCCGGGGCCTGCCAGCGCGCCCTCGACGACGCAGGGGATCGGCATAGAGATCTGGCTCCCGTCAGTTGCGAACTGGAACAACAGGCTGCACCTCTTGGGCGGGGCAGGCATGGCCGGGGGGCAACAGACGTCTTTGACCGCGATCGTGAACGCTCCGACCGCTGCGCCCTGGAACGTTGCGGGAGTCGAGGGCGCCGTCGCAGCGACCACCGACACGGGACACGTATCGGGCGGAGGCGCCATTCTCATGAACCCCGACGGAACGATCAACACGTTGGGCTGGTCGCAGTTTTCGGAGCTCGGCATCCATGAGATGACGCTCAAGACAAAGGCGTTGGCTCTCGCGTACTACGGAAAGACTCAGAAGTACACCTACTGGCACGGAGGCTCGACGGGGGGTCGTCAAGGCCTGAAGCAGGCCCAGCTCTATCCCGAGGACTTTGACGGGATCATCGCGGCCTCGCCGGCAATCAATTGGTCCAAGTTCTCGACCGCAGCAATCTATCCGCAAGTGGTCTATCAACGGGACTTGGCCGGCGTCGCGCCCACGCAGGGACAACTCGACGCCGTATCGAATGCAGCGATAAGTGCCTGCGACCTGGTCGGAGGGCAGCACCTGGGCTACCTTCTCGATCCATCGCAATGCCGATATGACCCGACGACCGACCTGAGCGCGATCTGCGTTGCGAACGGCGGAACGAACGCCACGGCAAATTGCGTGACGCCAGCGATGGCGACTGCATTCAACAAGATTTGGTATGGCCAAACCAGCGGCGGCTCGGTGCCCTCTCCTTCAGCAGACAACGGCACGTCGATCACGCTGACGGGGAACCAACGCTGGTTCGGCTTGCCGCGCGGCGTGTCCATGACGGCGCTGGCGTCTGTAACGCCGTCGTCAATCGACGTGGACCTGGTTGCCTTGGAACTACAGGATCCGACCTGGTCGCTGCCATCCTTTGTGAACGCCACCGGCAATGGCGCCAATCGTTGGAAGAACCTCAGCTATGAGGAACTGTCAAACGCGTTCGACAGAGGCGTGGCGCTTCAAGGACCGTTCGCGAACATCAACACCGACAACCCCGACCTGACGAAGTTTCGCGCTCGCGGGGGCAAGCTGATCACCGAAGTTGGAACGTCCGACAACCTGATCTTCCATTTCGGCGTCATCAACTACTACAACCGGGTTGCGACCCAGATGGGAGGTCTGGCTGCGGTGCAGGCGTTCTACAAGCTGTATCTCGTGCCAGGGATGGGTCACTTCCCGGCCAATGGCACTGCCAATCCGAACGCAAATCCGCCGATCCCAACGCAAGATGACACGTACGCAGTTCTCACGGCGTGGGTCGAAAAGGGCACGGAGCCGGGAAGAAGAGACATCAGCAGCCCCGTGACTGCCGCCAATCCTGTCGCAAATACCGCGCCGATCTGTGTGTATCCGTTGCAGCGGACTTACGTGAGTGGAAGTCTGAACGTCGCGGCAAGCTATTCCTGTTCCTGAGATTGCTGTGGTGCCAGTGACGAGCGCACCAGCCCCGGAGGCAGGACGAAGAGGACATGTTCAACATTCGCAACGAGACATCTCGATTCTGGTCAGCCGTCGCCGGTGACCAAGTCGTCCTCAGCATCTCTTTGGCGGCCATTGCCGTGGGGATCGATCGATGGATGGGGGCGCATTCTGGCCTCATGGCAGTGGTGCTCTCGGCCGCGTCTCTGTTCGCCGTTCTAACGCTGAGGAGGGCACTCTCGAAACGGTGGCGGGGACACCACGTAGGCGGCCATCCAAGGTCCGAGCTAGAGGCCTTGATTTCGACGCTTCGATCCGAAGCGATCGGTGTTGCGATGGGCGCTGCCACCACAGCTTTCGCAATCGACAGGTCGACCGGCATGTCGGAGGCCCAGACTCGCCTCGCTGAGACCGTCGATGGCGCAAGTCGGGAGACGACTGTGGCGATCGATCACGTCACAGACAATGCCCAGAGAATCGCCGCTTCCACCGAAGATAGCCTTGTTCGTGCGCGCAGCACTGCCCAGGACTTGCGGCAAGCCAGTGCCCAGATCAGCCATGTCGATTCAACCGTGCAGTCGTTCGTGACAACGGTTCAAGATGTCTGCAAGCGCTGCTCCGAGATTGCCCTCGTCAACGAGCAAATCGCGACGATATCGCGCCAGACAACAATGCTCGCGCTGAATGCCACGATCGAAGCAGCGCGGGCCGGTGAATCCGGGCGCGGCTTTGCCGTGATCGCACAGGAGATTCGGAGCCTTGCAGAGCAGGTCTCGAGCGTGACAGCGGCCAGCCAATCCTCCGTTGACGCAGCAACAAGGCGCGCAGCAGAGGCGGCTGAGCGTAGCAGCGACGTGCGCGACAACATTCAAGTGGTGCTGTCCACAATGAAGCGAGGCAGTGCGGCTTGCGATGAGATGCTCACGGCGATGGAGCAGGCATCGAGTCAATTCAGTTCGATCGCGGCAGCATCGGAACAAATGGCTGCGGCAAATTCTCAGGTCCTGTCGAGCATCAGACAGTCCCGTGAACTGAGCGCGGAAGTCACGCAAAGGCTGCGCAGCACATCTACGTCGACGAACGCTGTGTTGGTTTCGACGGAACTCATTCAGGAATTGTTGGGCGGCTTCAATGCGGGGGAGGACGACTTCGAGAAGCTTCTGACTCGGTGTCGCCGTTGGCACTGCGAAATTGAAAAGGCGATCGTCGGCCTCTCCGAGGAGGGCGAAAACGTGTTCGACACTCGCTACGCACCCGTGCCCAGGACAAATCCGGCACAGTTCTTGGTGGACTATCAACCGGCGTTCGAGAGGGCGGTACAGCCGCTGTTGGATGCCGCCCGCGCGGAGCTTGAAGCACTCGCTTGCGTCTGCATTTCGGAAGACGGCTACACGCCGACCCACAACAGCGACTTCTCGCGCCCTCCCACGGGGGACTCCGCAGTCGACATCAAGATCTGCCGTGACAAGCGGATGATGAGCGATCGTCATGCCTGTCGCGCTGCGACGTACAACGGCCGCCTGCTCCTGCAGACCTTCGTGCGCGACAACGGCGACTTGACCGCCGATGTCGCACTTCCCATCCATGTTCGCGGCCGGCACTGGGGGGCCATTCGATTTGGCTTCGCCCCGACACGTCTTCAGGCCCTGGTGCCACGGACACAGGGCCGAGAACAACTGCGCGAGTCGCTCGAACTGCGTTCCTGCCCAGCTGCGAAAGACGCTGACTCAGGAACGGCACGATGAGGTTCATGGCCTCGTGAACGACTGGCGTCGCCTCATGACTCGCATCCAGTCGTTGCCTCAAACCACTCGGTAGGCTGGACGAGCGTCAGACTCGATACGTCATGCTGGTGAAGGTGCGCAAGAAGGACACTGAAACCGTCGTCGACGCGCTAATCAAAAATGCTCGCAAGCTACCACAAGAACTCTACAAATCGTTGACCTGGGACAGAGGTAAGGAGATGGCTGCTCACAAGCGCTTCACGATGGCCACCGACATCCAAGTGTTCTTCTGTGATCCGCAAAGTCCTTGGCAACGTGGAAGCAACGAGAACACGAATGGCCTGCTCAGGCAATACATGCCGAAGGGCATCGACATCTCTGACTACTCACAGCTTCAGCTCAATGCGATCGCGAGACAATTGAACGAGCGGCCGCGCAAGACGCTCGGCTTCAAGACGCCCGCTGAGATGTTCAGCGAATCTGTTGCTTTGACCGATTGAATTCGCCTTGCAAAACCGACATTCAATGGGCCTCCGCCTTGGGGTACGGCCGAGCGTCAACGACTGCTTCGATCGACAGCGGTCACTCGGCGTCCAACATTGAAGGTCTGCAATCCCGACCGGATGGTTCGTCGTGACCGACGGCTCAGAGTCGTGGGCTCCTTGCCGCACGCGCAGGCAGGTGTCCGACAACCCTTAACACATGGCCGCCTCGGATCGGCCAGGGGCGGTCAATTTCAGAAGACTGCTTCCGCGAGGTATGGGGCGACCGCCCCGGGGCCCACGAGCGAGCTGACGCCGGCTTGATTGAGTCGCGGACTAAAGATTTCAGCACCTTCCTAGCTGTTTGATTAGCAGTCTTAGGGATGTCCCTCGCTGTGCGTCCTTGTACTCTCACCAATGGATCAAAGTTTCACTCGTTGATTCCTTCGACGTTGAGGGAAAGAGCGTGCCAATGTACGGAAAGCGATTCACCTTTGCTTTGTTGTCACTTGTGCTGGCTGCACTTTCGCTTCCGGCGGCCGCTGCCGCGGCGTCGAAATACATCCGAGAGCGTCAAGGCAACGACGGGTTGATCGTATTTGTCCATGGAATTACAGGCAACGCGACGTCTACCTGGACGAACTCCAAGACAAGTGCTTTTTGGCCGCATCTGATGGCGGACGACCCGACATTCGCTGGCGAGGACATTTTCGTCTACGAGTACCCCTCGCCCAAGCTGGCGTCTGCCTACAACGTCAACGAGCTCGCCGAGGACATGCGTCTGACGCTTGCCGGTCCGCTGAGCGCTCACAGACGGGTCATTTTTCTCGCCCACAGCATGGGCGGGCTGGTGGTGCGGCAGTACCTGATCAAGTATCGCGAGAGCGCCGAACAAGTCGAACTCATGTATTTCTACTCGACACCCACGACCGGCAGTCCGATGGCCACGCTGACGAGCATCTTCAGCAGAAATCCGCAGTTGGGTGACCTGCGCCCGATGAAGAGTGACGAGTACCTGGGCAACTTGCAGCGGGATTGGCTTGCGTCGGCGAAGTTGCGCGACCTTCCGTCTTTTTGCGCCTATGAAACGCTTCCGCTGATCAGCACGCGGGTCGTTGAGCAGGAAAGCGCCTCCAATTTGTGCAATCGCCCGCTCGATCCGATCAATGCGAATCACATAGATATTGTCAAGCCCGCGTCGAGAGAAGACAAACCCTACCGCACGTTCGCGGCCGCCTATGCCTCTCTTGCCTCACCTGCCGCTAGGCGCGACGCTCTGCGCGCAGACATTCAGAACATGAAGCAGCTCATTGACATGCGCGAACCGCAACCGCAGAGTCAGTCTAAAGAGCCGATCTTTTGCGATTCAATGAAGTTTTCACTCGTGCTGGCCAATCCCGAAGCATCGAAGACGGCAATATTGATTAACAGCATTGGCGTCGAGGCTGCCACAGTTGATCCTGCACAGGTGCCGGCGGATGCTCAGTGCAAGGTGGATCGGTTTGCCAGTCACCCGCATGGCATCGTCGAGCGCAACACCTACATGATGCAGGTCGAGGAAGCGGGGGTTAAGGGCAAGCTGCTGATGGATTCGGCGACATCCGTATCGGTTCAGAGCCAGAACATCCTCACGGCCGGGACGAAGACGCGAGCCATTTCGCTGCGGCCCGGAGAAGAGCCTGTGGGACTGGACTTCTATCTGCAGTCGACCGCGAAGCGGCCGCAACAGATCACGTTCACGATCAGCTATGACCAGGGTGGCGAGAAGAAGCTGAAGACCCAGCGAATTCTGCTGTGGAAATAGCGATCGGCCTTGAGCGTCATTCAGTGATGGAGCGGTCGTGAGCATCGACTTGATTGCCTCCCAGTGTCGCCTCTTCGCGGCTGTGCTAACCGCCTTCTTGGCCTTATGCGAGGCCGCCGCGGCACCTCTGCCTCCGTCTGAAGCGGCGTTGAAAGAACGAATCAAGTTGATGTCATCCGGCGGCCAGGGCGACTATTTGCGAGAAATTCGCGCCGCATTGGCGGAGCACCGCTTTGCCGAAGCGGAAAGGCAGGCTAGTCAAGTGATCGACGGTCCGCCGGGGTTTGCCAACCACCAGTTGCAGGCATATGTGCTCTCGCTCGCCTATCTGCATCGCGCGGAGGCGCGCCGTGGGCTCGACGCCCAGGATGAAAAGGTCTGGTCCGATCTGCGTCAGGCGGCATTGCTTGGGAACCTCAAAGCGATTCGGCAGTTGGTTGAGGCTTGGATTGGCAGCGCGCAGAACAACGATCCCTCAACACTTAGATCTCCCGGTGGGATTGAGATGGAAGACGTTCTCGCTGCCGGCCTTGACCTCGACGAGGTCGTGGCGCTGAAAGCTGCCGCGAGCGGCCTGGGACGCTACACGCCGCGCGAGCGAGACCTGTTTGCGCTGAGATACGAGCTGCGCGCCCGCGATTCGTCATTCGTCAGCCACGTTCGAAGCTTCGCTCGGTCGCCGGACGCACAAGCGTTGATGCGCACGCACTTCCTGGTCGGCACTGAGCTGCCGGCGTCTGCGGGCGTTCCGGGCCGCGATGTGCTGGCCACATTCTTTGCCGAGTCCAATCTGCGCTCGACAATGGCCATAGGGCTGGGCTTCGCACTCCCGTCGAAGCGGCCGGAGCACGAGCTGTCGCTGCGCGAACTCATGGAGGTGAACAGCTGGCTCGGCGACATGTCGGGCCTGGCCTCCGCCTACCACTTTGTCTCGGAAGAGCCCGACATAAGCGCAAGGCACCGCGTTGTGGATGCAAAGCGATTCGTCACACTGGTTGGCGCCGGCGACGTTGTCAACGTCCGTTGCGGTGGCATCGCTCACACGGCAGTCGTTCTGAGAGTGGATACGGCGAAGGACGAGATTGCGTTCACCGACCCGCTGTATGAGTACTGGCAACCTGCAAACAACAACTGCATCACAACCTTCTCGCTGGTGCACTTCCGGTACGGGTATTACGCTTCAGTGCTGCGGCTGTCAGAGGTGCTCGCGATGCTCGACTCGATTCAGAGCGCGCGTACATTCACGACGCCTGTATTCATCGAGGAGTCGGGACCTGACGATGCCTCGCTGTCGGCGAAGGCGGCCGGTCCGTCTGCGTGCCGAGCTTCCGCGAAGGGACGTGGCATGCTAGGCCAGAGGCGCAGCGATGTCACAAAAGCCGATCTCTTCGAGTTTTTCCACTTCGAAATGACGACTGCGCGGCCTCGGGGCAGCACGACGATCACCACATACATGGTCGAGGCGCTTGAGTTTCGAGGCGACGTGCTGTTGCGGTTGCAGACCCAGAATGACTGCGTGATATCTGCGTCGCTGTTCCTGCGTCGTTCGTTCCTCGACGATGGCCGCAGACGACCGTTTGCATTTGATCTGATGAAGAGCTTTCTGAGTGCTGTTTATGACGATGCGGAGACAAGATCTCTGCAGGCAGAGATGACGCGGCCGGTTGATGCAGACTTGAAGAGCAAAGGCACGCTGACGACGGTTTTCTCGGGCGAAGCAGAGACGGCTATGTACCGAGCCGCGGGTCGTTTTGCCCAATTCGGCAACGTTACGGCGGAAACGGGCGCACGTTGGTTTCGAGTCGACGCTAGGTAGGTAGTCCATTGGCCGGCGGCCGACGCGACTTTTGTGGATGCATGCGATGCCCTGTCTCAGACTTTAATGCGCTGTCTCAGACATTGATGGCAGAGAACAACCACTGGTTCGTCACAACAAAGTTGCGAACAACGCGTGATGATTGGCGCGGGGTTGCGAAGTGTGCGCGCAAATCCACAATTGAATAAAGTTGCGAACAAAGGCGTCTGAGGGCCGGCGTAGGTTACATGACTAAACAATAAAGATGCGAACTCCAAAATCCGTCTTTCCATGCAGCGTCAAAAGTCCTCGGCTACAGAGTCTTGCCGAAGCACGTCGTTATTCGAGAGCGCTGCGAGTGGACGCGCCTCGTCAAAGCAATTGCCATAGGTCAAAACAGATCCACTATCGGCAATGAAATTCGTCTGTCGACGGCAGCAAACACTCGGCCGCTTTGTCGATTGGCTGAAGCCAGTCTAGACCGGCCGGTCAGTCGGCCGATGAGCACCGGGTGCCGAAACCATGCGGCTTGATGGCTGGGCCTTGAGTTGCAGCCATCTTGTAACCGGTCGGCGCGACTGCCCGCTTAGGGTCTCAAATACCCGCCCTTAGCCGCCCAGTTTCTGCGCCCCCAGACCATGTCGGCCTGCTTTGCCGGCCCTCATCTGAAGAGCATCTGCCTTGAATCTGACCGCTCCGCCAGGATGGACTGGAATGGGCGGTGTCCGGTTCGCAACTTTGTTGTTTTCCACAGAGCTCGTGTTCGGAACTTTATTGTTGTGTTCGCAACTTTATTGTCAACGACCAACCACCGAGGTTCGCGAGTTCCGGCTACTCAACGGTGACCGACTTTGCGAGGTTGCGCGGCTTGTCGACATCCGTGCCGCGCGCGCAGGCCGTGTGATACGCCAGCAACTGCAGGGGCACGACGTGCAGGATGGGTGACAGCGCGCCGTAGTGCTCCGGCATGCGGATCACGTGCAGGCCCTCGCCGCTTTCGATGCGCGTGTCGGCGTCGGCGAACACGAAGAGTTCGCCGCCGCGCGCGCGCACTTCCTGGAGGTTGCTCTTGAGCTTTTCGAGCAGCGCGTCGTTGGGTGCCACCGTGACGACCGGCATCTCGGCGGTCACCAGGGCCAACGGGCCATGTTTGAGTTCGCCGGCCGGGTAGGCCTCGGCGTGGATGTAGCTGATCTCCTTCAGCTTCAGCGCGCCTTCGAGCGCGACGGGGTAGTGCAGGCCGCGGCCGAGGAAGAGCGCGTTCTGCTTGCGCGCGAACTCCTCGCTCCACGCGATCACCTGCGGCTCGAGCGCGAGCACGGCCTGCACCGCGACGGGCAGGTGGCGCAGTGCCTTCAGGTGCTCTGCTTCCTGCGCGTCCGTCAGATGGCCGCGCGTCTGCGCGAGTGCCAGCGTCAGCAGGAACAGGCCGACGAGTTGGGTCGTGAAGGCCTTGGTCGACGCGACGCCGATCTCGACGCCGGCGCGCGTGATGTAGGCGAACTCGCACTCGCGCACCATCGCGCTGGTGGCGACGTTGCAGATCGTCAGCGTGTGCGGCATGCCCAGCCCGCGCGCGTGCTTCAGCGCGGCCAGCGTGTCGGCGGTCTCGCCGCTTTGCGTGATCGTGACGACCAGCGTGCGCGGGCTGGGCACGCTGTCGCGGTAGCGGTATTCGCTCGCGACTTCGACGCTGGTCGGTATCTTCGCAATGCTCTCGAGCCAGTATTTCGCGACCGAGCCGGCGTAGTAGCTGGTGCCGCAGGCGAGGATCAGCACCGAGTCGACATTCTTGAACACGCGGTGCGCGCCGTCGCCGAAGAGTTCGGGCGTGACGCCGGGCACGGCATCCAGCGTGTCGGCAATCGCCTTGGGCTGCTCGAAGATTTCCTTCTGCATGTAGTGGCGGTAGGGCCCGAGCTCGGCCGCGCCGCTGTGCGCAACGACGGTGCGCACCTCGCGCTGCACCGCGCGGTAGTCGGTGCTGCCGGGCTGGCGGTGGCTGATCCAGTGCTTGCCCAGTTGCAGGTCGACGACGTCGCCCTCTTCGAGGTAGACGATCTGGTCGGTGACGCCGGCCAGCGCCATCGCGTCGGACGCGAGGAAGTTCTCGCCCGCGCGTTCGCCGCGGCCCACGCCCAGCACCAGCGGCGAGCCTTCGCGCGCGCCGATCACGCGGTGCGGTTCGTCGCGGCAGAAGACCGCGATCGCGAACGCGCCGCGCAGTCGGATCGTCGCGCGCTGCACCGCGTCGAACAGGTCGCCGTCGTAGAGGTGGTCGACGAGGTGGGCGATGACCTCGGTGTCGGTCTGGCTGCTGAACACATAGCCACGGGCGACGAGTTCGGCGCGCAGCTCGTCGTGGTTCTCGATGATGCCGTTGTGCACGAGCGCGATGTGCCCAGACTCTGCCGTGCCGCCGCTGACCGCGACCGCGGCGTCGGACACGCCCGGGCCGCGGCTGAAGTGCGGGTGCGCGTTGCGCACGACCGGCGCGCCGTGCGTGGCCCAGCGCGTGTGGGCGATGCCGGTGCCGCCCTGCACGGCGTCGGCGTTGACCTCGGCCTCGAGCTCGGCCACGCGCGTGGTGCTGCGCGCGCGGCGCAGTTCGCCGCCCTGGTGCACGGCCACGCCGCAGGAGTCGTAGCCGCGGTATTCGAGCCGCTTCAGGCCTTCGATCAGGATGGGAACGATGTTGCGGGTGCTGACGGCGCCGACGATGCCACACATGGTGTTTTCCGGGATGAGCTTGGACAGGGATGAATCGTAGGCAGGTCGAATAGACTGAAGTTTGCGTATTGAAAGAAGATTTGAATTAATATTTCATTGATCTATTGGATTGAATGATTATTTCTTAAATTGAGAATATTTGATGGAATCAATCACTCTTGATGCCGCTGACCTCCGCCTGCTCGACCTCTTGCAGCGCGATGCGTCGCTGTCGAACCATGCCCTGGCCACTGCCGCACACACCTCCGCGGCCACCTGCCTGCGGCGCGTGAAGCGGCTGACCGACGCGGGCGTGATCGAGCGCCGCGTCGCGATCCTGTCGCCGCAAAAGCTGGGCGCGGCCTTGACGGCGTTCGCCGAGGTCAGCCTGGACCGGCAGGGCGCCGAGCACCTCGCGGCGTTCGAGGCGCGTGCGGCGGGCGACGCCGGCGTCCAGCAGTGCTACCGCGTGGCATCGGGGCCGGACCTGATGCTGGTGCTGCAGGTGCCTGACATGGCGGCCTACCACGCGCTGGTGCAGCGCCTGTTCACGCAGGACGCCAACGTGCGCAACGTGAAGACCTTCTTCAGCGTGCACCGCGCCAAGTACGAGACGCGCATCCCGCTGCCGGCAGCGGCCTGAGGTCGCTGCGCGGCTCAGCGCTTCAGCAGGGCCAAGCCCTTCAGGTACTGGCCTTCCGGGAACAGCAGCGTGCTCGGGTGATCCGCCGGTTCGTGCAGGCGGTGCAGGATGGCGGCGTCACCGCCCGCGTCCATGCCGGCGCCGGCGACGATCTTGTGGAACAGGTCGGCGTTGATGCCGGCCGAACACGAGAAGGTGAACAACACGCCGTCGGGCGCGAGCAGCATGAAGGCGAGCCGGTTGATGTCCTTGTAGGCGCGCGCGGCGCGTTCGGCGTGTGCCGCGGTCGGGGCGAACTTGGGCGGGTCGAGCACGATCGCGTCGAAGCGCTCGCCGCGCTCCAGCATCGCGCGCAGGCTGCGGTTCACGTCGGCGTCCAGCGTTTCGTGGCGTGTCGCGTCGAAGCCGTTCAGCGCGACGTGCGCGGTCGCGCGCGCCAGCGCCGGGGCCGACGAATCGATGCTGGTCACGTGGGCCGCGCCGCCGGCGAATGCCGCGACACTGAAACCGCCGGTGTAGCAGTAGCAGTTGAGCACGCGCTTCAGGCCGAGCTGGCGCACGGTCGCGGCGAAGATCTGGCGGTTGTCGCGCTGGTCGAGGTAGAAGCCGGTCTTGTGGCCTTCGGCCACGTCGAGCGTGAGTTTCAGGTCGTGCTCGCGGATCGTCAGCTCGGTCGTGCCATCGCCGCGCAACCAGCCTGCCGTCGGTTCCAGGCCTTCGAGGGTGCGCACGTTGGAGTCGCTGCGCTCGTACAAGCGCGTCAGGCCGGTCGCGGCGAGCAGCGCGTCGGCGATCACGGCCTTCCAGCGCTCGGCGCCGATGGACAGGAACTGCGCGCTCAGCGTGTCGGCGTAGCGGTCGACGATCAGGCCGGGCAGGCCGTCGGACTCGCCGTGAACCAGCCGCATGCTGTCGCTCGCGATGCTCAGCCGGGCGCGCAGCGCGACCGCGTGCGCAATGCGGCGCTCGAAGAACGCGCGGTCGATGCGCTCGTCCTCGACGAAGCTCCAGAAGCGCAGTCGGATCATCGAGCTGGGGCTGTACGCGGCCCAGCCGACGAACGCGCCGTCGGCGGTCTGCACTCGCACCGTTTCGCCGGGGTCGGCCCTGCCGTTGCCGACACTGGACTCGAACACCCAGGGGTGGTGGCGTTCGAGCAGGCGCTCCTTGCCGTGGCGCAGCGTGATCGTCTTCATGGCTTTCTTTTTGCGCGCGGGTGCGCCGCGTCGTACACCTTCGACAGGTGGCCGAAGTCGAGCTTGGTGTAGACCTGCGTGGTGGTGATGTTGGCGTGGCCCAGCAGCTCTTGCACCGCGCGCAGGTCGCCGCTGCTCTGCAGCACGTGGGTCGCGAACGAGTGGCGCAGCATGTGCGGGTGCACGTGCGTCGGCAGGCCGGCGTGCTGCGCGCGCCGCTTCAGGCGCGCGCGCACCTGGTCGGCGCTGATGCGCGTGCCGCGGGCGCCGACGAGCAGCGCAGGCTCGTCGACGCGTGCGAGTTCGGAGCGCACCCCCAGCCAGCCGCGCAAGGCCTTCAGCGCGGCCGCGCCGACCGGCACGCTGCGGCGCTTGCTGCCCTTGCCGAGCACGTGGGCTGAGGCGTCGGCGGCGTCTATCCAGCCGTGGTCGTCACTGGCGCGCAGATCGAGCCCGACGAGTTCGCCGACGCGCAGCCCGCAGCCGTACAGCAGCTCGACGATGCACTGGTCGCGCGCTGCGAGCACCGGGTCGTCGCCGTCGTGCGTGCCGGCGTCTGCCAGCGCCATCGCGTGGTCGACCGACAGCGCCTTGGGCAGCGGCTGCGCGGCCTTGGGTGCGCGCACGCCGTCGGCCGGGTTCAGCGCCACCAGACCGTCGTGGCCCAGCCAGCGGTACAGGCCGCGCCACGCCGACAGCACCAGCGCGATGCTGCGCGGGCCCAGGCCCTGGCCGTGCAGCGTGGCGGCCCAGCGGCGCACGTGATGCATCTGCACCTCGCGCAGCGGCAGGTGCTGCGCGGCCGCGAACGCCTGCAGGCGCTTGAATGCATCGGCATACAACGCCAGCGTGCGCGCCGCGAGTCGGCGCTCGACCTGCAGGTGAACGAGATGACGCTGGATGTCGGGGTCGACCTCGACCGCTGCGTCCTGCGTCGCCGCGTCCATCGCGCTCAGTCGCGCGACGGCAGCACCCGCGAGAGTGCCGCGCTCGCGATTTCGCCGATGCGCACCAGGAACTCGGTGCCCATCTCGGCGGTGTAGCGGGTCGCGTCGGGCGACGCGAGGACCAGCATACCGAAGGCCACGCCGCTGTCTGCGGTGTCGGCGCGCAGCGGCACCAGCGCCATCGATTTCGCGCTGGCCGGTTCTTCCAGCCACTGCGCGGCTTCGAAGCCCGAGTTCACCCCGCAGTACGGCAGCGTCAGGCTGCTGGCGAAGACCTTGACGTCGTCGCCGACGGGCTGCGCGAACGGCAGCGTCGCGAACACCGGCGCCGCGCCCCAGAGGCGGATGCCGACCTGCGGGATCATGTAGTGGTGCGCCAGCTCGCGCACCAGCACCTCGGGCAATTCGCTGGGGCGCGCGGTCAGCAGCAGCGTGCGCGTCCAGCGGTGCAGCTTGTCGGCGATGGTGACGTTGTCCTGGCCGAAGCGGATCATCTCGATGATCTTGGTTTCGAGCCCGCGGATCTTGTCGCGCAGCATCTCCATCTGCCGCTCCTGCAGCGACACCGCGCGCTGGCCGTGCGGGCTGGTCAGCTGGATGCTGCCCAGCAGTTCGGCGTGGCGCTCGAAGAAGCCCGGCGTGTTCGCCAGGTAGTTGGCGATGTCGATCTCGGTGATGCCCTGGACACCGCTGGCGTTGCTCATAGTTCGATCTCTCCCTCGTAAACCGTTTCGGCTGGGCCGGTCATCAGCACGGGTGCGTCGCCACCGGCCCACTGGATGGTCAGGCGCCCGCCGCGCGCGTCGACATCGACGCGTTCGTCCAGCAGACCGAGCCGTATGCCCGCGACGACCGCTGCGCAGGCGCCGGTGCCGCAGGCCAGCGTCTCGCCCGCGCCGCGCTCGTGCACGCGCAGGCGGATGTGATTGCGGCTGACGATCTGCATGAAGCCGGCGTTCACATGGCGAGCGAAGCGCGGGTGCGTCTCGACCAGCGGGCCGACGACGGCCACCGGCGCGGTGTCCACGTCGTCCACCAGCTGCACCGCGTGCGGGTTGCCCATCGACAGCACCGCGAGCTCGACGCGCTGGCCGTTCAGCTCGAGCGGCCAGAGTGCGAAACCGTTCACCTCGCGCGCCTGCAGGCCGGCCGGGTCGAAGGGCACGCGCGCCAGGTCGAAGATCGGTGTGTTCATGTCGACCGTGACACGGTCGTCGTCCTGCAGGTGCAGCTCGAGCGTGTTGTTCATGGTCTGCACGCGCAGGCTGCGCTTGTCGCTCAGGCCTTTGTCGTGCACGTAACGCACGAAGCAGCGCGCGCCGTTGCCGCAGTGCTCGACCTCGTCGCCGCTGCCACCGTTGAAGATGCGGTAGCCGAAGTCGATGCCCGGCCCGGTGCTGGGCGCGATCATCAGGATCTGGTCGGCGCCGACGCCGAAACGCCGGTCACCGAGCCGGCGCACCTGCGCCTCGCTCAGCTCGACGGGCGCGCGCGTGCCGTCGAGCACGACGAAGTCGTTGCCCGCGCCTTGCATCTTGGTGAAGCGCAGTTTCATGAGCGGGAATTATGAGCGAGGCCTGCGTCGACACGCCGCGGGCGCCGGCGTGCCGTACAAAGCCTCTGTGCTACCGTCTTGGCGCCATCCACGCTGACGTCCCACCGACGGGGCCCACGCGCGCCGGCCTGAGCCGACGCTTCAAGTCTTCGCGAGGTCGTAGAGGCCGGGTTCACCGGCCGGCCGCGTCTTGAAGCGCTTGTGCACCCACAGGTACTGCGCCGGGTTCGCGCGGATCTGGGCCTCGATCCAGCGGTTCATCGCGGCGGTGTCGGCCAGCGGGTCGTCGCTCGGAAAGTCGTCCCATGGCGGCATGAAACGCACGCGGTAGCCTTCGCCGCCCGGCAGCGTCTCGGCGAGCACCGGCTGCACGACCATGTTCAGCGCGCGTGCCAGCCGCGAGGGCGCGAGCAGCGTCGCGGCGGGGATGCCGAAGAAGGGCACGAACGCGGCATCGCGCTCGCCGAAGTCCATGTCGGGCAGGTTGAAGAACGCGTCGCCGCGGCGGATGGCGCGGAACAGCGCCTTGCCCGAGTCGTCGCGCGGGAAGATTTCGGCGTTGCCCAGGCGCAGCCGGCCGCGGCGGATCGCGGCGTCCATCACCGGGTCGCTCTGTTCCTGGTAGATCGAGATGCCCTTGCGCTTCTGGAACAGCAGCACCGAGACGCCGGCGACGTCGAGCGCCATGAAGTGCGGGACCAGCCACATCACCGGGCGCTCGCTGCGTTCGGCCAGCTGCACGTCGCCTTCGACGTGGATCAGACGCTTCAGGCGCTCGGGCGAGGCATACCAGAGCACGCCGCGCTCCAGGATGCTGCGGCCCAGCCACTGAAAGTGTTCGCGCGCTAGGGCCTCGTGCTGCGCCGCGGTCTGTTCCGGGAAGCACAGCGCGATGTTGCGCAGCGCGATGCGGCGCCGCGAGCCGGCCACCGCATAGAGCAGCCGGCCGAGCCCGCGCCCCAGCAGCGCCTGCGCGCCCAGCGGCAGGCAATGCACAAGCCACAACAGGCCCAGCAGGAGTCGAGCGCCCAACGTCAGTCCTTGTGCAACCCCTGCTCAGTCGTTCGAGCGGGGCGTCTTGTAGCGGTGATAGCCCCACAGGTACTGCTGGGGTCGCTGCCGGATCAACCGTTCCATCGCCCGGTTGATGACCGCGGCGGATTCTGCCTGAGTCGGATCATCGGCAGGCAGCGTCTCGCCGAGGGCGCTGACGCGCACCGTGTAGCCGGCGCCGTGCGGCAGCCGCTCGCCCCAGATCAGCAGCAAGGCCGCGCCGGTCTGCTGTACCAGGCGCGCGGCCAGCGTCATCGTGTAGGCGGGCTTGCCGAAGAACGGCACCCACACGCCCATGCCCTCGGGCGGCACCTGGTCGGGCAGCAGGCCGACCGCCTCGCCGCGGCGCAGCGCGCGCATCATCTGGCGCACGCCGGCCAACGTGGCCGGCGCCGGCGCGACACCAGGGCGCGCGCGCGATTCGTCCATCACCGCGCGCAGCGCGGCCTTGCGCGCCGGCCGGTACAGCACCGTGATCGGCCCGAACTCGGCCGCGAAGCGCTGCGCGATGGCCTGAGCTGCGACCTCGAAGCTGCCCATGTGCGGCGTCAGCAGCACCAGGCCTTTGCCGGCACGCAGCGCGTCGGTGATCAGCGCGTCGCCGTCCCAGGTCAGGCTGGGCCGGATTGGCTCATCTGCCGGCCGCAGCCACAGAAAGGGCAGCTCGGCGACCATGCGGCCGGCCGCGGCGATCGCCGGGCGCGCCTGCGCCGCCGGAATGCCGGCCTGGCGCACGTTCTCGACGAAGCGCCTGCGGTAGGTGGGTGAGGCCCAGTAGGTGATCCAGCCCAATGCGGCGCCGATGCCGTGCAGAAACCACAGCGGGCAATGGGACAGGGCGCGGAACAAAGTCAACATGTTCTTATAATTCCAACCATCGCCGAGTTATGAACTACTTGCAGGGCGATTCAAAAATTCTGCTAAAGCGTTCGCCGCTCCTCCAAGGGTTTCAGGCCGGCAACGCAAGAAACTTGCAACCGCGCAACCTACTGGAGTTTAAGAGTGTCGAACGATTTCCTTTTCACGTCCGAGTCTGTTTCAGAAGGCCACCCCGACAAGGTCGCCGACCAGGTCTCCGACGCCATTCTCGACGCGATCTTCAAGCAAGACCCGCTGTCACGCGTCGCCGCCGAGACGCTGACCAACACCGGTCTCGTGGTGCTGGCCGGTGAGATCACCACGAACGCGCACGTCGACTACATCCAGGTCGCGCGCGACACGATCAAGCGCATCGGCTACGACAACACCGAGTACGGCATCGACTACAAGGGCTGCGCGGTGCTGGTCGCCTACGACAAGCAATCGAACGACATCGCGCAGGGCGTCGACCACGCGAGCGACGACCACCTGAACACCGGCGCCGGCGACCAGGGTCTGATGTTCGGCTACGCCTGCGATGAAACGCCCGAGCTGATGCCTGCGCCGATCTACTACGCGCACCGCCTCGTCGAGCGCCAGGCGCAGCTGCGCAAGGACGGCCGCCTGCCGTTCCTGCGCCCCGACGCGAAGAGCCAGGTGACGATGCGCTATGTCGACGGCAAGCCGCACAGCATCGACACCGTCGTGTTGAGCACGCAGCACAGCCCCGACCAGAGCGAGACGCCGAAGAAGATGAAGGCTTCGTTCGTCGAGGCCGTCATCGAAGAGATCATCAAGCCGGTCTTGCCGAAGGAATGGCTGAAGGAAACCAAGTTCCTGATCAACCCGACCGGCCGCTTCGTCATCGGCGGCCCGCAAGGCGACTGCGGCCTGACCGGCCGCAAGATCATCGTCGACACCTATGGCGGCGCCTGCCCGCACGGCGGCGGCGCGTTCTCGGGCAAGGACCCGAGCAAGGTCGACCGCTCGGCCGCGTATGCCGCGCGCTATGTGGCGAAGAACATCGTCGCGGCCGGCCTGGCGCGCCAGTGCCAGATCCAGGTCGCGTACGCGATCGGCGTCGCCAAGCCGATGAACATCACGGTCTACACCGAGGGCACCGGCGTCATCAGCGACGACAAGCTGTCGGCGCTGGTTGCCGAGCACTTCGATCTGCGCCCCAAGGGCATCATCCAGATGCTGGACCTGCTGCGCCCGATCTACGAGAAGACCGCGGCCTACGGCCACTTCGGCCGCGAGGAGCCCGAGTTCACCTGGGAACGCACCGACAAGGCGAAGGCGCTGCGTGCAGCGGCCGGGCTGTGACGGCCTGAGGCGGCGCCGGTTCGATGACTGACGCCATCGAACTCCGCCGCCTCGACGGCTTCGACGGCACGGCGTTCGCCGAGCTGTCCGAATCGATCTTCGGCGACACGGCGCGCCAGCGGCATCTCACGGCCTTGATGGGCGCGGAGATCTCGGCACGCCACGAAGAGTTGCGCAGCTCGTTGCCCAAGGCCGATCGCGTTCGCATCGGGGCCTTCTACGACGAAGCGCTGGTCGGCTACACCACAGGCTGGTTCGAGGTCGGCGGGCGCTTCTACATCGGCTCGTCGGCGGTGCACGAGGCCTACCGCGGCCGGGGCCTCTACACGCGGCTGATGCGCGAGGTCGAGGCCATCGTGCGCGAGCGCGGCGGCATCGCGATCAGCTCGCAGCACGTCGCCACCAACAACGCTGTGCTGATCGCCAAGCTCAAGCTCGGCTATGTGATCGCTGGTACCGAGTACGTCGATCAGATGGGCCTGCTGGTGCGGCTGGTGCTGCACCTCGAGCCTTCGCGCCTGGCCTTGTTCGCCGAGCGAACCGGCATGCTCGCGCCGCCCGTCGCGGGTTGAGGCGCCGACGCGGCGGGGCGCCGCCGTGCACGCGTGCTCGCGCCTTGCGGCATCATTCCAAGATGCCCGCAGCCACCCTCGCCGACCTCCGCCGCTACGCCATTGCGCGCACGCTGTTCAAACCCACGACGCTGCCCAAGGCGATCCAGAAGCTCGGCTTCGTGCAGGCCGACCCGATCCGCGCGCCGGCGCGTGCACAGGATCTGACGCTGCGCCACCGTGTTGTCGACTACCGTGCCGGCGACCTGGAGCGGCGCTACCCCCGGCTCGGCATCGAGGAAGACTTCTTCGTCAACTACGGCTTCCTTCCGCACGCGACGCACCGGCTGATGCACCCGCGCACGCCGCGCACCGTGTGGCCCAAGGCGCGCTGGACGCAGGCGCACGCGGTGCTCGAGTTCGTGCGCACGCATGGCGTCGTGCACCCGCGCGAGGTCGATGCGCATTTCGCGCACGGCAAGGCACGCAACTGGTTCGGCGGATCGAGCAATGCGAGCACCCAGCTGCTCGACGAGATGCACTACCGCGGGCTGGTGCGCATCGCCCGACGGGAGGGTGGCGTGCGCCTGTACGCGGCGCGCGAGGACCATGACGCGGTGCCCGACGCGGCTGCGGCTTTCGATGCGCTGATCGACGTCGTCGTGCACAAGTACGCGCCGCTGCCGGCGGCCACGCTGGGGCAGCTCGTCAGCCACCTGCAAGGCGGCGCACCCCAGTGGCGCCCCGACCGCAACGCCGCACTGAAGCGCGCGAAGGCGCGGCTGGCGAGCGCGCGCATAGCTGGCGTCGACTGGTACTGGCCGGCGGGCGACAACCCGGCGTCGAAGCGCCATGCCCCCGACGAGGCGGTGCGGCTGCTCGCGCCCTTCGACCCGGTCGTGTGGGACCGGCGCCGCTTCGAGCACTTCTGGGGCTGGGCCTACCGCTTCGAGGCCTACACACCCGCACCCAAGCGCGTGCGCGGCTACTACGCGCTGCCGCTGCTGTGGCACGAGCACGTCATCGGCTGGGGCAACCTGTCCATCGTCGACGGCGCGCTCGTCAGCGAGCTCGGCTACCAGAGCGGGCGCGCGCCGCGCGACAAGGCGTTTCGCACGGGGCTGGACGCAGAACTGGCGCGCATGAGCGCCTTCCTCGGCCTCGAGGGCTGAGTCAGGTGCCGCGGGCTCCCGCTGCGGCGTCGCGTGCCCGGTGCAGTGCGGCGTCGAGGTCCGCCACGCGGATCGGCTTGGCCACGTAGTCGTCGAACCCGGCCGCGAGGCAGCGCTCGCGGTCGGACTGAAAGGCCGCCGCCGTGACGGCGATGACGCGCCGTGCCGGCGTGCCGCGCTCGGCCTCGAGTCGCCGAATCGCCTGCACCGCCTTGAAGCCATCCATCACCGGCATCTCGCAATCCATCAGCACCAGATCGAAGCCGTCTTCGGCCGAGGCCAAAGCCTGCAGGGCCGCCGCGCCGTCCTCGGCCAGCGTGATCTTGCAACCGTGCCGATCCAGCATGGCCTGGAGCACGACGCGGTTGATCGGGTTGTCTTCGGCGACCAGGATGCGCAGTGGACCGGTGGTCTTCAGCGCTGGGAGATGGCGTGCTACGGCGGGCGCAGGTGCGTGCGGGGCCAGCGGCAGGTCGAGTTCGATCGTGAACACGCTGCCGCCGTCGTCGCCGTTGGCCAGCGTCAGCGAACCCTTCATCGCCGCGACGAGTTCGCGGCAGATCGCCAAGCCGAGACCGGTGCCCCCGAAGCGCCGCGTCGTCGAACTATCGGCCTGCACGAAGGGCTCGAAAATGCGTTGGTGCAGCTCGGGTGCGATGCCCATGCCGCTGTCGCGCACGCTCAGCCGCAGTTGCGCCTGGCCAGGCGGGCCGGCGCGCAGTGCCGCCTCGACCTCGACCCGGCCGCGCTCGGTGAACTTGAGCGCGTTCGAGACCAGGTTGGTGAGCACCTGCCGCAAGCGCAGCGCATCGCCGAGCAGCGCGGTGGCGGCGCCGGCATCGACACGCGTCAGCAGCTGCAGTCCCTTGGCCTGCGCAGGCTCGCTGAACAGGCTGACCACGTCGGCCACCAGGTCGGCGGGCACGAAAGGCAGTTGTTCGAGCTCCATCTGACCGGCCTCGATCTTCGAGAAGTCGAGCAGGTCGTTGATGATCGCCAGCATGGCCTCGGCCGAGCGCCCCACGGTCTGCACGCGGGCCTGGGCGATCGGCGCGAGGTTGTCGCGCAGCAGCAGGTCGGTCATGCCGATCACGCCGTTCATCGGGGTGCGGATCTCGTGGCTCATGTGCGCGAGAAAGCGGCTCTTGGCCTGGCTCGCGGCCTCGGCCTGCTCCTTCGCGGCGCGCAGGTCGGCGGTGCGCTCGCGCACGGTGTTTTCCAGCTCGGCACGGTGCCGCTCGATCTGGTCGAGCATGGCGTTGAAGCGGTCCACGAGGTCGCCGATCTCGTCGCTGCTGGCACGCTGCACGCGACGCGACGCCGTGCCGGCGGCGTCGAACGACCGCGCGACCGCGGCGAGCTCTTCGATCTGGCCGACGCTGCGGCGCAGCAGCAGCGCCGCCGCCAGCAGTGCCACGGCCAGCGATGCTGCGAGCGCGCCGAGCAAGGGCAGCGCCTGCGCCCGCCACAGGGTCACGCTGTCGGGCACCGCGACCTGCAGCTGCAGGCGACCGACCAGCTGGCCATCGAGCAGCACGGGCTGTTCCAGCGTCTGCAGCGCGGCATGCTCGGCCGGCGCCGGGCTCGCCGCGTCGAACCCGGCGAAGTGGCGGCCCTGGGCGTCAAGCAGGTCGACATGCCGGATCGCGTCCTGGGTGCGCAGCGCGGCCAGCGTTTCGCCGGCGGCGCGCGGGTTGTCGAACACCAGCGCGGCCGCCGTGCCCTCGGCCATCACCGCGGACAACGCGGCCAGCTCGTTGTGCACGGCCTGCTGTTGCTGCGCGACCTGGCGCGTGACCTGCCAGCCCGCGAAGCCGAGCAACCCGAAAGTCAGGCTGAGCGCCAGCAACAGTGCTGCTTTGTAGCGCAGCGGCAGGCGCAGGCTGCGAGCCGCGCCGCTGCTGGCTTGCCGAAGTATGGCCGGGTGTTGCATGGAGTCAGGGGGTTCCGGTGTCGACAGCGCGGGCCAGGCGCAGCAGCTGCGGCGCCAGCACCAGGTTCGAACGCGTGGCCTGCGGCAGGCTGACGTCGAACTTCATCTGCTGGTCGCCGAGGAACAGGCGGATGATGCCGCCGTTCGACAGAAAGGCCGGCGCGTCGCCCACCGTCAGCGTGGCCTGGCCGGCCACACCGCGCAGCAGCTCCGCCGCCGCGGGCGTGCCCACGTAGAGCACGTCGCAAGGCGCCGCGTCTTCCGGGCGTTGCACGCGCTGGACGCGCAGCGGCCGGCCCTGGACGAGCAGGCCGTTGGCCTGGACAAAGGCGGCGAACTGTGGGTCGCCGGCAGCGACGCACAGGCGCAGTGGCTCGGTCGGGCGGGCCGGCGCCGGCCACGAGGTGTAGCGCGCGAAGTTGATCGTGAAGGCCGCACGCATGCGTTCCACCGCAGCGCTGTCGGACTGCGCGGCCGTGGGCCGTGCCAGCAACGTGCCGGCGACGACGCACAACAGCGTCAGGCCGTGCCGAAGGGGTTTCAGCGCTGCGTCCATGACAGCCACGCACGCACGTTGCGCTCCGATTCGAAGCGCAGCACGCCGGCCTCGCTCGGCCCATACAACGGCAGCTCGCGATGATTGGCCTGGCGCAGCGCCACGCCCCACTCGAATTGCTGGCCCAGACGCTGGCGGTAGGCCAGGTCGAGCCTGCCCATGCCGGGCACTTGCGCCGCCGACAGCGCGCTGCGCGCGTTGAACGCCACGTCGACGTGGCGCTTCTCGTCGACGCGGTAGGTCGCCTGCAGCGTCAGGCGCCGGCGTGGCACGGCGCCAAGGTAGGCCGATTCGTTGGTGGTGAACGGACCCGCATCGCGCTCGGCCACGCGGGCGTGCACCAGCGACAAGGCGGTGCTCAGATCCCAGTCCGGTGCGGGCTGCCAGCGCAGGTCGATCTCGGTGCCGATGACGGTGACCGGTGTGCTCTCTTGGGGGCCGCCGCCGGCAGCCGGGAACATGCCGTCGCGGTAGTGCTGCCAGTAGAGCGCTGCGTTCCAGCGCCACGCCGGCGCGGGTTGCCAATGCAGCCCGACATCGAGCGAAGGCACTCTGCGCTGGGCGGCCGATGGCGGGGGCCCTCCCATCGACCCACCGCCAGGTGGTGGTTGCCCGCCCGGTGGCGGCCCGCCCGACGGGCCCCCACCGGGCGGCGGCATGGCGGGCGCGCCGTCGGGCGGCGGCCGCCGCGGCCCACCGCCGCCACTGAGATCGTTCTCGATCGGCTCGTTGGACGACAGCGCAGCCGCTGCCCACAGCGTCAGCTGCGGCGACACCGTGTGCCGGACCCGCAGCGCGGGCGACAACGTGCTGCCGGTGTCGCTTCGATACTCGACCTGGGCCGCGCCGGTCAGCGCCGTGTTGCCGTCGTTGACGAGCCACTCGTCCTGGACATAGGCGCGCAGCGTGCGCGTCAGGCGCCGCGGCGGCGGCCGCGAACCGCCTTCGAGCTCGCGCTGCACGGTCCACGTGGCGCCGCCGCCGATCTGCAACTCGTGGCCGCCCAGGCGCCACAGGCGCTGGCCTTCCAGATCGAGCAGGTCGCTTTGCAGGTCGTAGTTGCCGGTCAGCTGCGAGCGCGTCGACTGCAGCGAGCCGCTCAACGCGAGGCTGTTGCCCGACGACTCGACCTGCGACCAGCGCACGTCGGCCTGGCTGGTGCTCACGCGATAGCGCTCGCGGCTCGCGCCCGGCACCCCGGGCTGACCCGGCGTGCCGGGCTGCATGCCGGTGGCCAGGTCGTGACCGCCGTCGCTCTGGCGGTGGTCGGCGTCGATGCGGAGTTCGGCGCCGCCGGCCGTGGCGTGGCGGACGGTCGCACCGAGCGCGAGGCTGTTCTCGTCGTCCCAGTCGTCGCGGCCCAGCAAGGTCTGTGAGCCGGGCTGGCGCCCGACGCTGGCCCACAGTGACGGTGTCCAGCCCTCGCTCGCGGCCTCTGGCGCAGCCCAGCGAAAGCTGCCAGTGCGCCGGCCGGTGCTGTCGGTCAGCACCGAGGCCGCGAGCCCCTCGGCGTGCCGGGTCACGATGTTGATGACGCTGTTGACGGCGTGGCCGCCCCACAGCGCACTGCCCGCGCCGCGCAGCACCTCGATGCGTTCGACGACGGCCAGCGGCAGGTCCAGCAGCTCCCACTCCACACCGCCGAACAGCGCCGAATACTGCGAGCGGCCGTCGAGCAGCACCAGCACGTTGCGGGCGTAGCGGGAGCTGCCGTCGCCGCGCACCGCGACGCTGGTCAGGCGGCCGTTGTAGCGCTCGACCGACACGCCGGGCACCTGGGCCAGTACCTCGAGCACGCTGCGCGCGCCGCCGCGCTGCAGGTCGTCGCCGGCCACCACGGTCACGGCGCCGGCCACGTCGTGGACGGCCTGCACGCGCCGGCCCAGCGTGGTGACCTCGACCGCGAGCAAATCCTCCAGCGGTTGTTCGAGCAAGGGCGGCGGCGCCGCGGCGGGTTCGGCCGCATATGCGCCTGTCGCGCACTGAAGCGCAACCGTGCATGTCGCTGCGAGCCGGCGCGCGCCTACCCTCATGCCTCGGCCCTCCCGCCTGACGATCCGATCGGGCCATCATGCCACGCGGTCGCCGGCGGCCGGCGAAATCGGTGGCCCAGTGCAGTCTGCGGCCTGTGCGGCGTCTTAGCCCGGCTGCCGTTCGCGGGCGCGCAACAGATGTCGCGAGACCTCGGCGAAGCCCGCCCCGCGTGCAGCCTGGGTGATGTAGCTCGGCCAGACCGTCAGCGCGTCCGCGAACGCCATCAGGTTGGCCACGCCGACGCTGAGCGGGAAGTGACCGAACATCAGCTGGTCGTTGGTCGAGTCGCCGACGTAGACCCAGTCGTCGACGCGGAGCGTGCGGCCCAGCAAACGCTGCACGATCCACTGCGCGCCGCTGAGCTTGGTGTGTTCGCCGAACCAGCCGTTGACGTGGATGGAGCTGACGGTCGCGTTCATGCCCTCGCGGCGCATCAGCGCGACGACTGCATCGATCTGTGCCGGCGAGAGCTGCGTGAACTCGCTGTGGTCGACGGCGATGTCGGTGACGCGGCCGGCGCTGTCCTGTGCGAGCGTCGTGCCGGGCACCTCGCGCAGCACACGCGCCGCGACCTCGCGCAGACGGCGCGCGTTGCGCGTGCGGGTGGCCTCGTCCTGCGCGTACTCGACGCGCAACGCGTCGCCCTCGCGAAACAACGCGACCGCACCGTTCTCGGCGACGATGGCATCGATCGGCCAAGCCCGCGCGAACGGTTCGCTCCAGCCCATCGGGCGGCCGGTGATCGCGATCACGTGCAGGCCCGCGGCCTTCAGCTGCGCGAGGGCGGTCAGTGCGTCGGGGGTGATCGCGCCGTCGGTCGTCAACGTGTCGTCGATGTCGGTCAGCACGCCCAGCAGGCGCGTCGTCGCGTCGGCACCGAGTTCGGCCCACGGCCGGGGAGAAGTCACGCTCATGCCGCGAGTCTTGCACAGGCTTTTTGCGAACAACGATTCGGACGACTACAATCCGTGCACTTTCCGAGGAGCGTTGCAAGGCCCGCCTGTCGTCACGGCGGCCCCAGGCTCGGAATGCGGAATGAAATGTCAACCGCAGCAACCGCGCTCACCCGCACGATGTGTCCTCGTGGGTGAGTTGTCATACACCCAGTTTGGTTCGCGCGTGCGGGTTCCTTCATCTTTGGAGCCGACCCATGAACGCCGTTCTGAAACCCGCCGCCGACCACGCCATCGCCGACCTGACCCTTGCCGCCTGGGGCCGCAAGGAAATCAAGATCGCCGAAACCGAGATGCCCGGCCTGATGGCCATTCGCGAAGAGTTCGCGAGCAAGCAGCCGCTGAAGGGCGCGCGCATCACCGGCAGCATCCACATGACGATCCAGACCGCGGTGCTGGTCGAGACGCTGCAGGCGCTGGGCGCGAGCGTGCGCTGGGCCTCGTGCAACATCTTCTCGACGCAGGACCACGCGGCCGCCGCGCTGGTTGAGAAGGGCACGCCGGTGTTCGCGCACAAGGGCGAGACGCTGACCGAGTACTGGGACTTCACGCACCGCATCTTCGAGTTCGGCCCCAAGGGCGCCGAAGGCGAAGGCCCGAACATGATCCTGGACGACGGCGGCGACGCGACGCTGTTGATGATCCTGGGCCAGCGCGCCGAGAAAGACGCATCGGTCATCAGCAAGCCGACCAGCGAAGAAGAAACCTGTCTGTACGCTGCGATCAAGGCCAAGCTGGCCGTCGACCCGACCTGGTACACCCGCAAGGCCGCGCAGATCATCGGCGTGACCGAAGAGACGACGACTGGCGTGCACCGCCTGAAGGAGATGAGCGTGAAGGGCACGCTGCCGTTCCGCGCGATCAACGTCAACGACTCGGTCACCAAGAGCAAGTTCGACAACCTCTACGGCTGCCGCGAGTCGCTGGTCGACGGCATCAAGCGTGCCACCGACGTGATGATCGCCGGCAAGGTCGCGGTCGTGGCCGGCTACGGCGACGTGGGCAAGGGCTCGGCGCAGGCACTGCGCGCCCTGAGCGCGCAGGTCTGGGTCACCGAGATCGACCCGATCAACGCGCTGCAGGCCGCGATGGAAGGCTACAAGGTCGTGACGATGGAGTACGCCGCCGACAAGGCCGACATCTTCGTCACCACGACCGGCAACAAGGGCATCATCCGCCACGAGCACATGGCGGCGATGAAGGACCAGGCCATCGTCTGCAACATCGGCCACTTCGACAACGAGATCGACATCGCCTCGCTCGAGAAGTACACCTGGGAAGAGATCAAGCCGCAGGTCGACCACGTGATCTTCCCGGATGGCAAGAAGATCATCATGCTGGCCAAGGGCCGCCTGGTGAACCTGGGTTGCGGCACCGGCCACCCGAGCTTCGTGATGTCGTCGAGCTTTGCGAACCAGACCATTGCGCAGATCGAGTTGTTCACGCACAGCGACTACTACGAGGTCGGCAAGGTCTACGTGCTGCCCAAGCACCTGGACGAGAAGGTCGCTCGCCTGCACCTGAAGAAGGTCGGCGCGATGCTGACCGAGCTGACGGACGAGCAGGCCGCCTACATCGGTGTGCCCAAGCAAGGCCCGTACAAGCCCGACACCTACCGCTACTGATCGGTGCGCGCCGACCAATTGCTGGTGCAGCGCGCGCTCGCGCCCACGCGTTCGGCCGCGCAGCGGCTGATCGACACGGGCGCGGTGCGCTGGCTCGGCCCCAAGGGCTGGGCCGTGCCGCGCAAAGCGGGTGAGGATCTGCCGGACGATTGCCAGCTTGAGGTCACCGACGACGCCGAACTGCGCTTCGCGTCGCGCGGCGGGCTCAAGCTCGACGCGGCGCTGACGCGCTGCGGCGTCGACGTGAAGGGCGCGAACTGCCTCGATGTCGGCCAGAGCACCGGCGGCTTCACCGATGCGCTGCTGCAGCGCGGCGCGGCGCGTGTCGTCGGCATCGACGTCGGTCGTGCCCAGCTCGCCGTGGCGCTCGCTGCGGATGCGCGCGTCGTCAGCTTTGAAGGTCTCAACGCGCGCGACGTGGCCGGCTCCGAGTTCGCGCAGACCGAAGCCGAGCATTCGTTCGGCATCATCGTGGCCGACCTGTCCTTCATCACGCTGACGCACGTGCTGCCGACGGTCGCGGCCTACCTCGCGCCCGGCGGCCAGGCGCTGATGCTGGTGAAGCCGCAGTTCGAACTGCAGCCGGCCGACATCGGCAAGGGCGGGCTGGTCAAGCATGCGTCGGCGTATCCGCGCGTCGAGACGCGCATTCGCGACGCGTGCAAGGCCTTGCACCTGCAGGTGCGCGACTACTTCGACAGCACCGTCGTCGGCGGCGACGGCAACCGTGAATTCTTCGTGTGGGCGACCGCGCCCGCCGCATGACAAGGAGAGGCGCCATGACGGCAGCCCAGGTTCCCATCAGTTTCGAGTTCTTCCCGCCCAACACGCCGGTCGGCGACGAGAAGCTGAAAGGCGTGGTGCAGGAACTCGGCGCGCTCAAGCCCGAGTTCTTCAGCGTCACCTACGGCGCCGGCGGCTCGACGCGCGACAAGACGCTCGCGACCGTCGCGGCGATCGCCGACGCCGGCTTCGAGGCCGCGCCGCACCTGTCGTGCGTGGGTGGCACGCGCGACGCGCTGCAGGAGATCCTGGCGACCTACCGTGCGCGCAACATCCACCGCGTGGTCGCGCTGCGCGGCGACATGCCCAGCGGCACGCACATGGCGGGCGACTTCCGCTACGCCGCCGAGCTCGTTGCCTTCATCCGCGAGACCCAGGGCGCCGACTGGCACATCGAGGTCGCCGCCTACCCCGAATACCACCCCGAACAGCGTTACGCGGTGCGCGACCTGAAGCATTACGTCGACAAGGTCAACGCGGGCGCGAATTCCGCCATCACGCAGTTCTTCTTCAACCCCGACGCCTACTTCCACTTCGTCGACGAGACGCGCAAGCTGGGTGCGGCCGCGCCGGTCGTGCCGGGCATCATGCCCTTCCACAACTACGCGAAGATCGCGCAGTTCGCGGCGCGCGACGGCATCGAGATCCCGCGCTGGGTCGCGCTGAAGATGGAAGGCTTCATGGACGACGCGGCTTCGGTGCGCGCGTTCGGCATCGACGTGGTCACCGAGCTGTGCGAGCGTCTGATCGCAGGCGGTGCGCCGGGGCTGCACTTCTACACGATGAACCAATCGGCCTTGACGGCCGAGATCTGCCGACGGCTGGGCGCCTAAGCGCCGTCGCGGCGGTACATCACGCCGTCCTCGGTCAGCATCGCGTCCAGCGGCAGGTCTTGCGGGCTGGAGCGCAGCAGCGGCAGAAAGCCGTGCGTGAAGCTGACGCCCACCGTCACCGGCCGCGGGTTCAGGCTGCTCAGGGTGCGGTCGAAGAAGCCGCCGCCGTAGCCCAGGCGCACGCCGCCCGGGCCGAAGCCCAGGCAGGGCACGACCAGGATGGCGGGCGCGAACTCTTCGGTGTCCTTGGGCTTGGGGATGTCGTAGGCGTCGAGCTCGGTCGGGCAGCCCGGGTACCAGACGTGAAAGCGCAGCTGGCCGGTCGCGCGGTTGGCCACCGGCAGGCCGATGCGGCGCGTCACGTCGTCGGGCGCGCCCTCGCTCCAGCGGTACAGCGCGGGCAGCGGGTCGAACTCGCCCTTGATCGGCCAATAGGCGCCGATGCTGGTCTCGCGCCGGCCGACCAGCCACACGCGCAGCACGCTTTGCAATTGCACCGCGCGCTCGAGGCGGTCGGTGAGGGCCAGGCGCGCGGCGATCAGCTTGGTTCGCAGGGCGGCGCGGTCGGGCTCGGTGGACGACATGCAGGCTCCAGGTTGAAGAGGGCCTGCGCATTGTGCAAGACTGCCGGCATGGCCTCACCGGAGTTCGTCGCCCATTGCACCGAGCTGCTCGCGCCACTGGGCAGCGTGCGCGTGCGCCGCATGTTCGGCGGCCACGGCTTCTACATCGACGACGTCTTCATGGCCTTGATCGGCTACGACCGCCTGTTCCTCAAGGTCGACGCGCAGACGCGGCCGCTGTTCGAGGCGGCCGGCTGCGAACCCTTCGTCTACGACGCGGCCGGTCAGAACGTCGCGCTGGGTTACTTCAGCGCGCCCGAAGAAGCCATGGAGTCGCCGCCGCTGATGCAGCCCTGGGCCCGGCATGCGCTGGCCGCCGCGCTGCGCGCCAGGGCCGCGAAGCCGCGCGCGGCCAGGCCGGTCAAAAAGGCGACGCCGCGCAAGGGCTCGGCCAGCAAGGCGCCGACAAAGCTCTGACGCCGCGGGTTCCAGCGCACGACGACCTGGCGGGCGCTGTCCAGCGATTCGATCACGCCGTTCTCGCCGACCGCCAGGCGCACGCGCTGGCCGGGTTCGTAGAAGTGGTCTCCGAGGTCGTTGTCGCGGGTCAGCCAGAGCCGGCCTTCGACCACCGTCAGTTCGCCGCCGAGGCGGCCGAGTTGTTGTGCATGCCCCGCCGAAAGGCGCAGCAGGCCGTAACGATCGAGTTGCGAATTCATCATCAATCTCCTGGTTGGTGATGCAATCATCGTCACTCTGCAGCAGATAATCCAATGAAACCCTTGTCGGCAATTGATGCGAATTTGATATGAATACGCGAGCCCGCCGTCCCTTGTCGTTGAGCAGCCTGCGCGCCTTCGAGGCGGTGGCGCGGCGCCTGAGCTTCAGCGACGCGGCCGAGGAGTTGTTCGTCACCCAGTCGGCCATCAGCCGCCAGATCAAGGGCCTGGAAGACGAGCTCGGTGCCGCCTTGTTCGTGCGCGGCACGCGCCATGTGGAGCTGACCCAGCACGGCCGCGTGCTGCTGCGCTCGGTCGAGGCCAGCCTGAGCCAGATCGACGCCAGCGTGCGCCAGATCCGCCAGACGCGCAGCCGCAAGCGCGTCAGCGTGACGACCTTCGCGTCGTTCGGGTCGCTGTGGCTGCTGCCGCGCATCGAGGCCTTCCAGCGCCAGCACCCGGACATCGACATCCGCGTCTCGGCCACCGACACGCTGGCCGACCTCGACGACCCGGAACTCGACCTCTCGCTGCGCTACTGCAGCCCGGCGCAGGCGCCCGAGGGCGCGGTGCGGCTGTTCGGCGAGGTGTTGACGCCGGTGGTGAGCCGCTCGCTTGCCGACCAGATCCGCCGCGGCCAGGCGCCGCCGCTGGCCAAGCCGACCGACCTGACGCAGCACACGCTGGCCGAGGAGGACGACACCAAGACCAGCACCGAGTTCCTGAGCTGGCGCCGCTGGCTGACGCTGCACGGCCAGCCGGCCCTCGAGCCCAAGCGCTGGCTTTACCTGAACTTCACCTACCAGCAGGTGCAGGCCGCGCTGGCCGGCCACGGCGTCGCGCTGGCGCGGGTCGCACTGGTGTTCGAGGCCTTGCAGCGCGGCGAGCTGATCGAGCCCTTCGGCGACACCAGGCGCATGGACAGCCCCTACCTCTACTGGCTGATCGTCTCGCCTGTCGGCCAGGCGCGTCCCGAGGTCCAGCAGTTCTGCGACTGGGTGCTGGAGCAGGCCCGCATCACCCGCCAGGCCATCGGCGA
>Ga0307509_10001648_pt1 | contig 37411 bp, 33 predicted proteins | sample 10_EM_MG_FD_202245 | JGI IMG/M metagenome (GOLD analysis project Ga0307509, IMG submission 202245) | Populus trichocarpa ectomycorrhiza microbial communities from riparian zone in the Pacific Northwest, United States - 10_EM | ecosystem: Host-associated > Plants > Roots > Unclassified | place...
CCTTGCCGCTCGAGATGTAGGGCGGGTTGCAGATCAGCACGTCGATCGCGCCATGGAATTCGGGCTGGTCGAACGGCTCCAGCAAGTCGCCGACGCGCAGGTCGACGCGCTGCGCCACGCCGAGGTGCTCGGCATTGCGGCGGGCCAGCGCGACGGCCTCGTCCGACAGGTCGCTGGCGTGCACGTGCGCGCTCGAAGCGTAGCTCGCAATCGCCAGCGCGAGGTTGCCCGAACCGGTGCAGACATCGACCACCGTGGCGCGGCCGGCCTCGGCCAGCCGTGCCTGCACCAGCGCCAACGCGGCCTCGCCGAGCAACTCGGTCTCGTGGCGCGGGATCAGCGCCGCAGGGCCGGCCAGCATGTCCAGGCCCATGAAGCGCTGGCGACCGGTCAGGTGCGCCAGCGGCACGCCGCCGGCGCGCTGTTCGATCAGGTCGCGCAGGCGCCGCTCGGCGGTGGCGTCGAGCGCCGGCAAGGCGCGGCTCTCGAGGGCCGCCTCCAGCGACAGCGGCTGGCCGGCGGCCAGGTGCCACAGTGTCTGCAGCGTCGCTTCAAGCGTCTCGTGAGGCTTGTCGGGCAAGGTCGTGAGACGCGCCTGCCATTCGGCCTGCAGCTCGGCGAGCCGTTGCGCCTGCGGCCCGCCCGCGGTCATGGCTGCGCGATCTCGGGCACCGGCTCGACCAGCACCGGCGCCGCATGCAGATAGCGGGTGGCGCGGCGCTTGGCCGTGATGTCGGCGTAGACGAAGCCGGCCTGCGACTCGCTCAGGCCGAGTGCCGCGGCCAGTTCGGCGGCCGGGACGGCATGGTTGTGCGCCCACAGTGCCAGGTCCATGCGGTCGTAGGGCAGGGCGAAGTAGAACTCGTCCTGGCCCTGCTGCAGGCTGTAGGTGTCGGTGGTCGGCATCGCGTTGCAGATCTCGTCGGGCAGGCCGAGGTGGCGCGCCAACGCGTACACCTGGGTCTTGTACAGGTGCGCGATGGGCTTCAGGTCGGCGGCGCCGTCGCCGTTCTTCACGAAGAAGCCCTGGTCGTACTCGAGCCGGTTCGGCGTGCCGATCACCGCGTAGTTGAGGCGGTCGGCGTGGAAGTATTCGACCGTCTTGCGCACGCGCTGCTTGAAGTTGGTGGCCGACACCACCTGCAGGTACTCGCGGATCGGCAGGCGGCGCTCCGACGTTTCGCCCTCGGGCGACTGCACGACCAGGTGAAAGTAGTTGAGCCCGCCGTCGCGGCCGCCTCGGATCACGATCTTGCTCTTCCAGCCCTCGCCGTAAGCCGGCACGAGCGCGCGGATCGCTTCGTCGCGCCAGCGATAGCAACCGATGGCCTGCAGCGTGGGGGCGATGTTCTCGACCTGGTGGGCGATGCCCCACTGCTCGGCGACGCGCGCACCCAGGCGCTCGGACGCCGACGACGAGTCCTGCTCCGGCATCAGCAACCCGAAGACCTTCCTGGGGCCGAGCGCGCGCACGGCCAGCGCACCGCAGACCGAGCTGTCGACGCCGCCGGACAGGCCCAGCACCACACCGCGCCGATGCAGCTGCTGGCCGACGGTCTGCACCATCCAGCGGCAGATGCGCTCGACCTCGGCTGCGCAGTCGAGGTCCAGGACAGCGGGGGTCAGCATGGCGCGCGGCGCCGCGCCGAAGGCAGTGTTGCGCCTAAGCGGCGCACGGCATCGCCAGAGCCTTGGCCGTGACGTAGGCCTCGATGCCATCCAGGCTGTCGAGGTTTTCGGGGGTCATCTCGGCGTCTTCCACGACGAAGCCCCAGGTTTCTTCGATGAAGGTCACCAGTTCCAGAAAGCCGGTCGAGTCGATCACGTGCAGCTCCATGAAGGAGTCGCCGTCGGCAAAGGCCGGCCCGTCCCCACCCATGATGAAGTTCTCGAGGATGTAGGAACGAACCTTGGACTTGATCGCGCTCATCGTCATTTCCCTGTTTCTGGTTGGTCGCCGCCGGTCGACGCTTCACGACAATCCGGTCTTCTTGATCTTGCCCGTGTCGGTCTTGGGCAGCGACGCCACAAACTCAACGTGTTTGGGCGCCATGAAACTCTCGAGCTTGGACAGACAGTATCGAACCACGTCGCGCTCACTGTACGAGAAGCCGGGTCGCAACGCCACAAACGCCTTGACCGCTTCGCCCAGCAACGCGTCCGGCACGCCGATCACGGCAGCCTCGTACACGCCCTCCAGGCCGTACAGCACGTCTTCCACCTCACGCGGGCTGACCTTTTCGCCGCGGCTCTTGATGACGTCGTCGGTACGCGACACGAAGTACAAATATCCTTCGGAATCGGTGCGGAAGATATCCCCGGAATGGAGGATGAACTCGCCCGGGAAGGGCCCCGGCTTGAGACGTTTTGCCGTTTCCTGCGGCTTTTCCCAGTAGCCGCGCATCACGTTGCTGCCGCGGATCACGAGTTCGCCGACGCTGCCGTTGGGCAGGCGCCGCCCGGCCTCGTCGACCAGCCAGACCTCTTCGTTGGGCATGCCGCGGCCGACGCTGGTGGGGCGGATGTCGAGCTGATCGGGCGGCAGATAGGTCACGCGCTTGCACTCGGTCAGGCCGTACATCGAGAACAGCTGGGCCTGCGGGAACAGCCCGCGCAGTTGCCGGATGTGGGTTTCGGACAAGGCCGCGGCGGTATTGGTCAGCAGGCGCAGGTCGGGCAGCGGGTGGTCGGCGAGGGTCTTGAGCTGCATCAGCAGCGAGAAGATGGTCGGCACGCCCGGGAACACCGTGACGCGCTCGCGGGCCAGCACCTCCAGCGCCTTGACCGGGAACGCGAACGAGCGCTCCAGCACCACGGTGGCGCCGGTCTGGAAGGCCATCAGCACCTGGTAGAGGCCGTAGTCGAAGGCCAGCGGCAGCACGCAGGCGACCACGTCGTCGGCGACCAGCCCGAGGTACTGCGAGACGGACCGCGCCGCCGACACCATGTTGAGGTGCGTCAGCATCACGCCCTTGGGGTCGCCGGTGGACCCCGAGGTGTAGATGATGCCGGCGAGGTCCTGGTCGATGGTGGCCGGCGGCTCGGGGCGCAACGGCGCAGCCCCTTCCGGCGGAAAGCCGATGTGGCGCGCGTCGGGCGGCGCGACTCCCGCACCGACGCCGGCCATCACGACCGTGTGCACGCTGGTGTTGAGTGCCAGCGCGTGCCCGCACTCGGCCTGCAGCACCGTGTGGCTGACCAGCACGCTGGCGCGCGAATCGTTCAGCAGGTAGGCCAGCTTGTCGCGCTTGGTCAGCGGGTTGACCGGCATGAAGACCGCACCGCATTTCAGCGCGGCGTACAGGCACAGCACCATCTCGACGCCGTTGTCCAGAAAGCCCGCCACGCGATCGCCGCGCTGCACGCCGCGTTGCTGCAGCAAGGCCGCGAGTTGGTCCGCACGCGCGTCGAGCTGCGCATAGCTGTGGCGCACGCCATCGAACACAAGGGCTGTCTTGTCGGGCACGCGACGCGCCGACGCTTCGAACAACTGATGCAACAACATGCGCTATTCCCGCGGTGGTTCCTGAAGAGAAGACCGGTCAGGCGATGGTCATCTGCTCGGGCGCGCGTCGGATGAACATCTCATCGACGCACATGGTCGAGAGAATACCGACGAATGCCATGTTGTCGGCAAAGCCGATCGCGCGGCCGCTGCGGCATTTCTCCACCAATTTGGCGACCGCGGCCGGATCGAAATGCCCCGCGGCGGCGATGCGCTCGGCGCTCATCAGCTCGGCGACGTACTTGACCGGCTTGCCGGCCTGGAAGAAGCTCTGGCTGTCGGGCGCCCGATACGGCTGCTTGCTGCGCTGGCGGACCGATTCGGGCAGCAAGCCCTTCATGCTGCGCTTCAGCAGGTATTTCTCGGTCAGGCCCATCAGCTTGTAGCGCGGCGGCAGACGGTTCGCGAACTCGATCAGCCGGTGATCGAGAAACGGGAAGCGGCCTTCGATGGAGTTCGCCATCGCCATCCGATCGCCCTGCGAGCACAACAGATAGCCCGACATCAGCGTGTGCGCTTCGATGTACTGGTCGCGTGCCAGCGGCGACCAGCGGGCGATGTCGGCCGGCAACGTCGCCCCGACTGCCGCGTGCGCGTTCCAGCCCTGCAGCGACTCGCGCATCGCCTTCGAGAAGAACTGGGCGGTGCGCGCCGTCGTGGTCCAGCGCGGGATGTGGCCGTAGTACGGCTGAGACAGGTGTTCCAGGCCCTCGCTGAAGAAGGCTTTCGCGAACGCACCGCCGGTGGCGGGCGAATGCTTGAGGTAGGGGTACAGCCGCGACAGCAGCTGCGACCGGCTCGCCGACTGCGGCGAACGCGCCATGAAGCGGCGCACCTTGGCCTCCTTGAACAGGTCGTAGCCACCGAAGACCTCGTCGGCGCCCTCGCCGGTCAGCACCACCTTGTAGCCCTGCTCGCGCACCAGCCCCGACAACAGCATCAGCGGCGTCGGCGCGGTGCGCAGGATGGGCGACTCGGCATGCCAGATCGCGCGCGGGAAGGCCGCGGCGATGTCGGCCTGGGTGCAACGGATCTGCGAGTGCGTCGTGCCGAGGTAGCGGACCATCTCTTGCTGGTGATCGCTCTCGTCGAACTCGTCGTCCTCGAAGGTCAGCGAGAAGGTGCGCAGCGGCGTGTCGGTGAAGTGGTGGATCAGCGAAGTGACGATGGACGAATCGAGCCCACCGCTCAGGTAGGCACCGACCGGCACGTCGGCGCGCAGCTGCAGGCGCACGGCGTCGATCAGCAGTGCGCGCAATTCCTCGGCGCACTCGTCGCCGCTGCGGCGGTCGTCGACCGGCTCGGTCGGAAAGTCCCAGTCCCAGTAGCGCCGGACGCGCGTGGCACCGTCGGACACCACCATCAGGTGGCCTGGTGGCAGCGACGCGATGCCTTCGAAGATGCAGTGCGGCTCCAGCGGCGCCCAGAACGTGAAGATCTCGGCCAGCGCACGCGGCGCGATGCGGCGGGGCACTTCGGGCAGCGCGAACAGCGCCTTGACCTCGGATGCAAACGCGAGGCGCCCGTTCACCGTCGTGTAGAACAGCGGACGGATGCCGGTGCGGTCGCGCGCGAGCACGAGCTGGTGCCGACGCCGGTCCCACAGCGCGATCGCGAACTGGCCGTTCAGGTGGGTGACGAAGTCCTCGCCGTGCTGCTCGTAGAGGTGAACGATGACCTCGGTGTCGGACTGCGTGTAGAAGCGGTGGCCGGCCTGCTCGAGCTGCGCGCGCAGCTCGACATAATTGAAGATCTCGCCGTTGAAAACCACCCACACAGACTCGTCCTCGTTGTGGATGGGCTGCTGGCCGCTGGCCAGGTCGATGATGCTCAGCCGCGCATGCGCCAGCCCGATGCGGTCTTCGCGGAGAAAGCCGTCGCCGTCGGGGCCGCGGTAGCGGATCGCGCGGATCATCGCGGACAGCTCGTCCGCGCGGGGCGGTGCGGACGAGCCGTTGGCGAAGATGCCGGCGATGCCGCACATGGGCTAGTGGCCGGCAGATGCCGTGGGCGTGGGCGCGGCCGTCGCCGCCTCGTCGGCCCCGCGCGCCACCGGCGACAGCGCGCGCGGAATGACCCGGCTCGGCGCCGACAGAACCACCGACGAGTTCGGCACGTCGCGCGTGACGACACAGTTTGCGCCGACCATGGTGTCGTCGCCTATCGTCACGCCGCCCAGGATGCGCGCACCCACGTAAACGTCCACGCGGTTGCCGAGCCTGGGCGTGTTGCCGATGACGCCGGTGCCCAGCGTCACGTCGTTGAAGATCAGACAGCCCGCGCCGATCTCGACGAAGCGGCCGATGCTGACGTTGGACGGGTGGATCAGGCAGAACCCGGGCCCGATCTTCGCGCCGCGGCGGCCCGCCCACAGGTGCACGTTGAAGAACACGAACGGCACCCTCGCCAGCCGATACAGCACCCACATGGGCCAGCGCAGCAGGGGCGACGGCAGGTCGTGCGCCCACGTGCCGAACCGGTAGACCGCGACGATCCAGAACCCGGGATGGCGAAACCACCCTCCGAGCGCCGCGTACCGGACACTGTCCTGTCGCAAGTTTTCAAACATGAGTTCTCGGCCTCGTCATAACAATCCAGCCTGGGGCCCCTCGCCAGGCACCGGAGGCGCACGCGGGCAGGCCGACGATTCTTGATGACCCCGCGGCCTCTCAGGCGCAGATTGTGACGCGCATCCAACAGTCTGCCGTGCAAAAAGCAGGCCCGACACCGCTCGGTACCGCCCGGTACCGCCCGTCGCGGCCTGGGTAAAACCCGCAAGCGCGTGCTCGTTTGAGCCACGGACCCGCGCGTAAGATGCCCGGTCGCGACCGCGCCTTGCACCAGGCACCGGCGCCCACCGCGGCCCCAAGGCCACGCATGACCACCCCTCCCCCGGCGCATCGGCCTCTGCTGCAACGCCAGCGCTTTCTGGCGCTGCTGATCGCGGCGGGGCTGGGTGCGACGCTGCTGATCGCCTACCTGCTGTGGGCGGCACGGCAGGACGCGCGGCTCAGCGCCCAGGTCACCGCGCTGAACTACGCCCGCACGCTCGAGGTCCGCATGGACGCGACCTTCCGGCGCACCGACTCGGTCCTGCACACGCTGACTCAGGTGACGCCGCCCGACGCCATGGCGCCGCAGGGCGAACTGCGCCACGCGGCGCGGCTGAACGCCGACCTCGACTCGATGCTGCGCGAGTTCGACGAACTGATGGCGTTGCGCCTCATCGACGCGCGCGGCGACCAGCGCTACGTGTCGTCCGCGGCGACCACGCCGAATGCCAACTACGCCGATCGCTCGTTCTTCCACGCCTACCGCGACGATCCGAACGCGGACCTGCTGTTCTCCGAGGTTGTCACCGGCCGCGTGAGCCAGCGACCGACCATGGTGATCACGCGGCCGCTGCGCGACGCGCAAGGCCGCTTCTATGGCGCGGCGCTGGCGCCCATGGACCTGGGCTTCTTTCAGCAGCAGTTCCGCAAGCTCGACATCGGCCAGAACGGCGCCGTGTTCCTGCGCCGCATGGGCGAAGGCCAGCTGGTGCTGCGCTGGCCGCAGATCGATGCCGAGGTCAACAAACCGATGCCGGCCAATCAACCCATTCTGCTGGCGGTGAACGCGGGCAAGGAGGAGTCGGTGAACGAGTACGTGGCGTTCACCGACGGCGTGCCGCGCATCTCGGGCACCATCGTCGTCAAAGGCTATCCGTTCTTCCTGACCGTGGCCCTGAGCGAGCGCGACGTGCTGGCCAGTTGGCGGCGGCTCGCGCTGCTCACCGGGTTGACCTGGACGGCGCTGCTGGTCCTGATGTCGGTGCTGATGCGGCGCCTGTGGCGCACCGACCGCGAACGCCGGTCGCTGGAAGCCCAGCTGCGCGAATCGCAACGCATCGAGTCGATCGGCACGCTGGCCGGGGGCATCGCGCACGACTTCAACAACATCCTCGCCGCCATCCTCGGCAACGTGGCGCTGGCACGCGACGATATCGGCCCTGATCACCCGGCGCAGGCCAGCCTGGAGCAGATCCGCAAGGCCAGCTCGCGCGCCCGCGACCTGGTGCAGCAGATCCTCGCGTTCGGGCGCCGCCAGCCGCACTCGCTGGTGGCCCAGCCGCTGCAACCGCTCGTCGAGGAGACGGTCGCGCTGCTGCGCTCGACGCTGCCGGCGTCGGTCACGCTGGACTGCGCGGTGACGGCCGAGCCCTTGAACGCCGAGGCCGACGCGACGCAGATCCAGCAGGTCCTGATGAACCTGTGCACGAACGCCTGGCATGCCCTGCAAGGCCGTCCGGGGCGCATCCAGATCGGGCTGGAGTCGCACACCGTCGCGACGCCGGCCTCGCGCGTCGGCAAGGCGCTCGCCGCCGGCCGCTACGCGAGGCTGTGGGTGCGGGACACCGGCATCGGCATGGACGCCGCCACCCAGGCGCGCATCTTCGAGCCCTTCTTCACGACCAAGCCCACCGACCAGGGCACGGGGCTGGGCCTGTCGGTGGTGCACGGCATCGTGACCGCACACCAGGGCGCGATCCGCGTCAACAGCGCGCCCGGTCAGGGCACGACCGTGAACCTGTACCTGCCGCTCACCGACCGCGAACCGGTGCCGACACCCGGCCCGCGCGCGATGCCGGTCCTCGGCGCAGGCACGGGGCAACACGTGCTCTATGTCGACGACGACGAGGTCATCGTCGTGATGGTCGAGCGGTTGCTGACGCAGGCCGGCTACCGCGTCACGCCGTTCCGCGACGGCCGCGCCGCGGTCGCTGCGGTGCAGGCCGCACCCGACGCTTTCGACGTGGTCGTCAGCGACTACAACATGCCCGGCTACACCGGCATGGACGTGGCCCGCGCCGTGGCCTCGATCCGCCCCGGGCTGCCGGTGGTCATCAGCTCCGGCTACATCTCCGAAGACCTGCAGGCGCAAGCCCACGCGGCCGGCGTGCGCCACCTGCTGCAGAAACAGAACTCGCTTGAAGAGCTGGCGATGCTGGTGCACCGCATCGTCGCCGGCTGAGCCGATGCCGCGGCGATACTCGCCGCATGAGCGAAGACAACGACGACATTCACGAAGACCGGCGCTGGCGCGCCGACGGCTGGACCGCGCAAGTCATCAAGAACGAGGACGACGAAGGCTGGGCGGTCGCGATGACGCGCACCGGCGAGGCCGAGCCGGCCCTGGTCGGCCCCTGGACCATGGGCCGCGACAAGAAGAACCCGAAGCCGCTGGACGCGCCGGCCTTCTTCACGCTGGTCAAGACAGCCTCCGAGGTGCTGCGCCGCCACGAGCAGCAGCTGCATGCCCAGCTGCACAAGAGCGTCAGCGTGGACACCGCCGCCACCCGCGTGCTGGTGACGCTGGACATCGTGCCGGACGACGACCACCCGTCCGCGCTGCTGACCGCACTTGATGCGGCCGGCACCGAGCTCGCCAAGGTGTCGGTGTCGCCCGGCTTCAAGCTCAGCGCGACCAGCGCCGCGGCCTGGATCGCGAACGAGTTCCGCAAGCCGGGCTGAAAGACCAAAGCAGCCTCAGCGCCTCACTTGAAGATCAGGTGCGGCAGCCACAGCGACAGCGCCGGCCAGAAGGTCACGACGACCAGGAAGGCGATCATCGTCAGCAGCCACGGCGCCACCGAGACGGTCAGCTCGCTGATGCCCATCTTGGTGATGCCCGAGGCCACGTAGAGGTTCAACCCCACCGGCGGGTGGCACAGGCCGACCTCCATGTTCACCGCCATCAGGATGCCGAAGTGCACCGGGTCCACGCCCAGCTTCACCGCGACCGGGAACAGGATGGGCGCCATGATCAACACGATCGCGGCCGGGTCCATGAAGTTGCCGGCGGCCAGCAAAATGATGTTGACGAGCAGCAGGAACACGACGAGGCCGAAACCCTGGCTGGTCATCCACGCCGCCATCGCCTGCGGGATCTGCTCGCTCGTCATCAGGAAGCTGAACAGCACCGCGTTGGTGATGATGTAGAGCAGCATCGAGCTCATCGCGGCCGCGGTCAGCAGCGAACGCGGCACCTCCGACAGCTTCAGGTCCTTGTAGACGAAGACCGAGATGAAGAAGGCATAGACCGCCGCCATCGCCGCCGCCTCGGTCGGCGTGAACATGCCGCTGTAGATGCCGCCGATCACGACGACGATCAGCAGCAGGCCCCACATGCTTTCGCGGAACGCGTGCCAGCGCTCGGCCCACGTCGCCTTCTTCATGCGCGGGTAGTCGAACTTCTTGGCGCGGTACCAGGTCGTCACGCCGAGCAGGAAGGACAGGCACAGCCCCGGCACGATGCCGGCGAGAAACAGCTGCCCGACCGACGCCGAGGTGACCGGCTCGCCGCCGGGCCCGGTCGCGTTCATGCCGGCCGTGGCGATCGCGTACATCACCAGGTTGATCGACGGCGGGAACAGGATGCCCAACGCTCCCGAGGTCGTGATCACCCCGGCGCCGAAGCGCTTCGGGTAGCCGGCCTTGACCATGGCCGGCAGCATGATGGAGCCGACCGCGACGACGGTCGCCACCGACGAGCCCGAGATCGCCGCGAACAGCGCGCAGGCCATCACGCCGGCCAGCCCCATGCCGCCGTACCAGTGGCCGATCATCGAGGTGCAGAAGTTGATCATCCGCTTCGCCACCCCGCCGTGGGTGAGGAAGTTGCCCGCGAGGATGAAGAACGGGATCGCCATGATCTCGAACTTCTCGATGCCGGTGAAGAGCTTCAGCGCGACCGCCTCGACCGGCACGTCGGTCATCGTGAACAGAAAGGTCAGCACCGTCAGGCCGAGCGAGATGCTGATCGGCATGCCCGTCAGCATCAGGGCCATCAGCAGCACGAAGATGATGAGCGTGTTCATTTGCGGGCTCCGGCAGCGCCATCGTCGGCAAAGGGCAGGTCTTCGGGCTCGAGCGCAGCGTCGTCCACGCCCTTGACGCCGTGGTCGTGGTGCGGCACCTCACCCGTGGTGAAGAAGCTCCACGCCACCTGCAGGAAGCGGAAGCACATCAGGTAGGAGCCCAGCGGCACGCACGAATAGGCGATCCAGGTCGGGATCTCGAGGTCGGGCGAGGTCGGGCCTTCAGGCACGTCGGGCAGCTCCATGCCGAACAGCGTGTGCAGCAGCGCATGGTGGAAGCCGTTCTCCCACACGAAGCGCGCGCCCAGCGTGCCGACGATGCCAGTGAACACCGCCCCGGCCAGCAGGCCGAAGCCGATCAGGTACTTGGCCTTGTCCTTCGGCAGCGCACGCACCAGCACGTCCACGCCGACGTGGGTGCCGGCACGCACGCCGTAGGCCGCACCGAACTTGGCCATCCACACGAACATGTAGATGCACAGCTCCTGCGCCCAGCTGGTGTTGATGCGGACCACGAAGTCCTGCACGTACGGGATCGGCATGCCCGACACGAAGCGGTGCACCACGGCCAGGAAGATCACGAAGGTCGCGGCCCCCATCAGGAAGGTGATCAGCCATTCCTCGATGTGGTCCAGAAAGCGGTTGAGCATGGAGGTCTCCAGCAGCCTTGTCAGGCCGGCACCGGGGCCGGCCGGCCCGTCGTCACTTCGGCAGGACGAAGCCCGAAGCCTGGTAGACGGCGTCGACCGTGGCCTTGCCCAGGCGCGATTCCATTTCCTTGTGGACCGGCATCAAGGCCTTTTTCCACTCGTTGGTCTCGTCGGTCGTGAGCGTGTAGATCGTGGTCTTGCCGCTGGCGCGCATCTTCTCGAGCGCCTGCACGTTCTCGGTCGCGGCGATCGCGTTGGCGTAGGTCGTCGCCTCCTTCACCGCGCCGTCGAGCGTGGTGCGGATGTCGGCCGGCAAGCCGTCCCAGAACTTCTTGTTGACGATCACGGCGTAGGCCAGGTGGCCGTGGTTCGAGATCGTGGTGTGCTTCTGCACCTCGTAGGTCTTCTGGGTGTAGAAGTTCGACGGCACGCCTTCGCAGCCGTCGACCACGCCCGACTGCAGCGCCTGGTAGAGCTCGCTGAACGCCATCACCTGCGGGTTCGCACCGAGCGCGCGCATCTCGGCGTCCAGCACCTTGGACGACTGGATGCGCATCTTCAGGCCCTTGAAGTCGGCCACGTGGTGCAGCGGCTTGTTCGCGCTCATGATGTGGAAGCCGTTGTCCCAATAGGCCAGCCCCTTGATGCCCTTGGGCTCGAGCTTCTTGAACAGGTCGGCGCCGACCGGGCCTTCGGTGACCGCGCGGAACGCCGCCTGGTCCTTGAAGATGAAGGGCAGATCGAAGACCTCGAACTCCTTCACGCCCAGCGGGCCGAACTTGGCGAGCGACGGCGCGAGCATCTGCACCGAGCCGAGCTGCAGCGCCTCCATCTCTTCCTTGTCCTTGTAGAGCTGGCTGTTCGGGTAGAGCTCGACCTTGACCCGGCCCTTGGTGCGTTCCTCGGCCAGCTCCTTGAACTTCTGCGCGCCCTTGCCCTTGGGCGTGTCGGGCGCCACGACGTGGCTGAACTTGATGACGATGGGCGCCTGCGCGCGGCTCAACGCGGGCAGGCCCAGCGCGAGGGCGGCGAACGTGGTGGATGCGGCGGCGAGCGCCTGGCGGCGCGTGGGTGCGGTCATGGTCTGTCTCCTGGAGGCCCCGGCAGGGAAGGCGGGGCCGTTTCTTCGAACGGGTTCCGGGGGCGGATTCTGGAGGGCGGCTCCGCGGCGCGGCATTGTGGAGTTCCACATTCCTGCTGCGCGGACCGCGGCCTAGACTCCCGCCCATGCCTGCTCCTGCCCCCGTGACCCCGCCGCCGCGGCCCGCACTGGCACTGCCACCGCGGCCGACGCTGCGGCGCGGGTTGTGGGCGCTGCCCCTGCTGCTGTCGCTGGGCTTCGTCGCCGCGGTGCTGACCTGGCTGCGCAACGACGAGCTGGCCGAACGCGAGGACCAGCGCGCCGCGCTGATCACCGACGCGCTCACGCTGCAGTCGCAGGTCAGCACCCGCATCGAGCGCGAGGCCGGGCTGTTGCGCGAGTTCGCCGCGGCAATGGATCGGCGCGGCCTCACGCCCGAAACCTTCGCCGCCGCGCCCGAGGTGCAGCAGGGTCTGCGCCGCTTCTGGGTCGGGCTGACCTGGCTGGACGCGAGCAACCGCATCCGCGCCCACCTGCCCGATTTCGCGCCGCGCCCCGACCTGCCCAGCCTGACCAGCACCGGCGTCTCGGCCCACCTGGTCGCGCACCTGGCCTCGGGCGGCACGCTGGTCGCGCGCTACTCGCCCGGCGACATGCTGCGCCAGAACGTGCCCTGGTGGCTGGCACGCAAGTACGACGTGCGCCTGGTCGACAGCTTCGGCGAGGTCATCGCGTCGACGACCGAGAACCGCGAGGTCGGCGACCGGCCGTCGCACCGCATCAGCCTGGAGCCCACGCTGAACGACGGCTACCTCGAACTCATCGTCCGCGACCGCGTCGCACCGTGGTACCACGGCGTGCCGGTGACGATGATCGCCGGCTTCGTCGTGCTGATCGCCGCGATCACCTGGATGCTGCGGCGCCAGGTCATCGACGTGTCGCGCGCCGAAGCCGCCTGGCGCACCGAGGCCGCCTGGCGCAGCGCGATGGAAGACTCGCTCACCGTGGGCCTGCGCGCGCGCGACCTGGCCGGCCGGCTCGTCTACGTGAACCGCGCCTTCGCCGACATGGTCGGCTACGCCAGCGACGAGCTGAACGGCATGCTGCCGCCCATGCCCTACTGGCCGCCCGACTCGACCGAGGCCGCGATGCAACGCCATCAGCGCAACATGGCCGGCGAAGCCCCGCGCGACGGCTACGAGACGCGCTGGCGCCACCGCGACGGCCAGGCACTCGACGTGATGATCTTCGAGACGCCGCTGGTCGACGCCGACGGTCGCCAGATCGGCTGGATGGGCTCGGTCGTCGACATGACCGAGCGCAAGCGCCTCGAAGACCGCGAACGCCGCCACACCGACACGATGGCGCACCACGCGCGGCTGACGATGCTGGGCGAAATCGCCTCCACGCTCGCGCACGAGCTGAACCAGCCGCTGACCGCGATCTCGAGCTACAACGCCGGCGTGCTGAACTCGCTGCAACGCACCGACGCCGCCGCGCCCACCGACGCGACCGTGTTGCGCGCGCTGCAACGCCTGGGCGAACAGGCGGCGCACGCCGGGCGCATCGTGCAGCGCATCCGCCAGTTCCTGACGCGGCGCGAACCTCAGCTCGAGGCCTGCTCGCTGAACCACATCGTCGACGGCGCGGCGGCCTTGCTGAAGCGCGAGTTCGAGCGGCGCCACGTGCAGCTCACCCTGACGCTGGACGCGACGCTGCCCACCGTCGTCGCCGACGCGGTGCTGATCGAGCAGGTGGTGATCAACCTGCTGCGCAATGCGAGCGACGCGCTCACCGAGCAGAGCGGCCGCGAGCGGCGCATCGCCGCGAGCACGCGTCGCACGCCGGACGCGCGCTTCGTGCGCGTCGACGTGATGGACAACGGCCCTGGCCTGCAGGGCCGGCGCATCGAGGCGCTGTGCGCGCCGTTCTACTCGACCAAGGTCGAGGGCATGGGCATGGGGCTGGCGATCTGCCGCTCGATTCTCGAAGCCCACCAGGGTGCGCTCGATGCGACCGAGTCGCCCGGCGGCGGCGCTTGGTTCTCGATGACGCTGCCGGTGGACCTGCAGGTCATCACCCCGTCGCTGGAGGAAACCGCATGAAGGCAACACCTGGCACCGTCTACCTGCTCGACGACGAGGCCGCGGTGCTGGACGCGCTCGGCTTTCTGCTTTCCTCGCGCGGACTGGCGGTGCGTGCTTTCGCGAGCGGCCCCGAACTGCTCGCCGCAGTCGACGCGACGCCACGGCCGTTGGCCGGCGTGTTCCTGCTCGACGTGCGCATGGAGCCGATGTCGGGCCTGCGCGTGTTCGAGGAGCTGAGTGCGCGGCGCTTGCGCAACCCGGTGCTGTTCCTGAGTGCGCATGGCGACATCCCGATGGCCGTCGAGGCGCTGAAGAACGGCGCCTTCGATTTTCTCGAGAAGCCGTACAGCGACAACGCCCTCGCCGACCGCGTCGAACAGGCGCTCGCGGTCGACTGCGCGATGCACCAGACCGACGCCCGCAGCGAGGAGCGCGCGGCACGGCTCGCCAGCCTGACCGAACGCGAACACGAGGTGATGCAGCGCGTCGCGGCCGGCAAGCTCAACAAGGTGATCGCCGACGAGCTGCACGTGTCGGTGCGCACGGTCGAAGTGCACCGGGCGCGCGTCTATGCGAAGCTCGGCGTGCGCTCGGCCGCCGAGGTGGCGACGCTGCTGGCGGCCTGACGTCGGAGGCCACCTACACCGGCGCAGCCGCTTCGCCGGTGGCAGGGGCCGAACGGCGAGCGGATGCTCGCTTGATCAAAGGAGAGACACCATGCGCCGCGCCATCCTTGCACTGATCCTGGCCTGCGGGGCGATCACGTCGGCCCCGGCCCAGGTGAGCGTCAGCATCGGCATCAACATGCCGGTGTATCCACAGCTCGTCCGGGTGCCGAACTATCCCGTCTACTACGCCCCCGGGCTGAGCGCCAACTACTTCTTCTACGACGGCATGTACTGGGTCTACGCGTCGGACGGCTGGTACGCGAGCTCCTGGTACAACGGTCCCTGGTCGCTGATCGGGCCCGAGGCGGTGCCGCTGTTCGTGCTGCGCATCCCGGTGCGCTACTACCGTCAGCCGCCGGTCTACTTCCGCGGCTGGCGGCCCGACGCGCCGCCGCGATGGGGCGAACGCTGGGGACATGGCTGGGAACAGCAGCGCCGCGGATGGGACCACTGGAACCGCCGCGCGGCGCCGGCGCCGGCGCCGTTGCCCGTCTACCAGCGCCGATACAGCGGCAGCCGCTACCCTGCACCGGAGCAGCAGCATGCGCTGCAGACGCAGAACTACCGCTACCAGCCCCACGACGCCGCGGTACGGCAGCGCGTGCAGCAGGCTGCGCCCCCCGCGCCACCGCCCCGCGGTCCGGCGGTTGGCGTACCGGTGCGTCCAGCGCCCCCGCATGAGCGGGCAGAGCAGCGGCCTGCGCCGCCGCACAGCGAGGTGCCCGCAGCGCCAGCCCGCGGCGGTCCGGTCATGACGCGCCCGACCCCGCCGCCACGCGAACACCAAGAGGCCCCGCACGCCGCCCGACCTGCCGAGCGGGTTGCGCCGCCCCCACCGCCACCGCATCAGTCACCAGTGGCTCGACCCGAACCTGCCGCCGCCCGCCCGGTGCAGAGAGGCCCCGCGCCCGGCGCGCCGGCGCCGCAGGAGCGGTCCGAGCGCGGGCAAGGACAAGGACAGGAGCGCGAGCGCGGCGAGGGCCGGGGTCAGGACAGGAAGAACTGAGCCCGCGGCCAGCGTGCGCCGGCCGCGCTACTCGATGGCCTTGACCATGTCCTCGACGACCTTCTTGGCGTCGCCGAAGACCATCATGGTCTTGTCCATGTAGAAGAGTTCGTTGTCCAGGCCCGCGTAGCCCGCGGCCATCGAGCGCTTGTTGACGATGATGGTCTTGGCCTTGTAGGCCTCCAGGATGGGCATGCCGTAGATCGCGCTGCCCTTGATGTGCGCGGCCGGATTCACCACGTCGTTGGCACCCAGGATGATCGCCACGTCGGCCTGGCCGAACTCGCCGTTGATGTCCTCCATCTCGAAGACCTGGTCGTAAGGCACCTCGGCCTCGGCCAGCAGCACGTTCATGTGGCCCGGCATGCGCCCGGCCACCGGGTGGATCGCGTACTTCACGACGATGCCCTTCTCCGTCAGCTTGGCCGCTAGCTCCTTCACCGCGTGCTGGGCTCTGGCCACCGCCAGGCCGTAGCCCGGCACGATCACCACCGTCTCGGCATTGCCCAGCACGAAGGCCGCGTCGTCGGCGCTGCCGCTCTTGACCGGCCGCTGCTCGGCCTTGGCGCCACCCGCCGCCGTGGCCTCGCCGCCGAAGCCGCCCAGAATCACGTTGAAGAACGAGCGGTTCATCGCCTTGCACATGATGTAGCTCAGGATCGCGCCCGACGAGCCCACCAGGCTGCCCGCGATGATCAGCATCGCGTTGTTCAGGCTGAAGCCGATGCCCGCCGCGGCCCAGCCCGAGTAGCTGTTGAGCATGGACACCACCACCGGCATGTCGGCGCCGCCGATCGGGATGATGATGGTCACGCCCAGCACGAAGGCGATCGCCAGCAGCACGATGAAGTCGGTCCAGCTCTGGCTGGCGATGAAGCCGTAGATGAAGAAGATCAGCGCCAGCCCCAGCACCAGGTTGACGATGTGCTGGCCCTTGAACTGCACCGGCGCGCCCTGGAACAGCCGGAACTTGTAGGTCCCGCTGAGCTTGCCGAAGGCGATCACCGAACCGCTGAAGGTGATCGCGCCGATCGCCGCACCGAGCGCAAGCTCGAGCCGGTTGCCGCCCGGGATGGGCTCGCCCTTGGCCACGATCGCGAAGGCGTGTGGTTCTGCAACGGCGGCCACCGCAATAAAGACCGCCGCCAGGCCGATCATGCTGTGGAAGAACGCGACCAGCTCGGGCATCTTGGTCATCTCGACCGTCTTGGCACGCCAGGCGCCGTAGCCGCCGCCGACCACCAGGCCGAGCAGCACCCAGCCCAGGCCCAGCACGTTGCCGCCCGCCAGCTTGACGATCAGCGCCGCGGTGGTGGCCGCTGCGATCGCCATGCCGACCATGCCGAACAGGTTGCCGCGGATCGAGGTGGTCGGGTGACTCAGGCCCTTCAGGGCCTGGATGAAGCAGACGCTGGCGATCAGGTACAGCAGCGTGACGAGGTTCATGCTCACTTGGATGCCCCCTCAGCCGCGTCCGCTTTTGCGTCTTTGACGACGACCTTCTTGTCCTTCTTCTTGAACATCTCGAGCATGCGCCGCGTGACCAAAAAGCCGCCGAACACGTTGACCGCGGCGAGCGCGACCGCGAGCACGCCGAAGATCTTGCCGACGCCGCCTTCGGTGAGTGCGGCGGCCAGCATCGCGCCGACGATCACGATCGCCGAGATCGCATTCGTCACCGCCATCAGTGGCGTGTGCAGCGCGGGCGTGACGGTCCACACGACGTGGTAGCCGACGTAGATCGCGAGCACGAAGATGATCAGGTTGGTGATCGTGTGGGAGACGATTTCGTGTTCCATGATTACTTCCTCTTCACTTCGCCAGCTTGGGTCATCAGGCACGCGGCCACGATGTCGTCGTCCATCGGCACGTGGAACGTGCCTTCCTTGGTCAGCACCAGCTTGAGGAAGTCGAGCACGTTGCGCGCGTACAGCGCGCTCGCGTCGGCCGCCACGAGTGCGGGCAGGTTGGTCTCGCCGACGATGGTGACGCCGTAGCGCACGATGGTCTTGTCTGCTTCGCTCAAGGGGCAGTTGCCGCCGGTCAGGCCCCCGGCGAGGTCGGGGCCCTTGCCGGCGGCGATGTCGACGATGACCGAGCCCGGCTTCATGGCCTTGACCATGTCCTCGGTGATCAGCGTGGGCGCAGCCCGGCCGGGGATCAGCGCGGTGCTGATGACGATGTCGGCCTGCGCGACGCGCTTGGCGACCTCGATCTTCTGGCGGTCCAGCCAGCTCTGGGGCATGGGCTTGGCGTAGCCGCCGACGCCTTCGGCGGCTTCTTTCTCCTCAGGGGTGTCGTAGGAGACCTCGATGAACTTGCCGCCCAGCGATTCGATCTGCTCCTTGACGCTGGGGCGCACGTCAGACGCTTCGATGACGGCGCCCAGGCGCTTGGCGGTGGCAATGGCCTGCAGGCCGGCGACGCCGACGCCCAGGATGACGACGCGCGCGGCCTTGACGGTGCCGGCGGCGGTCATGAGCATGGGGAAGAAGCGCTGGTACTTGTCGGCGGCAATCATCACGGCCTTGTAGCCGGCGATGTTGGCCTGGCTCGACAGCACGTCCATGCTCTGCGCGCGCGTGGTGCGCGGCGCGGCCTCGAGGGCGAAGCTGGTGATGCCGGCGCCGGCGATGCGGTGCAGGCCGTCGCTGTCGAAGGGATTGAGCATGCCGACCAGGTTGGCGCCGGTCTTCATCAGCGAGAGTTCGCTGTGTAGCGGCGCGCGCACCTTGAGCACGAGGTCGCAGCCGAACGCGCCGGTGGCGTCGGTGATCTCGGCCCCGGCCGCTTCATAGGCCGCGTCGGTCACGCTGGCGGCCACGCCCGCGCCCGACTGGACGCGGATGTCGTGCCCTTGCGCCTTGAGCTTCTTGGCCGTCTCGGGCGTGACGGACACGCGCGTTTCTCCGGCCGCTGTCTCCAGCGGGACTCCTATCTGCATGGATGCCTCCTCAGGCGCGTTTTTTGTCGGAACGTCGGAATTGCGCCCGATTCTGCCGCACCTTGCCGGTTCGACACCAATGACCGTGGTCAAGGTGGGCCGGATAACATCAGTCGCATGGCCGAACGCTGGAAACCGAGTGTCACCGTCGCCGCGATCATCGAGCGTCGCGACGGCGACGCAAGCCGCTTCCTGCTGGTCGAGGAACAGACCCCCGAAGGCTTGAAGCTCAACAACCCGGCCGGTCACCTCGACCCCGAAGAGTCGCCCGAACAAGGCGTGGTCCGCGAGGTGCTCGAAGAGACCGCGCGCGTGTTCACGCCCGACCGACTCGTCGGCGTCTACCTGTCGCGCTTCCAGCGGCCCGCGACCTCGGAGGACGTGACCTTCGTGCGCTTCGCGTTCGGCGGCACGGTGGGCGCGCCCGATCCCGCCCGTGCCCTCGACGCCGGCATCGTGCGCACGCTGTGGATGACGCTGCCCGAGCTGCGTGCGAGCCGGGCACGTCACCGCAGCCCGCACGTGTTGGGCTGCGTCGAAGATTTCGTGGCCGGGCGCCGCCACCCGCTGGCCACGATCACGACCGACGCGAGCGTGTACCAGCCCGAGATCAAGCGCCCGGACTGAGCGCGCCCGTCAGACCGTCTCGACCTCGCGCGACGCCGTCTGGCCCTTGAACGCGACCAGTTCGGCAATCGTCAGCATCGGGTAGCCGTGCTTGCGCGAGAACGCGACGAGGTCGTCGCCGCGCATCATGCTGCCGTCCTCGTTCATCAGCTCGCACAGCACCGCGGCGGGCCGCAGGCCGGCCAGGCGCGCGAGTTCGACCGCGCCTTCGGTGTGGCCGCGGCGTTCGAGCACGCCGCCGGGCGCGGCGCGCAGCGGGAACACATGGCCGGGGCTGACCAGGTCGGCCGCGGCGGCGCCGGGCGCGATCGCGGTGCGTATCGTCGTCACGCGGTCGGCCGCGCTGACGCCGGTGGTCACGCCCTCGCGCGCCTCGATCGACACGGTGAACGCGGTGCCGTAGCGGCTGCCGTTGTTCGCGACCATGGGCGGCAGCGCAAGCTGCTGCAAATGCTCGTCGGGCAGGCACAGGCAAACGATGCCCGAGCACTCGCGGATCATCGTGGCCATCATCGGCACGGTGAGCCGGTCGGCGGCGACGATGAGGTCGCCCTCGTTCTCGCGGTCGTCGTCGTCCAGCAGCACCACGGCGCGGCCGTGGCGGATCGCATCGAGCGCGATGCGGATGCGGGGCGGCATGGGCCCCATCGGAAGGGAAGTGTGTTGTTGAGACATGGTTGAAACGCTCCTCGTTGAGTGACGCCCCTGGGTCGCCGCTTTCGCGGCGCCCGCCCCCCAAGGGGGACGAGGAACTTGGGACGGCCCGGCGTTCCTCGTGAGCACGAAAAACATTTCAGGGCGCGCAAACGCGGTCTGGCCCACGCCGGGGGGACGCAGGCCAAGCCACATCGGCACATCTTCTTTCATCCGGACTTTGACGTGAGGCCCGGTGCGAACACCCGACCCCGCGCTGAACCGTCGGCTCTGGCATCGCACCAGATCTGCTGACCCTGACGCCGGGGAGGCATCAGGCGCTCGCGGGCTTCATCACTCGTCCCCTGAAGGCCTCGTGATTTACCGCCGGTGGGGAATTTCGCCCCGCCCTGAAGACGTGTGCCGCCCTTTCGGGCAGCGCCGCCATCTTACGGCCAAGCCCTTGCCCGCACGCGTCGCAGGGGCGACATCTAAAATTCAACCCATGAAACCCCAGCGTGTCGTCGTCGGCCTGTCGGGCGGCGTCGATTCGGCCGTCAGTGCTTTGCTGCTCAAGCAGCAGGGCCACGAGGTGGTCGGCATCTTCATGAAGAACTGGGAAGACGACGACGACAGCGAGTACTGCTCGTCCAACATCGACTTCGTCGACGCCGCGGCGGTGGCCGACGTGATCGGCATCGAGATCGAGCACGTCAACTTCGCGGCCGACTACAAGGACCGCGTGTTCGCCGAGTTCCTGCGCGAGTACGAGGCCGGCCGCACGCCCAACCCCGACGTGCTGTGCAATGCCGAGATCAAGTTCAAGGCCTTCCTCGACCACGCGATGCGGCTGGGCGCCGAGAAGATCGCGACCGGCCACTATGCCCGCGTTCGCGAACGCGACGGCACGTTCCAGCTGCTCAAGGGCCTGGACCCGCTGAAGGACCAGAGCTACTTCCTGCACCGCCTGACGCAGGCGCAGATCGCGAAGACGCTGTTCCCGGTCGGCGAACTGCCCAAGACCGAGGTGCGGCGCCTGGCGGCCGAGGCCGGCTTGCCGAATGCGAAGAAGAAGGACTCGACCGGCATCTGCTTCATTGGCGAGCGGCCGTTCCGCGAGTTCCTGAACCGCTACCTGGCCAACACGCCGGGCACTATCAAGGACGACCGCGGCCGCACGATAGGCGAACACGTGGGCCTGAGCTTCTACACGCTGGGCCAGCGCAAGGGCATCGGCATCGGTGGCCTGAAAGAGCGCGGCGCGGCACGCGGCGCCGGCGACCACGCGCCCTGGTTCGTCGCGCGCAAGGACATGGCGACGAACACGCTGTACGCGGTGCAGGGCCACGACCACCCGTGGCTGTTGTCGCACCGCCTGCAGGCCGACGACGCGAGCTGGGTCGCCGGCGAACCGCCCGCCGCCGGCGCGCTGCATGCGAAGACGCGCTACCGCCAGAGCGACGCCGCCTGCAGCGTCGAAGCCGGCGCGGGCCGTGCGTTCGCGCTCGACTTCGGCCCGGCGCAATGGGCCGTCACGCCGGGCCAATCGGCGGTGCTGTACGACGGCGATGTCTGCCTGGGCGGCGGTGTCATCGCCGGTTCGCGGTAGTTGTTCACGCGCAGACTGCAACTCAAGTCCCGTGCCGGGGCGTCGATAAGTGAGGATGCGGGGCGTTGGCCTCGCCGCACTTCCTTTGCCCTGGCGCCATGCTCACCGTCCACCCCTTCCAGGCCGCTTTCACGCTGGCCGCGCTGCTCGCGGTCGACGAACCATGATGGGCACGCCCTCGCGCTTCGTTCCCGACTGGTTTCGCCGCTCCATCGGCGCGCGCGTCATCACCTTCAGCCTGGTGCTGCTGTTCGCGGTCCAGCTGGCGAGCTTCTCGGCGATCAGCGCCAGCCTGGGCGCGCACGCGCGCCGGGTGCTGCCGTCCGAACTGATGGTCGGCGAGCGCGTGCTGCTGAGCCTGCTGGAGCAGAACGCACAGAAGCTGACCGAAGGCGCGCGGCTGCTGGCGGCCGACTACGGCTTCCGATCGGCGGTGCAGTCGCACGACGCCGAGACCATCGCCTCGGCGCTGGACAACCACGGCGCACGCATCGGCGCGACCGAGGCCGCCTTGCTCGACACCGACTTCTCGCTGCGCGCCGCGACTGACGGCGACGCCCGCGTCCTGGCGCCGCTGGCGGCCCGCCTCGCGTCCCAGGCCGTGAGCACCGGCGCGGCCAGCGAGATCGCGATGCTGGACGGCAAGCCGCACCAGATCGTGCTGGTGCCGATGAAGGCGCCCATCGTGGTCGGCTGGGTGCTGATGGGCTTCCCGCTCGACGCCAGCCTGGCCGGCGACATGCGCAAGCTGTCATCGCTCAACGTCACGCTGCTGACCCGCAGCGCGCCCGATGCGCCGTGGGCCACCCCATTGACCAGCCTGCCACCGGAACAGGCCGAGGGTCTGGCGCGCGAAACCTGGCCGGCCGACGCCGACCCGGCCGCGACGATGCGGTCGGTCGCGCTGAAGGGCGAAGAGTTCGGCGTGCATGCCAAGTGGCTGACGCCGCCCGGGCGGACCGGCGAGGCCGCCGTGCTCGCGCTGGTCTCGCTGTCGATCGACGAGGCGGTGCGCACGCCGCGCGACCTGCAGATCGGCCTGGCGAGCATCACGCTGGTCGGCTTGCTGGTCTTCCTCGTCGGCGCGATGCTCGCGGCCCGCCGCGTGACCACGCCGCTGCGCGCGCTGTCGTCGGCCGCCGGCCAGCTCGGCGCGGGCGACTACAGCGCACCCATCCACGGCCTGGAACGCCACGACGAGCTGGGCCACCTCGCGCGCGCCTTCGACCAGATGCGCGCCAGCGTCGGCGAGAAGCAGGAGCAGATCCTCCAGCTGGCGTATTGGGACAGCCTGACCGGCCTGCCGAATCGCGTGCAGTTCCGCGACGCGGTGCGCGACGCGATCGCGCAGGCGCAGACCGGCGCCGACGCCGCGAACGCGACCATCGCCGTGATCATGCTCGACCTCGACCGCTTCAAGCACGTCAACGACGTGCTGGGCTACCGCGTCGGCGACCTGCTGCTGGGCCGCGTCGGCGAGCGCCTGAGCCAGCAGATCGTGCGCGGCGGCGACCTCGTCGCGCGCCTCGGCGGCGACGAGTTCGCGGTGCTCCTGCGCCAGGGCGACGCGGCGCTCGCGGTCTCGGTCGCACAGCGCATCGCAGCCGCCTTCGACGAACCGTTGATGCTCGAGGATCACACCATCGACATGGGCGCCGGCATCGGCATGGCCTGCTGGCCACAGCATGCGCCCGACGCCGATGCGCTGCTCAGCCGCGCCGAGGTGGCGATGTACGCCGCGAAGCGCCGCACCGAAGGCCCGCTGATGTACGACGCCTCGTTCGACGCGGCCAGCGCGCTGACGCTGTCGCTGCTGACCGACCTGCGCCACGCCGTCGACCACGGCGAGCTGCGCCTGTACCTGCAGCCCAAGCTGATGCTGGACTCCGGCCGCGTCAGCGGCGCCGAGACGCTGGTGCGCTGGCTGCACCCGCAGCGCGGCCTGGTGCCGCCGATGGAGTTCATCCCGTTCGCCGAGCAGACCGGCTTCATCCGCACGCTGACGATGTGGGTGTTCGAAGAGGCAGCGCACCACTGGCTGCTGCTGCAGGCCGAAGGCATCGCTATGACGCTGTCGGTGAACCTGTCGACGCGCGACCTGCTCGACCCCGACCTGCCGCTCAAGTTCGACGCGCTGCTCGTCAAGCACCGCGTACCAGCCGAGGCCTTCTGCCTCGAGATCACCGAGAGCGCGATCATGGACGACCCGGCGCGCGCGCTGGCAACGCTGAACCGGCTCAGCAACCTGGGCTTCAAGCTGTCGATCGACGACTTCGGCACCGGCTACTCGTCGCTGGCCTACCTGAAGCGGCTGCCGGTCGACGAGCTGAAGATCGACAAGTCCTTCGTGATGAGCATGGAGAAGGACCTCGACGACGCGAAGATCGTGCGCTCGACCATCGACCTCGCGCACAACCTGGGCCTGTCGGTCGTGGCCGAGGGCGTCGAGAACGCCAAGGCCTGGGACATGTTGCGCGAGCTCGAATGCGACGAGGCGCAGGGCTACCACATGGGCCGGCCGATGCCGGCGAACGAGTTCCACCGCTGGTCGACCGCGTGGACGGCACGCCAGCGCGCCGGCGCGGCGGCCTCGTCCGCCTTCATGCTGCACTGAGCCGCGCGCGTCAGCGCGGTGCCGCGAGGTCCAGCGTCCAGTAGTTGGGGTAGGTCGTGGCCGCGCTGCCCGGCACGCACGCGAGGCCGATCTCGGTGAAGGCCGGGTTCATCAGGTTGGCGCAATGGCCGGGGCTGGCCGTCCAGCCGTCCATCACGCTGTCGACCGTGGAATAGCCGGCGGCGATGTTCTCGCCGTAGGTGCGCCACGCGTAGCCGGCCGCGGTGATGCGGTCGCCCGCACTGCGCCCGTCCAGGCTGGTGTGAGAGAAGTAGTTGTTCGCCGCCATGTCCTGCGCGTGCGCATCGGCCGCGCGCGTCAGCAGCGTGTTCCAGGTCACCGGCGTGGTCGCCGCGAACTTGCCGGACGTGCCGCAGTCGGCCCCGGCCGCACGCAGCTGGTTGATGCGCGCCAGCGCGCGATCGGCGAAGCCGCTCGGGCCGCAGACCGACAGCTCGACCGGCGTGGCGGCAGGCGTTGCGGTCGGCGCGCTGCCGGCGGAATCGCCTCCGCCGCCGCAGCCGTGCAGCAGCGCGATCGATGCCCCGCAGGCGAGGGCCCTCGCCGTGTGGCGGCGTTCGTTCCGTGAAATCCATGTGGTCATGGGCCGAGAGACTACGTGGCGCGCGGCCGGGCCAGGTAAGCACTTGTCATCGCAAGCCGCCCGACGCGTCGATCTGGCGCCCCAGTGCACGCGCCGCGCGGCCCAGCGCCGCCTCGTCGTAGCCGGCGTAGCCGAACAGCCAGCCGCGCCGTGGGGCATCGATGCAGTAGCGCGAGATCGGCGCGAGCTGCACGCCGGCCGCGGCCGCACGTTCGGTGAGCCCGGTGTCGCGGACGCGCTCGCCGACCTCGTGCGCCAGGTGCATGCCCTGCAGGCTGGGGGCGAGCGTCAGCGCGCCGCCGCTGGCGCGCGCGAGCTGGTGGATCATGGCGGCTTGCCGTGCGCGGTAGAGCTCGCGCATGCGCCGCAGGTGGCGCAGCAGGTGGCCGTCGGCAATGAAGCGCGCGAGCACGTCCTGCGTCGCGCCGGGCGAGTGCCGGTCGCTGAGCGCGCGGGCCCGCGCGAAGGCGTCGACCAGCGCCTCGGGCAGCACGACGAAGCCTTGCCGCAGCCCCGCGCCCAGCGACTTCGAGAAGGTGCCGACATAGAGCACGCGCGCGTCGTGCGCCATGCTGCACAGCGCGGGAATGCGCTGCGGGCCGTACTGGAACTCGCCGTCGTAGTCGTCCTCGACGATCCACGCGCGCTGCGCGCCGGCCCAGGCCAGCAGCGCGGTGCGCCGCGCCAGGCTCATGCGCACACCGAGCGGGAACTGGTGCGTCGGCGTGACGACCGCGAGCTTCGCGCGCGGCCAGCGCGCCGCGCCGTGGGCGATGCACAGGCCTTCGTCGTCCACCGGCACCGGCCGCGCCAGCACGCCGTGCGCGAGCAGGTTGGCGCGGATGCCGGGGTAGCCGGGGTCCTCGACCAGCACCTCGTCGCCGACGTCGAGCAGCAGCCGCGCGATCAAGTCCAGCGCCTGTTGCGAGCCGGCGGTGACGACGATCTGCGCGGCTTCGCAGCGGATGCCGCGCGACACCAGCAACCACTGCGCGATCGCTGCGCGCAGCGGCGCGTGGCCGGCCGGGTCGAGGTAGCCGGCGCAGGCGACGCGCTGCGTGGTCGTCGTCTGCCGCTCCAGCCGCTGCCACAACGCGAACGGGAACTCGGCCAAGGCCGGCTGACCGATGCGGAACGGCAGCGGCTTTGATGCCAACGGGTCCCAGCGCAGCCCGGTCTCGGCGATCAGCCGGCCGCGCGGCGACAGCAGCTGGTGTGCCGACACTCCGCGGGCGGCGACGCGCGGCGTGGCGCTGCTGCGCTCGGAAACATAGGTGCCGTCGCCGACGCGCGCGACCAGGTAGCCCTCGGCCTGCAGCCGCTCCAGCGCCCACAGCACGGTGTTGCGCGACACGCCGAGTGCACGCGCCTGCTCGCGCGACGCCGGCAGGCGCGCGCCGGGCGCGAAGGTGCCGGATTCGATCGCCTCGCGCAGCCGCAGGTAGACCTGCTGGCGCTTCTCGGGCGGTGCGGCGGTGGCTCTCTGGGTCGGCATCAAATGGCGCCTTGGATCAGGCTGTCGTTTTCTACGATAAGGAACCATTCTGCCGGAGCCCCTCGCGATGCACACGCCCGCCCCCGTGACCCTCAGCCACCCGGTCGTCCGGCTGGAGCCGCTGACGGCCGAGCACGCACCGGCGCTCGCGCGCGTCGGCCTCGACCCCGAGCTGTGGCGCTGGATTCCCACATCCCTGACCAGCGCCGATGACGTGCGCGCCTATGTCGCCACCGCGCTGGCCGAGCAGGCGCGCGGCGTCTCGCTGCCGTTCGCGATCGTCGACGCGGCGAGCGGCGAAGTCATCGGCGCTACCCGCTTCGGCAACATCGACGTGCCGAACCGCCGGCTCGAGATCGGCTGGACCTGGCTCGCGCGCAGCCACCAGCGCACGCGCGCCAACACCGCGGCCAAGCGCCTGCTGCTGGGCCATGCCTTCGACACGCTGGACGCGAACCGGGTCGAGCTGAAGACCGACGTGCTGAACGAGAAGTCGCGCAACGCGATCGCACGCATCGGCGGCGTGCAGGAAGGCACCTTTCGCCAGCACGTGGTGTGCGCGTCGGGCCGCATTCGCGACACGGTGTATTTTTCGATCCTGGCCAGCGAATGGCCCGCGGTTCGTCGGCGTCTCGACGAACGGCTCACGACCTGAGGCCTCACCACCATGTACCTGCCCAAACATTTCGAAGAGACCCGCGCCGAGCCGCTGCACGACCTGATCCGCACGCAGCCGCTGGGCCTGCTGGTGACGCTGGACGACGCCGGGCTGCAGGCCAACCCCGTGCCCTTTCTGCTCGACCCCGACCCGGCCGGTGGCCCCGGCATCCTGCGCGCCCACGTGGCGCGCGCGAACCCGCTGTGGCGCGACACGCGCACCGAGGTCGAGGCGCTGGTCGTGTTCCAGGGGCCGCAGGCGTACATCTCGCCCGGTTGGTATCCGAGCAAGGCCGAGCACGGCAAGGTCGTGCCGACCTGGAACTACGTGACGGTGCAGGCGCGCGGCACGCTGCGCGCGGTCGACGACGCGGCCTGGGTGCGCGCCTTCGTGACGCGGCTGACGACGACCCACGAGGCGGTGCAGGCCCGACCCTGGGCCGTGACCGACGCACCGCCCGACTACATCGACACGATGACGCGCGCGATCGTCGGCATCGAGATCACGCTGAGCGCACTCACCGGCAAGTGGAAGGTGAGCCAGAACCGATCGACCGCTGACCGCGCCGGCGTGGTCAGCGGGCTGGGCGCGGCCGGGCTGACCGACGCGGCCGCCTCGGTGGCCAACGGGCCGACCCCACGCTGACCGGGGCTGCTGGGCACACTGCCACAATGGCGGTCCCGTGACCGCTTCCCCGCCCGTCCCCACTCCCCTCACGCCGCGTCAGTTCCGCGCCGCCACCGCCGCGGTGATGATGACCATCCTGCTCGGCGCACTCGACCAGACCATCGTCAGCGTCGCACTGCCCAGCATCGCACGCCAGCTCGGCGGCTTCGAGTGGATGGCGTGGGTGATCTCGGGCTACCTGATCGCCGCCACCGTGGTGACACCGCTGTACGGCAAGTTCAGCGACCTGTTCGGCCGGCGCCGCGTGCTCGGCGCGGCCATCGTGATCTTCGTGCTCGCGTCGGTGGCCTGCGCGCTCGCGCGGACCATGCCGCAACTCGTGCTCGCGCGCGTGCTGCAGGGCGTGGGCGGCGGCGGGTTGATCGCGCTGGCGCAGGCGGTCGTCGCCGACGTCGTGCCGCTGCGCGACCGCGGGCGCTACCAGAGCTACATCAGCATCGTCTGGGTCGTCGCGAGCATGCTCGGGCCGGTGGTCGGTGGCGTGCTCACCGAGCAGCTGTCGTGGCCGTGGATCTTCTGGATCAACCTGCCGACCGGCCTGCTCGCGCTGGTGCTGGTCGAGACCTCGCTGCGCAAGCTGCCGTTGCACCGCGGCGAGGCCCGCATCGACGGCCTCGGCGCGCTGCTGCTGCTTGCCGGGCTGACCGCGGCGTTGATCCCGATCACGCGCGTCGGCCAGGGCGGCGACTGGCACGAGCCGGCCAACCTCGCCGGCTGGGCGCTCGCGGCCGTGCTGCTCGCGGCCTTCGTGCGCCAGCAGCGCCGCCACCCCGAACCCATCGTGCCGATGGCGCTGCTCGCGAACCCGGGCGTGGTGGCCGGCTGCGCGATGCTGTTCCTGCTGTTCTTCAATTTCATCGCGCTGTCGGTGCTGGTGCCCTTGCGCGTGCAGATGGTCGCGGGCATGAACGCTACCGACGCCGCGCTGCACCTGCTGCCGATGACGCTGGCGGTGCCGTGCGCGGCCTTTCTCGGCGGGCGCTGGCTCGCGCGCACCGGGCGCGTGCGACCGCCGCAATGGGTCGGCGTCGTGCTGGTGCCGCTGGCGCTCCTGGGCCTGAGCTTCGCACCGGCGACCGGCGTGGCCGCGATGCTCGGCCTGGTCGTGGTCGGGCTGGGCATGGGGCTGCAGCTCTCGACGACGCTGATCACGGTGCAGCAATCGGTGCCCAGGGCCATGATCGGCACCGTGACCGGGCTGACCGGCTTCTTCCGCCTGCTCGGCGGCGCGATCGGCATCGCGGTGCTGAGCACGGTCGCGCTGCTGCTGTTGCGAGCACATTTGCCGGCCGACGTGCACGCGGTCGTCGGCGAGAGCCCCTCGGCCCTGCTCGGCACGGCCCGCGGCGCGAACCCGGCCAGCGACGCCGCGTTCCGCCAGCTGATGCAGGTGTGTGCACTGGTCGCGCTGTTGTCGCTGTGGTTCGTGCGGCGCATGCCCGACCTGCACCTGCACGACACCCATCACGACTCTCACGCCGACCGAGCCGCCGCACCCGCCGCACCCGCCGCCGTCGAATGAACGCCACGCTCTGCCGCATCGCCCTCGTTCTGCTGACGCTGGCCGGCGCCGCCCAGGCCGCCCCCAAGGTCGAGGACACGATGGCGCAGCGCATGCAGGCCTGCACCGGCTGCCACGGCCCGCAGGGCCGCGCCGCGAGCGACGGCTACTACCCGCGCATCGCCGGCAAGCCGGCCGGCTACCTGTACAACCAGCTGCTGAGTTTTCGCGATGGCCGGCGCCAGTACGGGCTGATGAACAACCTGCTGGCACCGCTGACCGACGACTACCTGCAGGAGATCGCCGCGCACTTCGCGCAGCTCGAACTGCCCTACCCGCCGCCGCAACCCGCGACCGCCGGCGTCGACGTGCTGACGCGCGGCGAGACGCTGGTCCTCAAGGGCGACGCGGCCCTGCGCGTCCCGGCCTGCATCGCGTGCCACGGCGCGGCGCTGATGGGCGTGGCGCCCAGCGTGCCCGCGTTGATCGGCATGCCACGCGACTACCTGAACGCGCAGCTCGGCGCCTGGCGCGCCGGCAGCCGGCATGCGATGGCACCCGACTGCATGGCGCAGGTCGCGCAACGACTCGCGCCCAGCGACATCAGCGCGCTGTCGCAGTGGCTGGCGGCGCAGACGGTGCCGGCCAGCGCGAAACCGGCGACCACCTTGCCCGCGCCGCTGCCGCTGCCCTGCGGTGGTGTGCCGGGGAGTCCGCGATGACACGCAGCCTGTTGCGTTTCGCCGCGGTGGTGCTGGTGGTCGGCGCGCTGCTGGTCGCACTGATCGCGTGGCTCAACGTGCGCGGTGAAGAACCGCTCGACACCGCGGCATCGACCGCACCGGCGTCGCCCGAACAAATCGAACGCGGCGCCTACCTCGCGCGCGCCGGCAACTGCCTGGGCTGCCACACCGAGCGCGGCGGCGCGGTCTACGCGGGCGGGCGCGGGGTGCCGACGCCGTTCGGCACCGTGTTCGCGCCCAACCTCACGCCCGACGCCACACACGGCCTGGGCCAGTGGACCGCCGCCGAGTTCTGGCGCGCGCTGCACCACGGCCGCGCGCGCGACGGGCGCCTGCTGTACCCGGCGTTCCCGTACCCGAACTACACCCGCGTCACGCGCGCCGATTCGGACGCGATCTTTGCCTACCTGCGCAGCCTGCCCGCGGTGGCGCAGGCGAATCGCCCGCACGAATTGCAGTTCCCGTTCAATCAACAGGCCGCGCTCGCCGTCTGGCGCGCACTCTATTTCCGACCCGCAGCGCCCGAAGCGGACGCGACACGCAGCGCCGAGTGGAACCGCGGCGCCTACCTGGTCGACGGCCTCGGCCACTGCAACGCCTGCCACGCGAGCCGCAACGCGCTCGGCGCGACCGCCACCCCGCTCGACCTGGCGGGCGGGTTGATCCCGGTGCAGAACTGGTACGCGCCGTCGCTCGCGTCGCCGCTCGAGGCCGGTGTGGCCGACTGGGCCGACGCCGACGTGGTCGCGCTGCTGAAGACCGGCGTCTCGGCGCGCGGTGCGGTGATGGGGCCGATGAGCGAGGTCGTCAGCGGCAGCACGCAACACCTGTCCGACCCCGACCTGCGCGCGATGGCCGCCTACCTGAAGGCCTTGCCGCCCTCCGACGCGACGCGGGCGCCCGGCTCGCCCGCGCCCGCCGACGGCCCGGGCGCGAAGCTCTACGACAAGCACTGCGCGCAATGCCACGGCGACCAAGGCGAAGGCGCGCCCGGCGCCTACCCGGCGCTGGCCGGCAGCCGCGCGGTGACGATGACGAGCGCGGCCAACCTCGTGCATGTGGTGCTGGAAGGTGGCTTCCCGCCCGCGACCGCCGGCAACCCGCGGCCTTACGGCATGCCGCCGTTCGCGACGGTGCTGAGCAACGAAGACGTCGCCGCGTTGCTGACGCACCTGCGCGGCAGCTGGGGCAACCGCGCCGCGCCGGTGTCGGCGGTCGACGTCGGCCGGTTCAGGAACGCGAAGTAGCGAGATCCGCTCAGGCCGGCGCGCCGACCTGGCGGCTGGGCGCCGCCTTCGCGAACGCCTCGTGGGCGTCGCAGGCGGCGATGATGCGGTCCACCGTCGGCGTGCCGTCGACGCTGATCTTGAAGACGCGCATCACGGCCACGACGCTGGCCAGGCAGATGTCGGCCATCGTCGGCACATCGCCGTGGCAGAACGTGCCGGTGCCCGCCTCGCCGGCCAGCCGCTGCTCAAGCGCGGCGATGCCGGTGCCGAACCACTGGATCTGCCATGCGCGCCACGCCGCGTCGTCGAAGCCGCCGGTGGTGGTGAGGTACTTGCGGATGCGCGGCGTCACCAGCGGATGCGTGTCGGCCACGAGCATGCCGGCGATGGCGCGCACGCGCGCACGGCCGTGCCGGTCCGCGGGCAGCAGCGGCGGCAGCGGCTGGGCCTCGTCGAGAAACTCCAGGATCGCGAGCGACTGCGTGATCGGTGCGTGGCCAGGCTCGATCAGCGCCGGAACCGCGCCCATTGGGTTGAGCTTCAGCGCGGCCTCGCTGCGCTGCTCGCCGGCGTCGAGGTTGACGATGTGCTCGTGGGCCGTCAGCCCCTTGAGGTTGAGTGCGACACGCACGCGAAAGGTGGCCGAACTGCGCCAGAAGGCGGTGAGTTCGAAGCGGGCATCGGTGGTCATGTCGGTTCTCGGATGGCAGGCGTCGGGGCATTCTGGCGCAAGGTCCGTCTCGTTGCATTCGTAGCACTTCGTGACGGGACTTGTCCTACAGCGAGCGGCGCGGATCGCCGACTCGGGGCGCGTGCCGACGCGCCTAAGCTGAACTCAGCTGAACGTCCCGTTTGGCCTCATCCCTCACCGGCCTCACGCAGGCCTCAACTCAGGAGTAACAAATGAGCATCACCCGAAACCTCACCGCGATCGCGGCCGCTGCCGCCGTTGTCAGCACCCTCGGCTACGCCTACGCGCAGTCGACCAGCACGGAGCCGAGCCAGACCCCGCCCTCGACGATGTCCACTCCGTCGGATTCGTCGAGCACGTCCAGCACCCCCGCTACCTCCAGCTCGGACAGCTCGACCACCCCGGCCACATCGACTCCGGACACGAGTGCCGCCCCGGCCGAACGGGCCCCGAAGGCCGACCGCGGCTGATGACCCGAGGGATGCCGTGTCGAGATCCGACTCATCACACGGCCGCCCGGGCTGACCGCTGCGCCTGATCATGTTGGCGGTCCTCAACGCGCGTGCGACGCAGCTGAAGCAGCGGGCACGCGCGCTGTGGCACGCGCACCCCGACCTCGCCGATGGACTCAAGCAGGGGCTGCTGCTCGGGGTTGCGGCGGCGGTGCTGGTTCTTCCGCCGGTCAGGCATGGGCATCTTCAGGGCGCCGTCGACATCGTCGAGGGCACGCGCGCAGCAACATCGTCGTCCGCGCAGACCCCGCGCCGCGCCGACTTCGTCGGCGAACAGCCGTCGGCCGATGCGCGCATCGTGGCCGACTGGGTCGCCGAGTCGCGCGACAACCGCCAGCTCGCGTTCGCGGTGCTGGACAAGCGTGGCGCGCGCCTCTATGTGTTCGACCGCGATGCAAATCTGCTCGGCAGCAGCATGGTGCTGCTGGGGTCGGCGACCGGCGACGACACGCCGGCCGGGGTCGGCAACAAGCCGCTCGCCGCCCTCCGGCCCGAGGAGCGTGTCACGCCGGCCGGCCGCTTCGTGAGCGAGCCCGGTCACGACGATGCCGGCGACGAAGTCGTGTGGGTCGACTACGACGCCGCGGTCGCGATGCACCGCGTGCGCGTCGTCGACCCGAAGGAACGCCGGTTCGAGCGCATCGCGACGCCGACCGCACACGACAAGCGCATCTCCAACGGTTGCATCAACGTGCCCATCGCGTTCTTCGACCAGGTCGTGAAACCAGCTCTGGGCTCCACGCGCGCCGTGGTCTACGTGCTGCCCGACCTGAAATCCCTGCAGCAGGTCTTTGCCCCCGCCTACGAAGCGGCGCAGCGGCGCGCGGACGTGACTTCGTAACGCAAGCCCGGCCGCAGCGCCGGGTTTTTTGCACCAACGGTTCGGGTTTGCCGGAAAATCCGGCCTGCCTGGTCTCGCTGCGACAGCCGGGACAGCAGGCCAAGCACGCACCGGTTGCAATCCGATCTCCTGGGCATGGGCGCCATGCTCTCGTCGGGTTCGCGCGCGCCGCGTTCTTGACGGTGGCGTGGATCAGACGATGGGGTCGTGCAGATGCGGTGGAGACGTGGCAGGGTGTGGGCGGCGGTGCTGGCGGGAACGATCGCCAGCTCGAACGGCGCGGTGCTCGCGGCGCAAACCGAGGCATCACCTGCAACTGCGAGCGCTGCCGACTTTCTGCTGGAGCCGGCGTCGGTCGATGCCCGCTACGCCGCCGACTGGGTGGTCCGGCACGCCGACAACCAGCAGCGGCCATTCGCCATCGTCGACAAGCGGGACGCGCGCCTGTACGTCTTCACGGCGCAAGGCCAGCTCAACGGCGCCTCGTCGGTGTTGTTGGGCCTGGCCCCGGGAGACGAGTCGGCCCCCGACATCGCCCACCGTGAGCCGGCCAGCCTCGCGCCGGCAGAACGCACCACGCCAGCCGGCCGCTACCGCACCGAGCCCGGCCACAACCACAAGGGCGAAGACATCGTCTGGTTCGACTACGACGCGTCGCTGGCCATCCACCGCCTGCGCCCTGCGCCGCCCGGCGAGCGCCGTCGCGAACGACTCGAGTCGGCGTCCGCCGATGTCAAGCGCATCTCGTTCGGCTGCGTGGTCGTGCCCGTGGCGTTCTACGAGCAAATCGTCGAGCCGTCGCTGGGTCGGCAGCGCGGCGTCGTCTATGTGCTGCCCGAAACGCGACCGGTGCACGAGATGTTCGGCCGCCTGCAGCTGAGCGTAGACGCGCGCTGAGGCATAAAAAAGGCCCGTGGCACTGAGGCCACGAGCCTTTTGTTGACGGCCTCTCAGAGGTATTTTTAGAACGGAATGTCGTCGTCCATGTTGTCGAAGCCGGTCGACGACTTCTGCGGCGCCGGACGAGCCGCCGCCTGCGGTGCGGGCCGCGAGGCCGGCGCCGAGCGCGGCGCGGGCGCGCTGCGCTCGCTGTAGCCGCCGCCGTCGTCCTCGGAGCCGCCGGCGCCGCCGCCCATGCCCTCGCGGCTGCCGAGCATGTTCATTTCCTGCGCGATGATTTCGGTCGTGTACTTCTCAGCGCCGTCCTTGTCGGTCCACTTGCGCGTCTTCAGGCGGCCTTCGACATAGATCGAGCGCCCCTTCTTCAGGTACTCGCCGGCGATCTCGGCCAGGCGGTCGTAGAACACGACGCGGTGCCACTCGGTTTCTTCGACCTTCTCGCCGGATTCCTTCGACTTCCAGTTGCGCGTGGTCGCGAGCGTGACGTTGCAGACCGCGCTGCCGCTGGGCGTGTAGCGCACCTCGGGGTCGCGGCCGAGGTTGCCGATCAGGATGACTTTGTTGACTGATGCCATTGCGAGCTCCGAGCTGGTCTGGGGGTGTTTGGGGGGATTGGCTCAATTATCGCTCCGTGACCCTTTCGCGACCTCCCCCGCCGGCGGGAGCCGAATGGGGGCACCCGAACGGCGGGGCCGACATCGCACCACCCCTCCCGTACCATCGCGGCTTTGCCGCTGGCCCGCACCGTGACCTCACCCGCCTCTTCCTCCCCCGACACGATCCTGCACGACGTGTTCGGCTACAGCGCCTTCCGCGGCGCGCAGGCCGAGATCGTCGACCACGTGATCGCGGGCGGCGACGCGCTGGTGCTGATGCCCACCGGTGGCGGCAAGAGCCTGTGCTACCAGGTGCCGGCGATCGCGCGGCATCGGCGCGAACACGGCGTCGCGGTGGTCGTGAGCCCGCTGATCGCGCTGATGCAGGACCAGGTCGGCGCGCTCGAAGAGGCCGGCGTGCACGCGTCGTTTCTCAACTCCACGCTGACGCTGGACGAAACGCAGAAGATCGAGCGCGAGATGATGAGCGGCCGCCTCGTGCTGCTCTACGTCGCGCCCGAGCGGCTGACCACGCCGCGCATGCTGGCGCAGCTCGATTCGCTCGAAGAACGCGGCCTGCTGAGCCTGTTCGCGATCGACGAGGCGCATTGCGTGAGCCAGTGGGGCCACGACTTTCGAGAAGACTACCTGTCGCTGAACCTGCTGCACGAGCGCTATCCCGGCGTGCCGCGCATCGCGCTGACCGCGACCGCCGACGACCTGACCCGCGCCGACATCATCGCGCGGCTGCAGCTCGAAGACGCGCGCGTCTTCATCAGCAGCTTCGACCGCCCGAACATCCGCTACGCGGTGCACGAGAAGGACGACGCCCGCAAGCAGCTGCTGCGCTTCATCCAGGACGAGCACGAGGGCGACGCCGGCATCGTCTATTGCCAGTCGCGCAAGAAGGTCGAGGAAACAGCGACCTGGCTGAACGACGAGGGCATCAGCGCGCTGCCCTACCACGCCGGGCTGGACGCCGGCGTGCGCAAGAAGCACCAGGACCGCTTCTTGCGCGAGGACGGCATCGTGATGGTCGCGACCATCGCGTTCGGCATGGGCATCGACAAGCCCGACGTGCGCTTCGTCGCGCACATGGACCTGCCGAAGAACATCGAGGCCTACTACCAGGAAACCGGCCGCGCCGGCCGCGACGGTCAGCCGGCCGACGCGTGGATGGCCTACGGCCTGGCCGACGTGGTGAACCAGCGCCGCATGATCGACGAAAGCCCGGCCGCCGAAGAGTTCAAGCGCGGCCAGCGCGGCAAGCTCGACGCGCTGCTCACGCTCGCCGAAGCGCACGACTGCCGGCGCGTGCGCCTCCTCGCCTACTTCGGCGAGGCCAGCGAGCGCTGCGCCGCGTACCAGAACGCCTGCGACAACTGCCTGACTCCGCCCGCCACCTGGGACGCGACCGAGGCCGCGCGCAAGGCGCTGAGCTGCGTCTACCGCTTCCACCAGAACGGCGGCCAGCGCTACGGCGCCGCGCATTTGATCGACGTGTTGCGCGGCAAGGCGACCGAGAAGGTGACGCAGCGCGGGCATGAATCACTCAGCACCTTCGGCATCGGCGCGGACGTGGCCGAGGCGCAGTGGCGCGTCGTGCTGCGCCAGCTGATCGCGTTGGGCTATCTGCGCAGCGAGGGCGAGTACAACACGCTCGAACTCACGGCCAGCGCACGCGAGGTGTTGCGCGGCGAGGTGCAGATGTTGCTGCGCCAGCCCAGCGACACGCCCAAGCGCTCGAGCAAGACCGGCCGCGTGACGCGTGCCGGGCGCAGCGGCAAGGACAAACCGCCGCCGCTGCCGCTGGACGCCGCGGCGCTGCAACGCTTCGAGGCGCTGAAGTCCTGGCGCGCCGAGGTCGCGCGCGAGCACAACCTGCCGGCCTACATCGTGTTCCACGACGCCACGCTGGCCGAGATGGCCCAGGCGCAACCCGACACGCTCGATGCACTGGGGCAGATCAGCGGCGTCGGCGCGAAGAAGCTCGAAGCCTATGGGCGCGAGATTCTGCGGGTGCTCGGCGACTGAGCCGGCTTCGAAACCAATGCTTACAGCGCGGGTGAATTCCCGTGCACTAACGCACATCCGATATCGCAGCGCTCCTCTACGATGACTTTCCGTTCGGCCTCTGAGCGGGAACACCGATCCGGAGCACGCATGAACCGCCTGGCACATTGGGCTGCCGTCACCGCCACCGCCCTGAGCCTCGTCGGCCTGGGCGGTTGCACGACCGCCTCGTTGCTGCTCAGTGCCGCCGGCGTGGCGAGCGACACCAGCATGACCTGGGACATCGCCAAGCACCTGTATGCCAAGCTCACCGAAGGCGAACCGCCGCTGTGCAGTTCGCTCGACAGCGTCGAGCGCGCGATCAGCCCGCGCTGCGGCGCGTTCGTGCGCGGCAGCCTGCGGGCCCGTGACCTCGCCGCGAGCCCGTTCGGCCCGTGCGCACTGACGATCGCTGCGCGCGATCCGCGGCTCTGGCCCGCGCTGCCCGAACTGCTGGACAACGGCGCACGCCCGCAGACCTGCACCCAATCACCGATCGTCGCGCTGGCACAGGCCAACGACTGCCCTGGCCTCGCCGCCACCACGCAGGATCAACGCGACGCCTTGACGACGCTGACGCAGATCGACCCGCGCAGCCTGCAGCCCGATGTGGTGCGCT
>Ga0307509_10001649_pt1 | contig 37384 bp, 43 predicted proteins | sample 10_EM_MG_FD_202245 | JGI IMG/M metagenome (GOLD analysis project Ga0307509, IMG submission 202245) | Populus trichocarpa ectomycorrhiza microbial communities from riparian zone in the Pacific Northwest, United States - 10_EM | ecosystem: Host-associated > Plants > Roots > Unclassified | place...
GGTCCCAGTTACCCTACTGAGGAACCCAAGTTACCCTACCTTCACCGGCAAAGTCATCCTAGAACTTAGAGGTCAATTGCCTCACATTCTATGGGCTCTTAGATGTTCTTGGGCGCACACGCATCTGTGTGGGGAGGCCCCACGCCTGTGCAAGAGTGGTCCGGACATACTATTGAACTTGGGCGGGTTTTGCTAACACCCCCCTCTGGCCCCAGCGTTGGGACGGCGTGTCATAGGAAGACGGCTGTGTAGTTGGTCGTTTGCTAGTTAAAAAAGGTCATTGGAGCAGCTGCGGTAACACGGTATAAGTCGTCGCCGTCCGTCCGACTGAATGTCGTTCGCAGGATATATAAGGGGAGTATGGGTAACCGCCAAAATGGGGGTCACCCATATATGGTCTCTCGGGCATCTAGGAGTCTATTCTAACCTACGGGTTGTAGGGTAGTCTTCCTAGTGGTACTCAGGTAGTCTCTGAAGGCCAGGGTGCCTTCGAGACAAATACCTCAGTAACCAGCCCGGACCTTCTCCCCTTGATTTGTAGCATTACTATGGGTTATTATTGGACGCTAGAGGTATGAGTATTATCACGGTAGACTATGTCCCAAGAGGCTGGCTATGGGTAGCGCCCACTTAGCCAACCATCGGCTACATCTCACCGGGGGAGCTTGCATGTCAATTTATCACATTGAATAGTGGCGTAGATTAAATGATGGACTGCATAGCTTGTATAGACGAAACTGCCACTGTGCCAGTGAGTCCACCACCTAGGTATTGATTCCGGTTGTTGTCATAACAGTTAGCCACTGGTATGACTTCAATAGGAAGAGTTTTTCACCTGCGGTTGTATTGGAGATGCATTGCAGAAACTCATATCCTATTGACGGAGTTAAGTATACCCGAGTTGGTCCGACACTTCCGGCTGGATAAATCCTGATGGAGGGTAGACTTCGAACAGACCCTAAGCAGGACAGGGTACTCGCACAAAGGTCAGAAGTAGCCGTGAATGTCTAAGGCTTAAATCTGATATCTACTTAAGTTTAAGCGTTTGGCATTCTACTTCGACAACCAACTTTTCCTCATGAGAACTAAATTGAGTGAAGCTTCGTGCTTAACTATATGAAGTTTTACCGTTGATTCTTCTGAATTATTTTACCTCATCTTTATCTTCTACTCTGAGAGTTTGGTGCGGTTGCAACCTTAGAGTTCACCTCTCTATAGGGTACCCCCGTTACACGATATTCAGTACCAAAAGGTACGAATCAAATAAACCAAAGCGCGATCAACCTCAAACCCAGAGAAAAGAGTAGCTGTTGTGGCCGAACGAGGCCAGGGAGAAAGTTGACGAACGGTGAACAGAATAGACCGTCCGGTTGCATGGAACCTGTACGATGGGGAGCCACTAGAAAGTGCTCTCAGGTACCACCGGCGACGGCGGATGTGTAGTCCGGGCGTAACTCCGGGAATCAAAACAGAAAAAGAACAACCCAGCGCGCACCTTGTGGCTGAGGTCCCAGAACGAAGAAGTCTATATCGAATGAACCCCTTGGTCGGTGAACCTCCATCCCCCGTCTCCGCTACACCTCCGGCGATTGAAATCTCAACACCACGAGAAATCATCCTCACTTCCATCCACCACCCTCTCCTCAGACACGCCACATTGCCTCTGTCTGGGTGAAGCCATCTCCCTTCCCTCTTCCTTTCCCTTCTGATGGTCAGGCCTGGCAAGCTTGTTCCTAGGGGTTTGGTTGAGTTCGCCTTCACCCCCTCCTCTCCGGGCTCGCTTAGGCAGCCCCCCACGGTCGGCAACCCCTCACCCGTCAACGGTCGGTCTTTAGTCTCGGTCGATCAATAAAGTAGTTGCCACTGGTGGCACTGCTCTCTGGTATTGCACTGTCTCCTTTGTGCTCTGCTGGTACGGTCGGTTTTTACGAAACGTCGTGACCCCGCTTCCGTCGGCCTTCCTCGTACTTCTTGTGTCGGTTAGCCTTCTGCCCTCTCCCTCCCCGACGTTTGGATCGGCTGGCACCCTACTGCTCGCGGCTCTACGCCCACCACCAGACCTCTGTTCCCTTCTGATGTCCTTGGACTAGGGGAACAAGTTTAAACCTTCTTTCCGGGTCCTGTTTCCCGAAATAGCCGACCGGATCTTCCTCCGACTGCCACGAGCCTTCCTTCTATAGGCGGCATCCTCTCGAACTCGATCGCTCTTCCTGAGCCTCCGCTGGCGGGGTTTTTTAACCCCCGGGAGTTACCTCCCCTTGTGTGTCCCCGAGACCCATTATTCAGGAGTCCCTATTCCTTCGGGAGCTGGGCCCGGGGGGGTTTTACTACGGTTTAGCTTATAGGTTGTTTGATTTGGGGGAGTGGGCTTGTTTTTCTTTGTTGGTTGTGTCTACTGTCGGTTGGGGATGTTTTTCTTTTAGGCTAGGCTTTCGCGGGGGTTTTTGGTTCGTGGCTTTCAGGCCCGCTTTCTCATCTCCTTGTAGTTTCTACCCATAGCACCGGGCGGGGTTTTCTCTGTCGGGCAGGGTCAGAGGGTTTTAGCTTGGGGATGGCGGGATGGACTGTAGTTGGAGGTTTTGGACTACGTGGCCCGTGCTTGGCAGAAAGTCCGTTGTACCTAGGACCGTGGGATGAGCACATGTGTGCGTTTGCCCCGATAGAAACAATTAATAATCGAGATTTAAAAAAAAAAAAAAAAGAAAAGAAAAAAAAGAAAAGAAAAAAAAGAAAAAAGAAAAAAAAATTGGTCGGTAAACCTCGGAGAAATGACTGTTAGACAAATCGGAAGAAGGGGAACCAAGTCATAAGAAGCAGGAAGAGAACCCAGCCAGGCCCCGAGACAACACAGTATCGATGTAATCGTTCATAGAAGTCGATAACAGAGTTTGATCCTGTTAAAAGAACTGAAACTGGATCAGGGAAAAAGCCATGGTACGGATCGAGGAAAGATCGGGAGACGTTAAGGGCCGGGAAGGATGCAAAAAAGCGTGATTTGACTTCCGCCTTTGCATGTCTGGAAGCTAGCCAATAGAGACGAGACTATTCTACCTCGATCTAAGGGACAAGATGGCCCAAAATTACCGGTATGTAGCGAAAGCGGACGCTGCACAGTAGGGGATAGATAAAAGACACTGGAAGTGAAAAGCTAGAATGCATCAGGTATTCAGACTCACTATCTCGTTTACACTATCCCTGAGACCAAGACAGGTGCCATTCTAGCACAAGGGTTCCGAATACGTTAAGGAAGAGCACGGGCAAGGGTAGTTACCCGAGCTGTGGCTTTAGTGACTAGGGCACGCTTGTGTAAGGCTCTACGCTATCCAAGGCCCAACAGGTTTCTCGGTTAATCCCAAATGGTATAAGATGAACGTACCATTCCCGATCAGGCGCCAATGATTCACGAAATAAGTTGATGATACGGACTGTGCAGGCCCAGTCGCAAGGTGGAGCCATTGTGCGAGACGGTAATGCCTACTATTTGGGAACTCCTCGGCAGGAGGTAATGACCGCTGGTAGTGGGCTGCCCAAAATACTAATTCAGAAAGGTTTATCTGAGGAGTCCTCTCGGGATGAAACTACGCGGGCGCCGTAACAAACAACCACAAGTCAACGAGAAGATGCATTTTAAAAGAAAAAATGAACAACGGGATAGCCCTCAGAGGCCAATACCGAGTTCTCCAAAACATTATTCAGGTCCCGAAGGACGTGGCCAGTTAGATGTTGAGGGCAGACGCAAGCGCATTCATGTTTTACTGGACTCAGGTGCTGGTTGCTTTCTACTAAGCGTGTAACGACCCTACGATAGGTAGCTACAATGACTATCACCTTAGCCCAAATGGTATACCAAGTGGTAACCAGAGGTGGTATGGTCTGGTATACTTAGTATACAAATAGCTGGTTAACATAGGACAAGGCCTAGGACATAGTAGAGTAGCCTTGGGTACTATATAAGGCAGGGTAACCTTTCGGGAGTAAGTTCACATAAAGTCAAGAGATTTATGGGAACGTTACACAGACCTCTGAGACAACATCTGGTGTTGACGGGAGGACTGCCAGAGCGGTTAAAGACAGATAAAGGCAAAGTTACCCTACCTTGGGAATTTGACCTTTATGCCAATGGACCCCAGTTACCCTACTGTGGAGTCCAAGTTACCCTACCTTCACCAGCAAAGTCATCCTAGAACTTAGAGGTCGATTGCCTCACATTCTATAGGCTGAACGATGTTCTAAGGCACACACCCATCTGGGCGGGGAGGCCCCACGCCTGTGTAAGGGTGGCCCGAACATGCTATTGAACTTGGGTGGGTTTAGCTAACACCCCCCTCTGGCCCCAGCTTTGGGAGGGCGCGTCATAGGCAGACGGCTGTGTAGTTGCTTGTTTGCTAGTTAAAAGAGGTCATTGGAGCAGCTGCCGTAACACCGTTAAAGTCGTCGCCGTCCGTCTGACTGAATGTTGTTCGCAGGATATATAAGGGGAGTATAGGTAACCGCCAAAATGGGGGTCACCCATATATGGTCTCTCGGGCACCTAGGAGTCTATTCTTGCCTATTGGATGTAGGGTAGTCTTCATAGTGGTACTCAGGTAGTCTCAGAAGGGCAGGGTGCTTTCGAGACAAATACCTCAGTAATCAGCCCGGGCCTTCTCCCCTTGATTTGTAGAATTACTATGGGTTGTTATTGGACTCTAGGGGTATGAGTTTTATCAGGGTAGAGCATGTCCCGAAAGGCTGGCTATGGGTAGCGCCCACTTAGCCAACCATCGGCTACATCTCACCGGGGGACCTTGCATGTCAATTAATCACATTAGACAGTCGCGTAGATTAAATAATGGACTGCCGAGCTTGTATAGACAAAGCTACCACTGGGCCAGTGAGTCCACCACCTAGGGATTCATTCCGGTTGTTGTCATAACAGTTAGCCTCTGGTATGTCTTCGATAGAAAGAGTTTTTCCATCTGCGGTTGTATTGGTGATGCATTGCAGAAACTCATATCCTATTGACGGACTTAAGTGTACCGGAGCTGGTCCAACACTTCCACCTGGACAATTCCTGATGGAGGGTAGACCTCGGACAAACCCTGAGCAGGACAGGGTGCTCGTACAAGGTCAGAGTAGTGGTCATGTCACAGGCTTAACTCTGATATCTACTTAAGTTTAAGCGTTTGGCATTCTACTTTGATAACCAACTTTCCTCAAGAGATCTTATTGAGTGAAGCTTTCAGCTTAACGATATTAAGTTTGACCGTTTTGATTCTTTTGAATTATTTACCTCATCTTTATCTTCTACTTTCAGTGTTTGGTGCGGTCGTAACCTTAGAGTTCACGTCTCTATAGGGTGCCCCTGTTACAAAACGAAAGGTTAGTCGAACGACTCAACATCCCCTATAGCATTCGAAAGAAACCCATAAGAATAGTGCGATCCAATGGGCTTTCAAGCTCATCAGGCAGGGAAAGATATACCTGCCCCATCACACGGCAAATCGGAAATGGTCATAGGTCTCCCATCACCGCCGAAATATCGCCCACAGGACGCTTGACATTATCATCCGCTTTGGATGGTGGTACCACGAACACCACTTATCATATTTAGACGAACCGAAAAAATGGAGTTTCAAAAAGGAGGCATGTTGTGATCATGTCGAGGATGAGGCCCCCAAGGATCTATTGGAGTACGACGAGACGGTCGCATACGATGCAAAGGCCCTGTATGTGGGAAGAATAGGAAGGGTGGAAGAAGAGGATCCTGTGGAATTGGAAACCTTGCGACTGGAATATGCTCAACTGAAGCATTTGTTTCGACCAGAAGGGTCAGAAAAAATGCCCCCGAGGTGGATGTTCGATCATGTGATCGACCTTAAGCAAGGATCAGAACCTCCTTGGAGACCTGTCTATCCTATGTCACAGTACCAGGTAAATACCCTAAAAACCTATCTTGATGAAATGTTGGCCCAGGGCAAGATTACGCATAGCCAATCGCCACCCGGAGCGCCAATATTGTTTGTACCAAAACCTGACGGTCACTTACGATTATGTGTGGGCTACCGACAACTCAACAAGTTGATGATTCTCGATAAATATCCGCTTCCTTTTATGAGCGAATTACGAGATCGGGGTGCAGGCGCCCAAATATTCACAAAGTTGGACCTTAAGGACAGTTATCACCTGATTAGGATTAAGAAGGGTGATGAATGGAAAACAGCCTTCAGAACTCGGTACGGACAATACGAGTACAAAGTTATGCCGTTTGGATTGGTCAATGCTCCTGCAACTTTCCAACGCAGGATGAATAAGATATTACACGAATTTCTTTACCAAGGGGTAGTGGTGTACTTGACGACATCCTCATCTACTGCAAGACGCATGCGGATCATGTGGCAATGGTCAAGAAAGTACTCTCGCGATTAATGGAACACCAATTGGCAGTGTCCATTAAGAAGTCTGAGTTTCATGTAAAAGCTGTTGAATTCCTGGGATATATTGTGGCGACAGATGGGTGACAATGAGCACGAGGAAGGTGGACTCCATAAGAAAATGGAAAGCGCCAAGGTCGGTAATAGAGGTTCAAACCTTTCTTGGCTTTGCAAACTTCTATCGAAGGTTGATCAAAAACTTTTCGAAGATATGCAAGCCAATAACGGAAACGCTGAAAGGAGACAAGCAAAAGTTCAGCTGGGCACGGGAGCAGGACATAGCATTTGAAAAGCTCAAACAGCAGTTTACGACAGCGCCAATCCTGGCGCATTTCTACCCTGAACGGGAAACGGTAATCGAAACTGACACAAGCGACTTCGCACTCGGGGCAATTTTATCCCAATTTCAGGATAAAAGGCTTCACCCGGTGGCATTCCATTCCCGAAAATTGAATTCAGCCGATCCCAACTAAGAGATTCACGATAAGGAACTCCTAGCCAGATTGGAAGCGTTCATGGAATGGAAACACTACTTGTACGTTGCGGATAAGCCAATTACGGTTTATACAGATCTTCAAAATTTGCAACACTTTTTGACGACAAAAAAGTGGATTCAAGGGCAAATTCGTTGGGCGAAACTGCTTGCATCGTTCAACTTCAAGATTATCTATTGGTCGGGGTCCTGAACCGGTCAACCAGACGCATTAAGCAGACGACCGGAGTATCGTCCTGAGGAGGGAGCTGAGCACACCGAACAAGCAATTTTGAAATCAGAACACTTTTCAATAAGCCTGGTGCATGATGAACCGGTTCAGGAAAAATTGAGAAAACGCATGCTAGTGCAACAGGCCGCGGCCATTCAAGTAATGAAAATGCCAGCAAAAGCCACGCTACCCTCAAGAGGCTCAAGATTTTCGGCAGGACAGGACTTATACACTTTGGAAGATGTGCTAATCCCAGCACAGGGACAGAAGCTTATCGGAACTGCAATTACGATAGGAATACCACAAGGGACTTATGCTAGAATAGCCCCACGGAGTGGCTTAGCATACAAAGAAAGTATAGGAATCGGTGGAGGAGTGATAGACACCGACTATACAGGGGAAGTCAAAGTCATTATGATGAATCATGGCAAAAAGAGTTATCAGATTCAGGAAGGGGACCGGATAGCACAAATGATCATCGAAAAAATAGATACATCAGGAATGATGGAAGTAGACAATCTACAAAAAACCGATCGGGGAAACAAAGGATTCGGGAGCACGGACCTATCGCCTAAGCGAACCATCGCAGTGGAACAGGTACAGCCGATCATGTGTCAGGTTTATGCAAACACCAGGGAAAACAGATTATTTAGCGAAAATGATATCGGACGAAACTCATGGCTCCTCCAGGAACAAGTCATGGTGTCAAGCGCTATGATATCCAAAGCTCTACTACAGGAATACGAGTTAGAACTTTTGGAAAAAGTCCGAGAAGGGTTCAGAAATGATCTCGAATGGTTGAGTAGAGAAGCGACGTTAAAAGATCTAATAACCCATGACAAAGAATTGCCTACAAATTGGCAATACAAGGACGGGTTTCCTAACTTCAAAAATCGGCTATAAATACCTGCAGACGATGCGCTAAAAACTAAGATTGCGAAACAATGCCACGACTCGAAGGTAGCAGGACATTGTGGAATGGAAAAGACAATAGAGATAATCATGAGAGATTTTTATTGGAAAGGTCTCACCAAATGGATAAATGACTACGTTCGGTCATGTGATGAGTGCCAACACAATAAATCCCCTCGACATGCACGATGGGAATTACTTCAACCTCTCGAAATGCCATACGCAGCATGGAACTCTATCTCAACCAATTTCATTACCCAACTACCAGAATCACAAGGCTACACTCAGATTATGATAGTAGTCGACCGATTCACAAAAATGGCACACTTTATCGGTCTCCCGACAAATGCAACCGCAAAGGACGTCGCAAACATTTTCCTACGAGAAGTGTGGAAACTTCACGGGCTATCGACGGAAATCATATCCGATATGGATGCAAAATTCTCAGGAGAATTTTGGGAATCCATATGCAAGTGGCTAGGGATTAAAAGGACAATGTCGACAGCATACCACCCACAGACTGAGGGTCAGACGGAACCAACCAACCAATTGCTGGAAGGTTACTTAAGAAATTTCATCAATTACGACCAAGACGATAGGTATCAGTTGTTACCCTTTGCCGAATTCGTGTACAACAATTCCGCGACCAATGTAGACGGAATGTCGCCCTTCTTCCCAAATTACGGTTACCCTCCACAGACAGAATAAATGCGAGAGCGACAAGCTCAGAACCCAGGGGCTGAGTTGTACAGCCACTGGATGAAGGCGATTCACAAACGAGTGGTAGAAGCACTAAATTATACCCAAGAGGCAATGAAAAAATACTACGAGCGAAAAGCATTACAACAGCCGGACTATAAAGCAGGCGATTTGGTAATGTTAAATGGAAAGAATATTTGTACAAAACGATCCTCTAAGAAATTAAGTCCCAAACTCTATGGACCCTTCAGCATCATAGAAGCAAGAGGACAGCAGGCGTTTAAGCTTGAAATATCGCCTACATGGAGGATACACCCAACCTTCCATTTTTCGCGGTTGGAACCTTACCGAACCTCAGTTCGAGAAGGAAGAGAACAGCCTCCACGAGAACCCGAAGAGATCGACGGCGACCTCGAATGGGAAGTGGAACGAAATGTAAACAGTGAAATAATCTCTTATTCAAGAAATGGTCGCGGTCGCAATAAGCGAATGTGTGAACTAACATATTTTGTTAAATGGAAAGGGTGTTCTGAGGACGAGAACACCTGGGAACCACCTGAGAGTTTAGAAAACGCTCAGGAAGTGATAGAAGGGTTTCATCAGGAAAACCCAGATATGCCAAGTAGGGCAGATGTTGAATAGGGAAGAAAGGTTTTCCTCGTGTGGACAAGCAAACGCATGAGGTTTTTCACCCTACTTCCGGGAGTTCAAAAAGGATTTCAGTTGTGTTTGAAAAAATGAAAGAAGGAAGATCTTAGAAGCGTTCCAGGACGAAGCTTAGAGAGAGTGAGCTCGTGTTAGGCATACCGGAAGGCTTAGCCTTCCCTTAGTGAATAAAGACCTATAGTTACCCTACCTTAGGATTCTGAGTTCAAAAAGACAAGCCAACACCCCACTCCCGCACCAGCGTTGGGACGGCGCTACATCGGCAGACGCCACAGTACTTGCGTCCCCTCACCAAGACATGGTCATTGGGGCCCTCCTCATAGCCCTGTATAGGTCGCGGCCGTCCTTCCAACCGGATCCCGTTCGCAGGATATATGTGGGAGGACCTTTGGCGAGCTTATCCAAGTGGGTCGAGCCAAATCGGTCAACGTCGCATAAGGTTACTGAGCACTAAAGACAAGAGTCGCGAAACTGGTCACAAAGTAACGGGACGTTTTCACGGACAATGGTTAGGCAACACATTCTATACTCCTCGTTCTCACGATGAAAGTCGCAGAAGTGAATGGTGTAGTCGGATGAGGTAGTTTGAGAAATCAGGCATACCCGCACTCACACACGTCAATACTATCCATAGGATGCTGACGGAACCCTACGATAACGATATGACTATGGAGGGATAATGGCTATTGGTGCGATTATCGTAACAAGTCGATTGTATGCCTCGCAGATGTCGGTTGCAGAATATGTCTGCAATGCTGAGAGGTTCAATAACAAACCTGGCCCCTTTGTTGGTTCGATCATGGAGACCATACTACGTATGCAGTGGTAAGCAAGACTCCATGCCGACGAAGATGGATCGTAACCAATGAACTGATGTGTGGGAGCACCGTCAGGAAAACTGATGGTGTTGTGGTTCGGAATTCGAAGTGAGATAACACAATTGTCAGGGTCAGATGGTGTTCGCACTTCTTAGAAGAAGCTGGAGTTTGTTAGCAAGTACTTAGTTTGTATGAGAACTATATGTAGCCCGCGACCAGCCAGACGCGGCATATAATTATTGAGGTGACTCCCAAGCTATTTGAACATTAGCAAGCAACGGAGAAGAGATCTTATCAATATAAGTTTTTACGCTAGAAAAATCTTTATTACTTTACCTACCTCTATTTTGAAACCTTGAGCCTTCCTAGACCATCTCCCTCTACGATTAAGATTATCGGCATGAGTTATCTTACAAGACTTTGAGCTAGGTTTCCGCCTAACATGAAAGCTAAGAGGTGATATTATAAATAAAGTAATAGGTTTTGTTTAATTGTTAATTTTAATTGCCCGATATCCACGCTGCACAGCGACATTATTGACAACCGGCTAGCATATTCATAGTCATTGATTGACCTTTTGTTTTTTCTTCTTCTGCCGTTTGGGATGAAGTAGAAGTTCAAACTTAGGTTATGCGAGGTGGTTACGCAGCCGCATCACGAACACTTTTGCATAGAAGCTGTACATGGGAGTGCAATAAGCAAGATGAAAAATAATTTGGTTCATGCATATGGAAACTTGAAAGATGAGTGGTAACAGTATCAGGCTAGATTCTGAGCTTAACAAACAGCTCCAAGGAGGGTTCAAGGGAAAGGAATGCATAATGGCGAAATAATCACAGATAGAATTTGGCAAGAATGACATGAGCCGGAAACTGGGCAGAGTTATTCCCAACATATACAAGGACCAGGGAGCTTTACAACAGCCAAATTGGTCCAGTTTGAAAAGTGAAAAAAAACAGGGGTCGGTTATGGCAGGGGCAATCCCAGGTCAAGGAAACATGGACAACAAGAAAAAGAACAGGATTGGGGATAGTGGAGGAAGGAATTGAAGCTCCGGAGGACCATATGGGGTTAAAGAAAATGGTGTAAATGAATAAGGAATGAGAAGTATAGGGAGAGAGGGTATTACCAGGAGATACAGAGGGATATGTATATTATAGATGATGTGTAATTTCTTGTGCTAATGTGGTTTGCTTAAATGCTTTGTGTTAGCAGTTTTTGATTGGTCTAGGGTATGTTGTGTTGTGAGTTGTAGGATTCAGTGAAGGATTTCTGGTATAACTTATTATGAGTCATAAAACTGTGTGACACATCTTATGAATCATCAGGGTTAGGGTTGTTGGTGTAAAGAGTCTATATAAGAAGAACTTGGTTACAGTTGTTAGACATTCTTCGTCTCCGCTACACCTCAGGCGATTGAAATCTCAACACCACAAGAAATCATCGTCACTTCCATCCACCATTCTCTCCTCAGACACGCCACATTGCCTCTGTCTGAGGGAAGCCATCTCCCTCCCCTCTTCCTTTCCCTTCAGATGGTCAGGCCTGGCGAGCTTGTTCCTAGGGGTTCGGTTGAGTCTGCCTTCACCGCCTCTTCTCCAGGCTCGCTTAGGCTGCCCTCCATGGTGGGCAACCCCTCACCCGTCAACAGTCGGTTTTTAGTCTCGATCGATCAATAAAGTAGTTATCCCCGGTGGCACAGCTCTCTGGTATTGCACTGTCTTCTTTGTGCTCTGCTGGTACAGTCGGACCTTTCGAAACATTGTGACACCATTGCCGTCGATCTTCCTCTCACTTCTCGTGTCGGCTAGGCCTCCGCCCTCCCCCTCCCCGACGTTTGGATCAGCGGGCACCCAACTCCCCCCCAGCTCTACGCCCACCACCAGACCTCTGCTCTCTTCTGATGTCCTCGGAGTAGGGGCGCATGTTTAAACCTTCTTTCCGGGTCCTGTTTCCTGAAATAGACGACCGGATCTTCCTCCAGTTGCCACGAGCCTTGCTCCTTTGGCGACATTCTCTCGAACTCGGTCCCTCTTCCTGAGCCGTTACTGGCGGGGCTATATGGCTCCGGGAGCTTTTCTCCCCTCAGGGTGTCCCCAAGACCCATCATTCACGAGTCCCTGTTCCCTCGGGAGCTGGGCCAGGTGGGGTTTTACTACGGTTTAGCTGATAGGTGGTTTGACTTGGGGGAGTGGGTTTGTTTTCCTTTGTTGGTTGTGCCTACTGTCGGCTGGGGTTGTTTTCTTTTTAGGCTAGGCTTTCGCGGGGGTTTTTGGTTCGTGGCTTTCAGGCCCGCTTTCTCATCTCCATGTAGTTTCTATCCATAGTACTGGACGGGGGTTTCTCTGTCGAGCAGGGTCAGAGGGTTTTAGCTTGGGGATGGTGGGATGGACTGTAGTTGGAGGATTAGGACTACGTGGCCGATGCTTGATCGAAGGTCCGTTGTACCTAGGACTATGGGATTGAGCACAGGTGTGCATTCGCCCCGATAGAAACAATTAATAATCGAGATTCAAAAAAAAAAAAAAAAGGTTACTGTTGTTAGAGCACAAACGATCTCCTCTCCACCTCCGGCGATTGAAATCTCAACACTAGTGTTAGGCGGGAGCCTATCTCAAAGTCTTGCAAGATAACTCAGGCCGATAATCTTAATCGTAGACGGAGATTGTCTAGGAAGGCTCAATGATTTAAAATAGAGGTAGGTAAAGTGGTAAAGATTTTTCTAGTGTAAAAACTTATATTGATAAGATCTCTTCTCCGTTGCTTGATAATGTTCAAATAGCTTGGGAGGCACCTCGATATTTATATGCCGCGTCTGAGTGGTCGCGGGCTACATCTAGTTCTCATACTATCTAAGTACCTACTAACAACTACAGCTTTTTCTTAAAAGTGTGAATACTATTTGACCCTGACAATTCTGTTATCTCACTTCGACTTCCAAATCACAACACCATGAATTTCCCTGACGGTGCTCTCACACATCAGTCGATTGGTTACGATCCCTCTTCGTCGGCATGGAGTCTTGCTTACCAATTGCATACGCAGAATGGTCACCATGATCGAACAAACCAAGGGGCCAGCTTTGTTATCGAACCTCTCAGCATTGCAGACATATTCTGCAACCGACATCTGCGAGGCATAAGATTGACTTGTCACGATAATCGCTCCAATAGCCATTATCCCACCATAGTCATATCGTTATCATATGGTTCCATCAGTATCCGTAGTATACTATTGACGTGCCTGAGTGTCGGTATGCCTGATTGCTCAGACTACCTTGTCCGACAACACCATTCACTTCTGCGACTTTCATCGCGAGAGCGTGGAGTATAGAATGTGTTGCCTAACCATTGCCCGTGAAAACGTCCCGTTACTTAGTGACTACCTTTGCGACTATCGTCCTTAGTGTTCAGTGACTTTATGCGACGTCGACCGATTTGGCTCAGACCACTTGCACAAGCTCGCCAAAGGTCTTCCCTCATATATCCTGCGAACGGGATCCGGTCGGACGGACGGCCACGACATATACGGCGTTACGACGAGGGCTCCAATGACCATATCTTTGGTGAGTGGACGCAACTACGGCGGCGTCTGCCGGTGTAGCGCCGTTCCAACGCTTGTGTGGGAGGGGGGTGTTGGCTTGTCTTTTTGAACTCAGAATCCTAAGGTAGGGTAACTATAGGTCTTTATTCACTAAGGGAAGGCTAAGCCTTCTGGTATGCCTAACACGAGCTCCCTCTCTCTACGCTTCGTCCTTGAACGCTTCTAAGATCTTCCTTTCATTGAACAAATGAAATCCTTTTTGAACTCCGGGTAGTAGGGTAAAAAACCTCATGCGTTTACTTGTCCACACGAGGAAAACCTTTCTTCCCTATTCAACATCTGCTCTACTCGGCATATCTGGGTTTTCCTCATGAAATCCCTCTATCAGTTCCTGAGCGTTTTCTACACTCTCAGGTGGTTCCCAGGTGTTCTCATCCACAGAGCACCCTTTCCATTTAACGAAATACCTTAGTTCATGCATTCGCTTATTGCGACCGCGAACCTTCCTTGTATAAGAGATTATTTGACTCTTTACAATCCGTTCCACTTCCCATTCGAGATCGCCATCAATCTCTTCTGGCTCTGGTGGAAGCTGTTCTCTTCCTTCTCAGACTGAGGTTCGATAGGGTTCTCACAGCGAAACATGGAAGGTTGGATGTATCCTCTAGGTAGGCGATATTGCGAGTCTGAAAGCGCGTTGTCCTTTTGATTCTATGATTTCGAAGGGTCCACAGAGCTTGGGACTTAATTTCTTTGAGGACCGTTTTGTACGAATATTCTTTCCATTTAACATTACCAGATTGCCTTCTTTATAGTCTGGCTGTTGTAATTCTTTTCGGTCGTAGTATTTTCTCATTGCCTCTCGGGTATAATTTAACGCTTCTATCGCTCACTTGTGAATCGCCTTCATCCACTGGCTGTACAACTCAGCCCCCGGGTTCTGAGCTCGTCGCTCTCTCATCCATTCTGTCTGTGGATGATAACCGTAATTCGCGAAGAAGGGTAACATTCCATGTGCATTCGTTGCGGAATTGTTGTACCCGAATTCAACTAATGGTAACAGCTGATACCAATCCTCTTGGTCGTAGTTGACGAAATTTCTTAAGTAACCTTCCAGCACTTGGTTGGTTCTTTCCGTCTGACCGTCCGTCATGGGGTGGTATGCTGTTGACATCTTTCTTTTAATCCCCAGCAACTTGCATAGGGATTCCCAAAATTCTCCTGAGAATTTTGCATCCATATCGGATATGATTTCCGTTGGTAGACCGTGAAGTTTCCAAACTTCTCGTAGGAAAACGTTCGCAACGTCGTTTGCGGTCGCGTTTGTTGGGAGACCGATAAAGTGTGTCATCTTTGTGAATCGGTCGACTACTACCATGATTTGAGTGTAGCCTTGTGATTCCGGTAGTTGGGTAATAAAATCTGTCGCGATAGAGTTCCATGCTGTGTATGGTGTTTCGCGAGGTTGAAGTAATCCCCATCGCGCATGTCGTGGAGATTTATTGTGTTGGCACTCATCGCATGAGCGAACGTAATCGTTTATTCATTCGATGAGTCCTTTCCAATAAAAATCTCTCGTGATTATCTCTATTGTCTTTTCCATCCCAAAATGTCCTGCTACCTTGGAGTCGTGGCATCCTTTTGCAATCTTTGTTTTTAGAGCATCGTTTGCAGATATGTATAGCCGATTTTTGAAATAGGGGAACCCGTCCTTGTATTGCCAACTTGTAGGCAATTCTTTGCCACGGGTTATTAGGTCCTTTAGCGTTGCTTCTCTGCTCAACCATTCGAGATCACGGTATGACGCTTCTCGGACTTCTTCCAAGAGTTCTAACTCGTACTCCTGTAGTAAAGCTTGGGATATCATAACGCTTGACACCATGACTTCTTCCTGGAGGAGCCATGGGTTTCGTCCGATATCGTTTTCGCTAAATAATCTGTTTTCCCTGCTATCGGCATATAGCTGACACATGATCGGTTGTACCTGTTCTACCGCGATGGTTCGCTTAGGCGATAGGTCCGTGCTCCCAAATCCTTTATTTCCTCGGTCTTTTATTTGTAGGTTGTCTACCTCCATCATTTCAGACATGTCTATCCTTTCGATGATCATTTGTGCGATCTGGTCCCCTTCCTTAACCTGATAACTCTTTTCGCCATGATTCATCATAATCACTTTGACTTCTCCCGTATAGTCAGCATCTATTACTCCTCCGCCGATTCCTATACTCTTTTTGTATGCTAAGCCGCTTCGTGGGGCTATTCTGGCATAAGTCCCTTGCGGTATTCCGATCGCGATTCCCTTTCCGACTAACTTCTCTCCCTGGGCCGGGATTAGGACATCCTCCAGAGCGTATAAGTCATGTCCCGCTTAGAATCTGGAGCCTCCCGTCTGTAACATAGCCTTAGATGCCATCTTCATTACTTCAATGGCTGCTGCTTGTTGTACCAGCATCTGTTTTGTCAATCTTTCCTGAACCGGTTCGTTTTGTACAAGACTTATTGAGAAATGTTCTGGTTTTAAGATTGACTGTTCGGTATGCTCAGCTCCCACCTCAGGACGATACTCCGGTCGTCTGCTTAATGCGTCTGGTTTACCGCTTCGCGATCCTTCTCGATAGATAATTTTGAAATTAAACGATGCAAGCAGTTGCGCCCAACAAATTTGTCTTTGATTCCACTTTTTTGTCATCAAAAAGTGTTGCAAATTTTGGTGATCAGTATAAACCGTAATTGGTTTATCAGCACTGTACAAGTAGTGTTTCCATTCCATGAACGCTTCCAAAATGGCCAGGAGTTCCTTATCGTGAATCTCATAGTTGTGTTCGGCTGAGTTCAGTTTTCGGGAATGGAATGCCACTGGGTGGGGTCTTTTATCCTGAAACTGGGATAAAATTGCCCCGAGTGCGAAGTCGCTTGCGTCTGTTTCGATTACCGTTTCTCGTTCCGGGTAGAAATGCGCCAGGATTGGCGCCGTTGTAAATCGCTGCTTGAGCTTTTCAAATGCTATGTTCTGCTCTCATCCCCAGCTGAACTTTTGCTTGTCTCCTTTCAGCATTTCCGTTATTGGCTTGCATATCTTCGAGAAGTTTGCAAAGCCAAGAAAGATTTGAACTTCCTTGACCGACCTAGGTGCCTTCCATTTCCTTATGGAGTCCACCTTCCTCGTGCTCATTGTTACCCCGTCTGTTGCCACAATATATCCCAGGAATTCAACAGCTTTCAGATGAAACTCGGACTTCTTAATGGACACTGCCAATTGGATTTCCATTAACCGCGAGAGTACTTTCTTGACCATGGCGACATGTTCCGCATGTGTCTTGGAGTAGATAAGAATGTCGTCTAGGTATACCACTACTCCTTTGTCGACTAATTCACGTAATATTTTATTCATCATGCGTTGGAAGGTTGCGGGAGCATTGACTAGTCCAAACGGCATGACTTTGTATTCGTATTGTCAGTATCGAGTTCTGAATGCTGTTTTCCATTCATCACCCTTCTTAATTCTAAGCAGGTGATAACCATCCTTGAGGTCCAGCTTCGTGAATATGGTGGCACCGGCAACCCGATCTCGTAGTTCCCTCATTAAAGGAAGCGGATATTTGTCGACAATCGTCAACTTATTAAGTTGTCGGTAGTTTACACATAATTGTAAGTGACCGTCGGGCTTTCGCACAAACAAGATTGGCGCCCCAGCAGGTGACTGGCTATGCGGAATTTTGCCTTGTACCAACATCTTATCCCAATAGGTTTTTAGGGTGTTTAATTGGTATTGTGACATAGGGGAGACGGGTCCCCATGGAGGTTCTGATCCTTCCTTAAGGTCGATTGCGTGATCGAACGTTCGTCTTGGGGGCATTTTTTCCGACGCTTCTGGTCGAAACAAATGCTTAAACTGAGCATATTCCCATGGTAGGGTTTCCAACTCTACAGGATCCTTTTCTTCTATCTTTCCCATTCTTCCTACATACTGAGCCTTTGGATTGAATGTGACTGTCTCGTCATACTCAAACAGATCCTTCACGGCTTCATTTTCGACATGGTCGTGGCATGTCATCTGTCCAAAACTCCATTTTTTCGGTTCATCTAAATATGATAAGTTCTGCTCATGGTACCACCATCCAAAGGGGATAATAAGGTCAAAGCGTCCTGTGGGCGCTATTTCGGCGGAGATGGGAGACCTATGTCCATTTCCGATTTCCAGTGTCATGGGGCGGGTATATCTTTGACCGCCCGACGAGCTTGAAAGCCCATCGAATCCAACTATTTTGATGGGTTTCTTTCGGACTTTGTATGAAATGTCAAGTCGTCCGACTAATTTTTCGCTTATTAGGAAGCAACTGGCACCTGAGTCCAGTAAAACATGAATGCGCCTGCGTTTGCCCTCAACATCTAATTGGGCAGGTCCTTCCGGACATGAATAATGTTTTGGAGAACTCGGTATTGGCCTCTGAGGGCCATCCGGTTCTTCGTTTTTTCTCTTAAAATGCATTGTCTCGTTGACTGTGGTTGTTTATTACCGCGCCCGCACAGTTTCGTCCAGAGAGGACTCCTCAGATAAACTTTGTGAATTAGTATTTCGGGCAGCCCACTACCAGCGGTCTTTACCTCCTGCCGAGGAGTTCCCAAATACTAGGCATTACCGTCTCGCACAATGGCTCCACCTTGTGACTAGGCCTGCGCATTCCGTATCTTCGACTTAATTCGTGGATCATTAGCGACTGATCGGGAATGGTACCTTCCTCCATACCATTTTGGTTTTAACCGAGAAACCTGTTGGGCCTTGGATAGCGTATAGGCTTAAAGATAAGCGTGCCCTAGTCACTTAAGCCACAGCTCGGGTAATTATCCTCGCCCAAGCTCTTCCTCAATGTATTCGGAACCCTTGTGCTAGAGTGGCACCTGTCTCAGTCTCAGTGATAGTTTAAACTAGATAGTGAGTCTGAATACCCGATTGTATCCTAGCTTTTCACTTAGGGTGTCTTTTATCTATCCCCTACTGTGCAGCGTCCGCTTTCGCTAAGTTCCGGTATTTTTGGGCCATCTTGTCCCTTAGATCAAGGTAGAATAGTCTCGTTTCTATTGGCTAGCTTCCAGGCATGCAAAGTCGGAAATTATCTCGCTTTTTTGCACCCTTCCCGGCCCTCAACGTCTCTCGATCATTCCTCAACCCGTACCCTGGTTTCTTCCCTTGTCCAGTTCCAGTTCTCTTAACGCGATTGAACTCAGCTGCCAACTTCCATGAACTATTACATTGGTCTGTGTTGTCTCGGTGCCTGGCTGGACTCTCTTCCTGCTTCTTATGACCTGGTTCCCCTTCTTCTGATTTGTCTAACCGTCGTTTCGCCTAGGTACACCGACCAAGGGGTTCATTTGGTAGGACTCTTCATTCTGGGACCTCAGCCATAAGGTGCGCGCCGCGTTGTTCTTTTTGTGTTTCGATTCCCGGAGTTACGCCTGGACTACCCATCCGCCGTCGCCTGTGGTGCCTGAGAACACTCATAGTTCCTCGCCGTCGTATATGCTCCATGCACGTGGACAGTCTATTCTATTCACTGATCGTGAACCTTCTCCCTGGCTTCGTTCAGCCACGACAGCTACTCTTTCTTTCTGGGTTTGAGGTTGATCGCGCTTTCGTTTATTTGATTCGTATCTTTTAGTACCGAATGTCGCGACAGATTGCTCCTTTCAACAATGTTTCCAGAAGTGGTTTGTCATCCCACATCATGTGCATCCCTTGTTATTTCATCGTCGATCGATAACATTTTAGGGATGGAGTTGGGAGCTTTGTCCCAGTCTGTGTGGACTACCTCCTTTTTGTCAGTAGCTGTTTTTTCCTTTGACCAAGTTTTCGTACGGGGTACCTTAGGCTTTCCCTTATAGGCGGCCCGTTTTTCCACCGTATGCCTTTTAGGGGCTCTTTGATTGCTCTTGGTCGAAGCTCGGTCTTCTGTTTTCCAACTTATTGATGTCCCCGAGGATTCGCCCTTTCCGTGTCTTAGGCGTTTGTCTTCCTCGTTTTTTTCATGTTGAATCATGGCATTTTTGAAACCTGCCAGCCATAATTCGTCGTTGGGATAGGTTTCGAACGATAGTCTTAATAGTCCGGCTTCCAGCATCTGAGCTTTAAGCTTGGCTCTCCATGCTACCCCTTGGAGTCCCACTTTAATGTTGTGGTTCTCCATTCGCAAAAGGAATTGTCATATGTCCCCCTGATACTTCTCAAGTTTCATCATCTTGTGGGTCCTTTCTGCCTCGTGTGTAGGCGCAAATCCTTCGGTTACTTTTTGATCAAACATGAACCATCTTTCGTAACCGATTTCCTTTGTATATCCCAAGGCCCCCGACATTTTCTTTCGATAGGAGTCTGTAAAAGGAGCTACATCGTCCCCTTCCATTCGTCCCATGGCATATTTGATTCGATCTACCTCCATGGTCCATTGGTGGCTGTTCCGTTCAAAATAGTCTTGAACTGCCATTAACCATATTCGAATATCCTGGTGGGATTTGTTTTTGAATACTCATGGAGGGTCGGAGGGTCGTTTGGTATGTAGCAATCGTTCTCGAGCGATTGCCTTCACCATGACGTCCACGACGTCTTCTTCTTCGTCCCCTGTCTCGGGATCTTGTCTCTCCTGACCTTTCCCTTTTTCTTTGCGACTTGGGCCTCCATTCGGATCCTGCCCATCGTCGTCATTGTCGTCACCATCGTCTGGGTCGGGGGCTCCTGCCCTGTGCATAGTCGTTGGTGGTATTTGGGCTCCCCCGCTTCCTCCTTGTTCAGGAGTGGGATTTGACCATTTCATTGGAGCTTGGTCGGTATTCTGTCCGGGCCGTTCCCTATTGTCAGTAACTACAGTTGGGGCTGCTGACGTTTGAGCCGATATGGCTCCTACTTGGGCCTTTAAATCAATCAGGATATCATGAAGCTTTGCCATTTCTGCTTCATGACGTCCCTATTGATTCCTCACGGCCTCCTTGTGTTCCTCTTTGTGTCGATTTATAACCGACACGTAATTGGCATTGTCGTTTGCTCGGGCTTCCTCTATTTTGAGGATATGGTCCCGAAGCTGCTCATCTTGTCCCTGGCTGTATTCCGCCTGTTCTGCTTGACGAGCTTGTTGGGCTTGGAATTCTACTTGGACCTTTGCCACGATTTCCGCCTGAATAGTTTTGGACTCTTGGTCCAGCATGTCGATGGTCCTCTCGAACATATTTAATTTGTCGACCAGTATGGACTCACCTAATTCCAACCTGTGCTGGAGTTTTCCTAGTGCTTTTGCCTGTTGTTGGCCTTCGCTAGATAGTCGTCCGATATCTAGGTACATGGATTTCTGTTCTCTAGCCATTCGTTGACTAAATTTTCCGAGAACACCTCCAAGGTGGCCTGCGAATTGGTTTAACTCTTCTTTTGAAATATAGTTAAGAGTTGGTGTCTTTGAGCGTGCTCGTACTAGTTGTCCAAAATCTATCCTGCCAGTTGTACTGGTGTCCAATGGTCTAGGGGTTCGGCTGCTGCTATGGATGATAGTCTCATCCCCACCCGTCATCTCGGAATCGTGTGTTTCCTCTGTCATGATTCGTGATCGTGATGTGTCAGGTCGCCGATACACCGGAAATTTCTTTGTGCTTTATTACACTGGTTTGGAGAGTATCTGATGATGCTTATCGAATTGACTTGGGGTTAAGCCAAATAAGCGGGATCCCTTTTTCCTTGTTGTACGTAGGGTATGGGCTGTTCCAGAACTCGTCTGGAAACTCGTAGGTTTTTATATCCCTCATGGGAGAGGGAGTGTTCCACTCCTCGTCTGGTTCTTCGACCAGGTTTTCGTTCTTGTGAATGGCTGCAGGGGCAGCGGCAACAGTATTACCGTGCGGAAAAAGGTAAGGTATTTGGAGAATATGAGGTGTATCTCCTAAAAGTTCTTCGAATGTGTAGAATCGATGTTCGAAGATAGAATCGACAAGAGATAAGGGTTCGAAAATGATCGCTTCACTTATTTCATCAAGTAGTCTTGTCATATAGTGAGCCTTGGTAACAAGGAGAACTATCAATATACTGTTAGGCGGGAGCCTATCTCAAAGTCTTGCAAGATAACTCAGGCCGATAATCTTAATCGTAGACGGAGATTGTCTAGGAAGGCTCAATGATTTAAAATAGAGGTAGGTAAAGTGGTAAAGATTTTTCTAGCGTAAAAACTTATATTGATAAGATCTCTTCTCCGTTGCTTGATAATGTTCAAATAGCTCGGGAGGCACCTCGATATTTATATGCCGCGTCTGGGTGGCCGCGGGCTACATCTAGTTCTCATACTATCTAAGTACCTACTAACAACTACAGCTTTTTCTTAAAAGTGTGAATACTATTTGACCATGACAATTCTGTTATCTCACTTCGACTTCCAAATCACAACACCATGAATTTCCCTGACGGTGCTCTCACACATCAGTCCATTGGTTACGATCCCTCTTCGTCGGCATGGAGTCTTGCTTATTATTTGCATACACAGAATGGTCTCCATGATCGAACCAACAAAGGGGCCAGCTTTGTTATCGAACCTCTCAGCATTGCAGACATATTCTGCAACTGACATGTGCGAGGCATAAGATAGACTTGTCACGATAATCGCTCCAATAGCCATTATCCCGCCATAGTCATATCGTTATCATATGGTTCTTTCAGTATCCGTAGTATACTATTGACGTGCCTGAGTGTGGGTATGCCTGATTGCTCAGACTACCTTGTCCGACAACACCATTCACTTCTGCGACTTTTATCGCGAGAGCGTGGAGTATAGAATGTGTTGCCTAACCATTGCCCGTGAAAACGTCCCGTTACTTAGTGACCATCTTTGCGACTATCGTCTTTAGTGTTCAGTGACCTTATGCGACGTCGCCCGATTTGGCTCGAACCACTTGCACAAGCTCGCCAAAGGTCTTCCCTCATATATCCTGCGAACGGGATCTGGTCAGACGGACCGCCGCAACGTATACGGGGTTCCGAGGAGGGCTCCAATGACCATATCCTTGGTGAGGGGACGCAACTACGGCGGCGTCTGCCGGTGTAGCGCCGTCCCAACGCTGGTGCAGGAGGGGGGTGTTGGCTTGTCTTTTTGAACTCAGAATCCTAAGGTAGGGTAACTATAGGTCTTTATTCACTAAGGGAACGCTAAGCCTTCCGGTATGCCTAACCACCAGAGAAATCGTCATCAACTCCTCCACCCCCCCTCTCCTCCCCCTTGATGGCTTCTGCCTAGGGGTGTGATGCCATCCACTCTCTTCTCCCTCCAGGGGCCCTCCCCCCTCCCTCCACGGGGTTCTTGTTCTCGTTCATCATTGACTCCTGCTCATGAAGTTCGGCTCACCCCCTCTTACCCCGCACTTCCATTGCACCTCGCTTAGGTTTTGCATGGTCGGCATTCAGTTCCCTTCGTTCACAGTCGACTCTCAGCTTTCCAAGCCCTTTGCCAAGTACCTTTCCGCCTCGGCTATGTGGTCCTGTCGGGGAACACTTCGGTTAGTAACTTGACGGCCTTATCTTCATTTCGCATTTGGAAAAGCATCGGCCGCGGTCACTCCTGTTTGTTGTCTCAAGTGTTTGGACTCGTCCTTCTGGCCGTCCCCAATGCCACTTGGCTCTCCCACCGGGGACCCCACTTTGATGTCCTCTCTCCCCGCAGTTCTCAACCTGCCCCCGGGCAACTGCTTTGGTCCTGGCACCGCTCCGTCGCGCAGGCTCATACTTTCCGTTCCTAAACTTTAGCTGATCTCCATCATCTATCAGACTTACATTTCCTTTGTCAGAGGTCTATGCTTTTCTTTTGTTCTTATACTTTCGGTTGCAGATGTCCCTAAGAGTTCTCCTCTCCTTCCTTCTTGTTTCTTTCCTTTCTACTTCCTTCGTATGTACGTGTATGTTCGTAGGATTTGGTTGGGCGATAGGCGAGATGTGCGGTTGGTCTCCTACCAGAGAGACTTGGAGGTTTGGATGTTTCCTGGGGTGAGGAGGAATAGTGTTTTTGTTGGCCATAGTGATAAGCTGCATGCTTTCTTTGTACCTTAATCAATTAAACGCATGTGATTAAAAAAGAAATATAACAATAGTTAGATGCCCCCTACTTTGCCTCTCTCACCTATAGTCTCAACAGAGCCTTCCCAGTACACAACTCCCCCTGAAAACAATTCAAACCAGCTCCAAATGAAACACAACTTTCAATCCACTCCGTTCCACTCGCCTTCCTTCCAGAAGACAACGACCAACTCTTTCCATCCCTCCATGATTTTATCCTCAAGGCTAAAGGGGTCTCCATACTCTCGGCCCTCTACCTCAACCCCAGTCCCGAATCCCATGCTCAAAAGAGCTCTACTTCTATCCTGGTCTCAGTTGCCCCCCCGATGCTGAAGATCTTCTACCCTCAATCAGCCTCTTCTCCCGCAACCGCACTGTCCAAAGGATGCACCCCTCCTCGAAATTCACTCAATTTACCAAATACTCGAAGTTTGGCCACGTCTCAGACAGTTGCCCCAGCCCCACCCCAACCTGCCTATTCTGCTCCCTCCCCCATACCAAAGCGGAACATGGCTGCCCTAACTCTTCCTGCCCTAAAAGTGGCAACACCAGACCGATCCTCAGCTGCTGCACGTCATTGATAGCCTGCTGTGCTCACTGCCATGAAGAGCACTCTCCGCACAGCAGGAATTGCCCCTCAAGACCAAAGCCCTCTCAACATCAACCCGAGACACTCGCTCAACAGGTGCCGGACGTTATGGACCTTGCTGACAACAAGGTGGGCCTGCCGGCACCCAAGGCATCTGCTCCAGGCACTCTCCCCCAGACCCCCACCAATATACTCATCCACGATGCTCCGCCTCCTAGGCAGAGACCCCAAAGCGTCATCTCCGAACTCATGCCAAGAGAGTCGGCAGACGACTCCCCTGACTCTGACTCCTCTGTGGGCGCCGTCCAGCAATGGAGGGTTTTTTCACCAGTTATACAGACAGCAACCATGGCTTTCCTTCCTTCCCCCTCATTCAACATAACTGCCTTGAGAGCGAAGATGTTTTCCTTTCACTCTTTTATAGTTTTACTACGGCCCCACACCCCCCCCCTGGTTATTGCTCTCTAGGACCCTCCCTCCTGCTTGTCCAAGCTACCAGGCTTTCCTGGCTTTATATCATTCACGCCCCCCCCCTGGTCACCCCCGGGTGGCCATTAATATCTCATACTCGCTAAACACACACCTTACAGTCTCCATGGTTCGTCTTGACTCCTCCGAAATGATTTCAGTAGATATCCACTCACCAAAAGGTCTATTCGGATCGCACCACCGCACCTTCAGAATCACCTCAGTTTACCTCCTTCATACGAACCGCCCCTCCTACCGCTTTATTCTACCTGAGCACGTCTTCTCCCCCCCCCCTCACCTGCCCCTAATTCTTGGTCACTTAAACATGCATTACCCCCTGGCGGACCCCCTCTGGTCCATTACTGATAAAGAATAGACCCTCTCGGCCACATACTTCGATGCGGCGTTTGAAACTCGCTACCACCTCCTCAACACTCACGGGGTTTACCTCCTGTTCCCCTTCGACACCATCTCCAGAGCCTCTGTGTTAGACCTTGCCTTTGCAAACACCTCACTCTCCCCTTTATCTCCTCTTGGGACACCCGCCTCTCGTCAACAGGTTCAGATCATGTCCCTCTCATAGTCACCGTCCAACCTTCCGAGATCATGCTTCTTCCACTAACCCCCCACGGGGCTCTAATGGACTGGCCCTCTGCTAAGAAAAACATACTAGATTTTTCCCTTCTACTCTGCCCCACCCTCGCCGAAGCCAATGCTCCCGCAAGATGGTTCGACATCAACTCCACCCAGCTCACCACTCTGCTTACCTCGCACGCACCCGTGAAAAGGCTGACCCCTCGCTCTAAGCCATGGTGGTCCCAACATCTCACCTCCCTTACAAGGGAATACCATAGGATGTCAAGGCTAACTGGCCAAGACCCGTTCCATATCAGCTGGGAAAACACGAAGAGTGCCAGAAGGTCATACCTCAAAGCCATAGCCTTGGCCAACAAGGCCGCCTGGTCGGACTTACTGTGCTCAGCCACTCCTCAGTCCGTTTGGACGGCCAAGAGATTCGCTTTCAGCCGCCCCCCACAACGTTTCCCCGGCCTCCCAGGGGCCTGCTAACCCGACACAAACAGCGGAAACCCTCCTGTCCCACTTCTTTCCACCAAGGCCTCCCCCCCCTCCTCTCCTCACATTATCTCGTTTCGTGAACTGCTCCCCGCTCACTCCAGGAGAGGTGTCCCAGACACTCGGCCCGTCCTGAAACACTTCCGCCCCCGGACCTGACCATATCCCATACTCGCACTGGAAGTCTCTGCACTGCATCAGACCCTCTCTCCTCCCCTCACTCTTGGATCCCCTCCTGGCCCATGGATTCTACCCCCCATCTCTGAAGAAAGCCTTAAGCATCGTCCTCAACAAGCCAGGCAAGCCAGATTACAACTCCCCCTCCTCCTTCAGGGTCATTGTCCTGCTCCATACTCTCTCGAAAGTCCTTGAAAGGGTAGCCGCGTCAAGACTCTCCCTCCAGGCCATTACCTGCTCACTCATCCACCCCCTGCAGTGTGGCTCCCTCCCAGGGAGAAGCACGGCCGATGCTGCCCTTATATTACAGCAACACGTCCTCTCCCTCCAGCCACTTCGTCACAAAGTCTACACCTTCTTTTTAGATATAAAAGGCGGCGTTGACAATGTTCAACCCTTCGTTCTTCTCTCCCTGCTCCTCCATAAAGGTGTTAGCCCCTATTTCATACAATGGATCAGCTCCTTTCTCAGAGACCGCACCTGCCGCCTTGCCTTCCAGGGATCCCCCCCCACCTTCGCACCAGTCTCTCTTGGTGTCCCAAAGGGCTCCCCCATCTCGCCCCTTGTTTTCGTCATCTACGTGTCTTCTCTCCATACTGATATTCCAAAGGGCTTAACCATCTCCTATGTAGACGACCTTGCCATAACAATAGCATCCCCCTCATACAGAACCAATATATACCTCATCCAGAAGGCCTTCTCCACCCTGAAACGCAGGGCAGCTCCTCGCAACATATCATTCTCCATTCCAAAGACTGAACTCATGCACTTAAGGATACCCAGAGTGAACCAGGCCCCCTGTAAGCTCCCAGTTCACTTAGAAGAACAGGTTTTCTGCCCTCAAAATTCCCCGAGATGGCTCGGCTTCCTCTTCACCCCCTCATTCGACTTCAGAGCCCATTTTTCCCAGAGGCTCTCTCTAGCCAATGCGGCGTTCGCCACGATCTGACGACTCTAACCCCCCGGTATGGGCCTGCCCCTCCACCACTGCCTTACCCTCACACGATCCCTCCTCGCCCCCATTCTCCTGTACGGCTCAGTGGTATGGCTTCCCCCTCCTTCGATTCTGGACCCAATGTCTGTCTTCTGGCGGCAGGATTGCAGGTGGATTACTAGCTGTTTTTCAAGTACAAACTCAATATGCCTCTACAGGGAGGCATGCCTTCCTCCAGTTTCTTGCCTGATCCGCCACCAGCGTGGCCTCGCCAGCCTGAGACTCATATGCTCCCCGGTGGAAGTAAACCCATGGACAGTGCGTCTCCCAAAATCTGTCCCCAGGTATCACAAATCGTGACTAAGCAAGGCAGATTTCACATGACTAATAGTTATTAGTCATAAGGTATGTTTCTATGACTCACGATTGTGAGTCATAAGTATGTTTCACGCTATGCAGTCAGTTGACTCATAGTTCTCACATGACTCACACTTGCGTGTCATCGTTATGTTGTGATTGGTTAATGTTTCTATGACTCACGATTGTGAGTCATAATGATGTAATGATTTTCGCGCGTGACTCACATTATGAGTCACAAGTTTCACGCAGGTGACGCGCTTTGCACACCTGACATATTTTATGTTTTATGATTGGTTTACGGCATGTTGCGCAGTGACTCACTGGAGTCATCTGATGGATTTCGGGCATGACTCATTATGAGTCATAGGACCGCGTGACTCGAGTTATGAGTCACCAGGGTTAGGGTTATGGCGTGAAGAGTCTATATAAGTAGGAGACTCGGTCACAGTAGTTATCTTCCCTCCTGGATCCCCTGCTAGCCCACGGTTTTCACCCCCCCGCCCTCAAAAAAGCACTTGGTATAGTCCTTGACAAGCCGGGCAAACCCTCATACGACTCACCCTCCTCCTTTAGGGTCATCATCCTCCTCCTTACGCTCTCTACGATTCTTGAGAGAGTGGTGGCCTCCCGCCTCTCGGCTCAGGCAACCATATGCTCCCTCATCCATCCCCTTCAATGCGGCTCCCTCCCTGGAAGGTCCACCGCCGATGGCGCCCTTGTCCTACAACATAACGTTGAGTCCTTCCACCGCCTCCGATACAAAGTCTCCACTCTCTTCCTTGATGTGAAGGGAGGCTTCGATAACGTGGAGTCCCCCTCACTCCTCTCTCTCCTCCGCAGGAAAGGGGTCAGCCCATACCTGGTCCAGTGCGTCGGCTCTTTCCTCAGGGACCGCACTTGTCGCCTGACGTTCCAAGGGTCTCCTCGCTCCTTTGCCCCCGTCTTGGTCAGGGTCCCTCAAGGATCCCCCATCTCCCCTCTTCTGTTCGTCATATACGTCTCCTCCCTCCACCTGGAAGTCCCCAGGTCACTTATCATCTCCTACGTCGACGACTTTGCTGTCACGGTAGCCTCGCCCTCCTACAGGACCAACGTTCGCCTCCTTCAGAAGTCCTTCTCAGCGCTCAAAAGAAAGGCTTCGCCGATCAACATCTCCTTTTCTGTCCCGAAAGCTGAACTGATCCACTGGAGAACCACCAGGAGCAATGAGCCGCCGTGCTCCCTCCCGCTGCAACTGGAAGATCAGCTCTTCTATCCACAGTCCCGCCTGAAGTGGCTGGGCTTCATCTTCACCCCCGCCTTCGACCCAAGGTCCCACTTCTCCAGGAGGTACACGCTTGCAAATGCCGCCCTGGCTACAATCCACCACCTCTCCCCCCCCGGAATGGGCCTTCCCCCCTACCTCTGTCTCTCCTTGGCGTGTTCGCTCCTTGCTCCAATCCTGCTGTATGGATCCGCGGTCTGGAACCCTCCCCCGTCTATCATGGGCCCAATGTCTGTTTTCTGGCATCGGGTCTGTAGGTGGATCACCAATTGTTTCTCCTCCACCAACCTAACATGTTTGCACAGTGAAGCCTGTCTTCCCCCGCTACTTATACTCGTACGCCACCAACGCCGCCTTGCCGGCCTAAGGCTCATCTGCTCCCCTCCAGAAATAAACCCTGTCAGAGCACGTCTCCCTAAATCCGTCCCCACCTTCTCGCCACACCGCGCCACCTTGATAGCGCAAGGGAAAATTACCTCCCAACCTTATCTCTTCTTTAACTACGACTGGCGTTCTGCCCCGGACAAGTTAAAGAATCCGAGGTATCGACACAACGCCATCACAGCCTTGGCTAGCACGGCCACCCCCCTTGTCCACGACGTGGCCACCCTGCCGCCCATCTCCCTCCACTTGACAGACTATCTACCCCCGGTGCCCGGGGTTGTCCCATCATACGCACGCCTCAAGTTAAGAGCTAAACACCTCCTCCTCTCTGACTGGACCGCCACCCCAGCCCCCCCATACTACCCCTATCCGCCCTCAACACGCCCCCATCCCTTCATGGGTTTGGGCAAGTTTGTTGCGGGCAGAATACACCAGATGCGCTCTGGGAAAAGCTATCTCGCGGCACACCCCTCGTGGGAGGATCCTAATGCCGACACGACCTGCCCGTTATGCTCTGAGGCACCGCAGACCTTCAAGCATGCCATCCTGTCCTGCCCCTCCTTCGCCCGTCAGAGATCCCGCCTCCTCCAAGGGGTCTCAGACCTGGCTCCGGAGGCCCCGATCTGGTCCGACCAGCAGCTGCTCATTGCCCTGGCTGAGTTCATCCGCACCACTGCCACTGGTTTCCCTACTGGGATGCCCCCGCTTGCTCCCTCCCTCCACACCCCCCCAAACCCCCTCTTTACCTCTACCCCCCTGCCCGCCCCCGGCCCTCGAGACTAGTTAGGCGGTTTTATAGTTTTAGTTATCTTAGCTACGGCTGCTTTGGGACAATTATTGGTCGCGTTGGGGGAACTGGTTATGGTTGTTTCTTTTGTCGATTGTTACTTTGATTTTCGGTTTTGTTTTGGCCATATCGTTAAAGATGCATGTCATTTCTTGTACCCTAGAAACAATGAACATATGATTTAAAAAGAAAAAAAAAGAAAGAAAAAGAAAGAAAAACAGTCACAGTAGTTAGAGCTCTTCACGCAACCATCTAAGTACTTTTCTACAATATACCTTTACTCTTTACCTCTCGTTTATATGCAAGCGATTCAGCTCTTAGCGTCAGAGCAACCACGAGCTTGTTAAGACAAGGACAGTCTTACATCTCTCTCACGTGAGAAGAGATTGAGATACGAAGAAGTTCCCTCACCATCTCTCCCCAATAAGACATTGGTGTGAGATACGAAGACTATACGATAGTCTACCAACGAAGAAGTTCCCTCACCATCTCTCTCCAATAAGACATTGGTGTGAGATACGAAGACTATAAGATAGTCTACCAACGAAGAAGAGATTATAAGTTAATCTCGGAAAGAAGAATACTCTCTCGGATATTCAAGAACGATCAAGGACTATAAGGATAGTCTAATAAAATCCACGTAAGTAATTCGTTACCTGTTGCATAAATAACCATACCAGGGTAGGATTGTTACACCAGGTTCTCTCCCTTCCGGGCCCCCCCGCCTCACCCAGCAGAAGATAACGGAGAAGCCTTATCCTTTCCTTAACCTCGCATGGGATTGCCCCCCAGACAAGGCCAAAAACCCCCGGTAGAGATACAAGGCGATTACTGCTCTAGCTTTCATGGCTGCCCCCCTTATCTCTGATGTTACCACCTTCCCCCGATCTCCCTCCATCTCACGGATTACCTCCCCCATATCCCTCAGCTAGTGCCCTCCTGCTCGAGACTCAAGACCCGAGCAAAACAACACCTACTCGTAGACTGGGGCTCTGACCCCATGCCTGACTACTACCCCTACCCTCCGACCACCCACCCACTCCCGTTTATGGGCCTGGGCAAATTTGTGGCTAGCAGGATCCACCAGATGCGTTCAGGAAAGAGCTACCTGATAGCACACACCTCATTGGAGAACCCCAACCCCAACAAGTCATGCCCTCACTGCTCCAATAGCCCCTAGTCCTTTGAGCAGGGCATACTCACCTGCTTCTCATCGGCCTGGCAGAGATCCCGCCTCCTCTAAGAGATCTCTGATCTTGGCCCTGAAGCCCCAGTCTGGACAGACCAGACAATGCTAATCGGCCTTGCTCAGTTTATTCGCATCACTGCTACAGGTTTCCCTCCAGGGATGCCGCCCCTCACTCTATCGCTTCAAACCCCACCCCCCAATCCACTCCTCAGCTCTGTCCCCCTACCTGCCCCAAGTCCTTGAGTCTGGTTTGCAGTTCATACATTTCTTTTGTTAGCTTAGGCTCCTCTGCGACACATATTGGTCGTGTTGGGGCAAACAGGTTACGATTATTTCCATTGTGGATTGTTATTTGATTTTTGGTTTTGTTTTGGTCATATCGATAAGATGCATGTCATTTCTTGTACCGTAGGAACAATGAACACCAGCTTTAAAAATAAAAAAAAAATAAAAAAAAAGTAACTGCAGTTTGACCACCCTCCGTCTCCACTACACCTCTGGCGATTGAAATCTCAACACCATGAGAAATCATCATCACCACCATCTACCCCCTCTCCTCATACACACCATATTGCCTCTGTCTGAGTGAAGCCATTACCATTCCCTCTCTATTTCCCTTCTTAGGGTCAGGCCTGGTGAGCTTGTTCCTAGGGGTGGGGTTGAGTCTGCCTTCAGCTCCTTTTCTGTGGGCTCGCTTAGGCAGTGCTCCGCAGTCCTCAACCTCCCACCCGTTAGTGGTCGGTCTTTATCTTCGGTCGATCGGTAAAGTAGTTGTTCCTGGTACGACGGGTCTCTGGTATCGCACCATCTCCATTGGGCTTTGCTGGTACAGTCAGACTTTTTGAAACATCATGATCCCGCTTCCATTGGCCTTCCCTGCACTACTCATGTCGATTAGCCCTCCGCCCTCCACCTCCCTGATGTTTGGATCAGCTGGCACCCTAGTGCCCACGGCTCTATGCCCACACCCACCCTCTGTCCCCCTTCTGATCTCCTTGGGCTAGGGGGGTCATGTTATCCTTTCTCAATCCTGGTTCCGGTTCCCGAGATAGCCAACTAGATCTTCCTCCGACTGCCACGAACCTACTCTCCATGGGCAGCCTGTCGCTACAACTCAATTGCTCCTCCTGAGCCTTGGCCGGGGGGCTTCATGCCCCTGGGAGCATTTTTCACCTTGTTGTATCGCTGAGACCTATCATACAGGAGTCCTGATTCTTTTGAGATCTGAGCCCAGTGGAGTTTGACTACTGTTTGGCTTATAGGTGGTTTGATTTGGGGGAGTGGGTTTGCCTTTCCTTTGTTGGTAGTGTGTACAGTCGGTTGGGGATGTTTTTCAATTAGGCTTGGACCTCGCGGGGGTTATTGGTACATTGTATTCAGGCTCTTTTTATCATCTCCTTGTAGTTTCTACCCATAGTACCGGGCGGATGTTTCTTTGTCGGGTAGGGTCAGCGGGTTTTAGCTTGGGGATAGCAGGATGGACTTCAGTTGGAGCTTTTGGACTAAATAGTCCATGCTCGGTTGAAAGTCCATTGTACCTAATACCGTCGGATGAGCACAGTTGTGCGTTTGCCCCGATACCAACAATAAATAAGCAAGATACAACAAAAAAAAGTAAAAAAAAGTAACAGTAGTTAGACCACGAACCATGTCCTCTACACCTCCAGCGATTGAAATGTCAACACCAGAGAAATCATTGTCAACTCCCCGGCCACCCCCTCTCCTCCCCCTTGATGGCTTCTTGTAACGGGGGCACCCTATAGAGAGGTGAACTCTAAGGTTGCGACCGCACCAAATACTCAATGTACAAGATGAGGTAAATAATTCAAAAAGAATCAAGTGGTAAAACTTAATATCGTTAAGGTGAAAGCTTCACTCAATAAGTTCTCTCGAGGAAAGTTGGTTATCGAAGTAGAAAGCCAAATGCTTAAACTTAAGTAGATATCAGATTTAAGCCTTTGACATTTACCACTACTCCGATCTTGTGCGAGCACCCTGTTCTGCTCAGGGCTTGTCCGAAGTCTACCCTCCATCAGGAATTAGCCTGACGGAAGTATTGGACCAACTTGGGTATGCTTAACTCCGTCAATAGGATATGAGTTTCTGCACTGCATCACCAATACAACCACAGGTGGAAAAACTCTTCGTATCGAAGACACGCTAGTGGCTAACTATCATGCCAATAACCGGAGTCAATACCTAGGTGGTGGACTCACTGGCTCAGTCGTAGTTTCGTCTACACAAGCTATGAAGTTCATTATTAAATCTACGCGACTATCTAATAGAACAATTTGGCATGCAAGCTCCCCCGGTGAGATGTAGCCGATGGCTGCCGAAGTGGGCGCTACCCATAGCCAGGCTCTCGGGACATGCTCTACCATGATAAGACTCATACCTCTAGAGTCCACTGACAACCCATAGTAATGCTATAAATCATGAGGAGGAGGTTCCGGCTGGTTACTTAGGTGTTTGTCCCGACAGCACCTTGGCTTCAGTTGACTACCTAACTACCTCTAGCAAGACTACCCTACTACCCATAGGCCAATATAGGCTTCTAGGTGCCGGAGAGACCATTTATGGCTGACCCCCCTTTTGGCGGTTACCCATACTCCACTTAGATATCCTGCGAACGACATTTGGTCGGTCGGACGGAGACGACGTATCTGGTGTTATGGCTGCTGCTCTAATGACCTCTTTTGACTAGCAAACGAGCAACTACACAGCCGTCTGCCTATCACACGCCGTCCCAAAGCTGGGGCCAGAGGGGGGTGTTAGCAAAACCCGCTCAAGTTCAACAGCATGTTCGGGCCACCCTTACTCAGGCGTGGGCCCCTGTAATGTCTCACTTGGGCTTTTTTTGATTCATTCAGCCAGAATATGAGATTACTCCACACACTACTCAGGATAATTGTAGTTGGGCTGCTACTACAACAAAGGGCTTTTTAGTGCTCTAAATTGGGCTAAGGTCGAGTGTGTTAAGCATACCGGGAATCATGCTAATATAGTGCGTTGACAAAATTAACCGCCATTCAACCATTGATGGCAAACCACCCCTCCTCACTACCCTGCATTTTCAATACCGCTTGAAGAGATTTTGCTAGCTCAAGTGTTACTTTCTACTATGTATTTTGCCTTATACTTACATCTTTAATTTTTTTCTTAGTTTTAAGAATAGTGGGGTTCATGGAGGAGTGTTATTGTCGTGGCCTAAGTCTTTTCCCTCTTGGTTTAAACTTGGTTAATTTTCTCAATAGACCATATTATCGTTAGAAAAAGTCCGTTGAGTTCAATTCAGAGTAAGTACAGAGTGTGTGTGGGGTCAGGTTTCAAGCTACCTGCTAAACCAAAAGAAGCCCATTTGATGTCATTGGGGCCCTTAAAAGCAAAGAAAATGACGATGAGTCCTCTGAAAATCCCTATTCTGGCCTTGTTTGTGTTTTGAAATTGGACCCCACGCTCTCTCTCTACTTACTCTGAGTTGAACTCCACTGACAGGACTTTTTCTAATGATAATATTGAAATTCTAAATGCTTTCTTGTCATATGGAATCCTCAGGTGAAGTTGACATAGAGAATAGACACTGCAGATAGTGTGCAGTTGAGATAGGAAAAATAGTTGAAGTGAAACTTTGTACTAAATTGCTGTACCAAGAGAATCTTGCAGTTTGCATCCAGTACTTTCTCCTATTTTGAACAATTACCTACTTTACATCCTGTCTATTATCCGTACCCAATAGCTCATTAACTTAATCACCCTCCTCGGAACCCAACCCACGAATACCACATCGCCGATTAGACCCCGCAGTCATCTAATACACCAGTCCCGTTCATTTTTTTAATCCTGGCTGCATTATCCTCCACTCTAACCCACTAGTGCCCACAGTTCCTGTCTTTCATTATAGTCACAGGTATTTACCAACCGTCCCCGGCCGCCCCCGGCCGCCCTCAAACATCCCAGGTGTGTCCTCATAGACCCTGCAGTTGCCCACCGTCACCAGTCGTCATTCGTAGTCCCCCGCCATCCCCCGCCATCCCCTGCTGTTGACTACAAAACCCGCAATACACCCCTGGTCTTCATGCACCCCCACACATTCTTGTCTCAGGTTGCCAGGTCCATCATCCTGGGTAATGACGACCGTCTTTAGATTTTGCAGACGAGAAGGGAATCAATTTTGTCGTCCAGTCCGGTCCAGGGCTCTTGGCAGTCCTTCCTCCGGGGCCTACCGGGCCTGGACTGTTGGGAACACCGGATATCAGTGGGCACATTGGTTGGTTGAAAACGGATTTTGATGCATGATAATACGATACAGCCTGATCTCTATGATGGGATAAAAATGTTTTGCTTCTTCATGACACATGCCTCATGCTCAGGATATTTTAAAAAAAAAATCAAACTATAGGGTCCGGCCTTCCGTCCCTTGGATTAGGATGGACTATAACTTGGCCTCCGTCCAGGGCAAAGTCCTCAAACCTGGCGTTTGTCCCATCTTAGGCAAAAAAAAAAAACAGACAGACTGCTTGGGAACACTGCTTTTATTATCCACCAGCCAGCCCTACTAGATCCACATGCGCCCTCATTGTCACATCGAGACACATCGGCCGTAATGATCTACTGCAGCAAGGGCGGCCTTAAGGGCAGCCTCAACTTCACCAAAGCCTCCAACAGTAGAACTAAGTGATCAGAGGGCAAGATGCATGCAATGGTGGTATTTCCTTTCGGGATTCTTCTTCCATGGGTTTAGAGTTCGTTGCGGAGCGAAAATAACACGTGTTACTTCGCTTGACTCAGAAAAAAAACACCTGTTTTTTTCTCGGTTAAGCTAGATAACATGTATTATTTTTGCCCCCGTTCCTAGGAAATGGGCCCCGTAACGAACTCTACATGTGTTTCTTCATTTTCCCTTCCTATATTACTTATCTACTTTTAATTCACTTGCTCGGTTTTGGAAAATTGGGTAGAAATATGTACAAAAAAGACGATAAAAGAAGTGCGTTATTCTATTCTAACTACGAAAGGGAATTGACTCTTATTAAATTGTATCCCTCCCAATATCCCATCAGGGCTGGAAGTGAAAAACACAGCTCAAATTTGTTATACAGCAAAGAAAAAGGAAGAAAACCAAACATGAAATCCCTCACCAGGATTCCTATTCTCATCTGGTGTAGAAGAATACTTTAAACAAAGTCTTTCCCACAATCAAGCATTGTGATATAACAACACTACATTCTCATCTCCTGTTACATCAATCCAAACCCGGTTTCAGAGGAGAAAATGAGTGGCAGTAAAACACGCCAAAAACAAAACAAAAAAAAACAATACCATAGCAAACATAATACCAATACATAAGGTACATACAAAGAAAGAATGCAAAAATGATACACTGGAGGACAAAAGTGCACGAGCCCTCCCCTTAACTATTACTAAATAAAAACAGGTCATCACTAGTGTTCTCAACGGCTGTCCGTCCGTCCTGGGCTAGGACGGGACGGTATGGACGACGTTGTGTCGTCCCCCGCCGTCCCTAGCATTCTACGAAGGGACCTGCCGTCCCCTACCTGAAATTATCTCACATCGTGGGGCTCATCGTCCTTCATAATGACCGCTGTCCTGCAAGTTCACGGACGAGGACGGACTACATTGTGTCGTCCCGTCTCATCCAGGTCTCTTGGTAGTCGACCCGCCGGGCCCTACAGGGAGCCTGGACGGTTGAGAACACTGATCATCACAGGACCTGCGAAGGCCAGAATCCAATACAAAGCAGGAAACACAATATACCAGCACTTTCCAACGAGAGAATACCGAGAGATAGACCTTGCTCTATTTTGTTGTGCATTAACTTTCTAGGTGGATAAAGCCGAATGGTGATCGTAGATGTGAGTCTAGTACAGCAAAGCAAGTCTTCTACAGACATCAGCTTAAGTTACCCTGCTATAACAAACAACTGATATGGAAGCAATGGACTATATAATCTAAACTTAGACAAGAAAGTCAATTTCCTTTATAGGAATAGCAAGTTCTAAGAGAGACTTGGCTTGAGCATGAGGGGACTCTAGAAGGGTTTTGTAGAGATATGCTGGTGTTGATATGTGTATGTCTATTTCAGATTTGAATTTCTTTTTTCCCCAGGCGCGGATAGTTGTACTGTAGAAAACTGATGCACTTTTGTCCTCCGGCAAACAGTAGTAAGGAGTCAGATGATACCTAGTGACTTTCAATAGAGAGTTTGCGCATGGGGACCTAGGTGGCGGTTAATAGGAAATGGACCTAGGTGCAAGAATGAGTTTGCGCAATACAGGTGGGTGTAGGTATGATACCGTAGATTGTGGATTGAGTAGGG
>Ga0307509_10001650_pt1 | contig 37384 bp, 33 predicted proteins | sample 10_EM_MG_FD_202245 | JGI IMG/M metagenome (GOLD analysis project Ga0307509, IMG submission 202245) | Populus trichocarpa ectomycorrhiza microbial communities from riparian zone in the Pacific Northwest, United States - 10_EM | ecosystem: Host-associated > Plants > Roots > Unclassified | place...
ATATTTTTGATATTCCGAGATTCGGAGATCCTCGGTGCTCGGTGCTCGGTGCTCGGTGCTCGGTGCTCGGTGCTCGGTGCTCGGTGCTCGGTGCACGGTGCTCGGTGCTCGGTGCTCGGAGCTCGGTGCTCGGTGCTCGGTGCTCGGTGCTCGGTGCTCGGTGCTCGGTGCTCGGTGCTCGGTGCTCGGTGCTCGGTGCTCGGCCGTGGAGCGGCTGCGGCTCCACGTGGGGGCCGAGGCGACGCTCGCCCCATAGGCGCACGACGCCCCGAGGACCGCCGAGGACAAGGCGCAGGAAGCGCGCACCCCGTGGCTAGGAGATCGATGGTGTACTGTGTCTGATATATTCTGTGTCTGATGCCGCGCTATGAGTCTGCTCGGAGTGCCTGCGGTTACTGCGCACGCCTTAGGCGATGGCTGGGGTTGTCTTCGTCAGAGGTCCTCTGTGCTATCCGCTCCCAGGCGATCAATAGCCAAATATCATCAAAATATCAGCAACAGGAGCCCGATGCGGGCATCTGGGCTGTGGGCGGTGGGACGCTGGTGGGTGCGACGAACCTCGGAATCTGACGATCCAGCCACGGCTGAGCGCTACCGTCCATAGGCCACCCGTGGATCTCCCGAGGTCCGTGGTTCGCCAACAGGCCGCCTGGTAGCTTGCGAGGCATGAATTCCTGTATCTGAGAGTCACAAACATCAAGATGAGCAACTGAGTCACCAGGTGAGGATGTCGAAGCCATCGGCGATGAGATTGCATCTTGACGAGGCCGGCGTTGGCTTCGCTCGTGACGACCAACAGCGGTTCACCGACGGCGTCGTCGGATTGCTTCTCCGAGACGCCGACCAGCTCGGCGATCTGGCGCAAGCTGGAGTGGCTCGGGCACCCGCCGATTGTCCTCTCTCGCACAAGAACCGGACAGTTTGGCTCCGCACCCTGCGCGAGTCAGCCGGGTATGTCCTCGTCGAGCACCAAGCCCCTCATGTCGGGCGGGCTGGCAGCGATCGCCTCGGTCCCGTGACTCGCCGCAATCCGCTCATCGCAGCGGCAGCGTGACGTTGACTGGAACCCGCGAGACCTCGCTCGCCGGCGCGAATACGGCGGCTCCGACCACCGCGCGTTCGACGCATGCCGCGGCAGGCTCGCCGGTGGGATCGGAGCGCGTGTCGACCTTCGTGACCGCGCCGGATTCATCGAGCGTGAGCTCGATGCTGATCACGACCTCGTGCGCGAGGCCACGCGCACACGACGCGAGCTCGGGACGAATCGTCGAGACAAGTGCCTCGCGCTCGGCACCACGATCGGGGTCGCGCCCATCGGTTCTCCGGAAACAGACCTCGTCCACGACCATCTCGCCTTGGGCGTCATCGTCGCCGTAGAGTGTCGATGTGGCCTCCTCACCACCGCCCAGCCCGACGCTCGACTGCAGCTCTCGCGTGTGCTCGTCGTAGAGCGCCTTGGGCACCCGCGCGAGGCAACACTTGGTTCGGCACTCGAGCTCGAAGCGGTTCGGCGAAATCCCGATGTTGTTCTCGAGGCGCGCTCGGATCGCCTGCTCCTGGGCGGTGGCCCACTCGGGGTCGCGAACCTCGCGCGAAAACCTGGCGTACCAGGGCCCGGTCACCGCGGTGGCCTTGCTGGGCGCGGTGGCCGCGGCTCGGCTCGCGACGGGCTCGATGTGATCGGCGGGCTGCGCGCCCGAGGCGAGTCGTACGACATTGCTGCTGGTCATCGCGGGCGGACCCGCCTTCGCGTCGCCCCCCGATGCGATCTGCGCGCTCTGTCCCGCCGCGATCTCGACGTGGCCGCGGTCGTTCGCCAGCGAGACCTTGCCTTCGAACACCGCGACGAACACGCCGGCCGTCACGACGGCACCGATCGCACCGCCGATCAGCCCCTGCTTGGGTAGCTTCATCGAACTGACCTCCACGCGAAAACAGGTTCCGAGCGCGCTGACTTCACCGACGTCCGTCACCACGACGAACGGTCGACCGGGCTCGACTCGATAGAACACGTTCCCCGAGCGCTGCTCGACCCGCGAGCCGCGGTCGCTGGACGTCCAAGCCAGGTTGGTCCCCGGTTCGGCGACGAGCGTCGCCTTGCCGACCGACAGGGTGGTCCGCTCGGCGGTCTTCGCGGCGCCGGAACGGACGCCCGCTGGCGAGCCAGCGGTGACGAACCACGCCAGGCTCGCGGCAGCGCCCACGGCTGCCGCTCCTGCCCCGAGCCTCCAGCGGCGTGATCGAGGAGGTCTTGCGGCATGCATGCGCTGCCACAACCGGTCCTCGATTCCCGCCGGCGTCGCGGGTACCGCGTACGCATCGAGCTCGGCGCGATCGATCTCGCGTTCGTCGGGGTCGCTCATCGGACGTCCTCCAGGGCGAGGCGAAGCGCAGCGCGCGCTCGCGACAGTCGAGATTGCACGGTGCCGATCTGGATCTCGAGCACACGCGCGATCTCGGCGTAATCGAGCTCGTGGTACTCGCGCAGCAGAAACACCGCTCGATGATCGGGCGCGAGCTTCCCGATCTCGCGCTCGAGGATCGCTCCCAGCGCCCGCCGGTGCGCCGTTTCGTCGGCCCGCGCGTCCGCGATCGGTTCTGCGGTCGCGGGTGTGGTCGCGACGATCGCGCGGCGCTGGTTGCGCTGCTCGTTGAGCGCGAGCCGGGTCGAGATCGTCAGGATCCAGGTCGACAGGCGGGCGGTTCCATCGGAGGCGAATCCAGCGAGGCTCTTGAAGACGCGCAGAAACGTCTCCTGGGTCAGATCCTCGACCAGCGCAGGGTTCGCTCTACCACCGAGCATCCGCCAGGCGAGGCAGTACACGCCGCGCTGGTAGTGGCGAAACACCGCACGGCACGCGGCATCATCGCCGCGCCGAGCTCGCCCCAGGGTCAGCTCGTCGATCTCTGGCGCGCTGCGCTGCATCGTGGATCGGAGGCCCGGAACCGCCATTCTCCCTGCGTTCCACACCAGACGCCGCGCCGTGTTCCCGGATCCCACACTGTGCCGTGCCGCGCGGGCTAATGCGTCGATCTGCAAGGTGAATATTCGTTTCACGGCGCCAACCGGTTGCCCCGCCGGGCGGCGTAGCGCGGCCGACAGCACCGAGATCAATCACGGATCCAGACGCGAAGCGGACCGGCGGTCTCGAAGCCGTGATCGAGGACGATGTCCAGGTCGCCACCCTCGTAGCCGACCATCGTCACGGCCGGGTACAGCGTCGAGGCACGGGCGAGGCAGCCTTGCCACGCGGCGCGCTTGCGGCCGGGTAGCGAGAAGACATTGCTGACGCCGACGACGCCGGCGCTGCGGGTGAGAACAGCGCCGGCGACGATCCGATCCGTTTCGTGGGCCGCCAGTACGGTGACAGCGTCGATCGCCAGCAAGTCCGCACGAAACAGCCCTTGGGCCCCGAGCCCTCCCGACCAGGCGGCCTCCCACGCAGCCAGCTCGGAGGCCTCGTGCATGCGAACCCACGTTGGCTCGTCGCTGGCAGCCGTCGGGACATCGAGACGTCGCGTGATCCATCGGGCCTCGAACAGGACGCGGAACCCGAAGGCGGCCAGATCGAGCGTGGCGAAGCTGTCCTTGATCGAGCATCCCGCCGATGCATCGATGCGGCGCAGCAGATCGGGAATCGCCGGGTTCGGCACCAGCGTGACAGCGTCGGGGTAGTACGGCGGCGTGCGCGTCCGGGCGATCCACACGCCGCGATCGATCTCGGTCTCGACGCCGTGGGACCGGGCCACCACGTCGCACCACGCGGCGTTGTTGCGCGCCGCCAAGGTCCGCCGCGCGTGCATCCGTCTCATTGTGACAGAAGCTCGGCTAGCGAGGTCAACGCTCCGGCTCGTCCCCCGTGGTGCGCGGGAGAAGTACGTGCGAGCCTGCGCGCATGGAGATGACCCGGATCGAGATTACCACCGACGATGGCGTATGCCCGACGTTGCTGTTCGGCGACCGATCGGCGCCCGGCGTGCTGATGTACCTGGACGGCGTCGGCATGCGCCCCGCGCTCCACGCGGTCGCCGACCGGCTGGCGAGCGCTGGCTTCTACGTGATGCTGCCGGATCTGTTCTATCGAATCGGACCGTACACCGCGCCCGAACCGGCGCAGCTGTTCACGGACCCGGCGGTGCGCGCGGCGTGGTCGGCGCGGTTGGCCCCGACGAGCAACGCGGCGAACGTGATGCGCGACACCCGCGCACTCCTCGCGCACCTGCCGGGATCGAAGATCGGCGTCACCGGCTACTGCATGGGCGGCCGGATGGCGTTGACCGCGGCGGGGACGTTTCCCGACCGCATCGCCGCGGCGGCGGCGTACCACCCCGGCAACGTCGCGACCGACGCGCCCGACAGTCCGCATCGGCTGGCCGCGTCGATCAAGGCGCGGGTCTACGTCGGTGCCGCGAGCGATGACCCGAGCTTTCCCGACGATCAGAAGCAGCGGCTGTCGGAGGCGCTGGCGGCGGCCCACGTCGATCACGTGATCGAGACCTATCCCGCCAAGCACGGCTGGGTGCTGAGCGACACCCCGGTGTACGACGCAGCCGCGGCCGATCGGCACTTCGAGACGCTGATCAGCCTGTTGCGCGGCGCGCTCGCCGCGTGACCCGCGGTGGCGTCCACGGCCACGACGCGCCATCGCTGCTAGCGAAATAGCGCGGCGAGCGACGCGCGGCTGACCTTGCCGCGCGACGTCTTGGGAACGGCGGACGTGAACCGGATCGTCTCGGGGCACTTGTAGGGCGCGAGCGCGGTCCGGCAGTGCTGGATAAGCTCGGCGTCCGACGCGGTGCAGCCGTCTTTGCACACGATGCAGGCGGCGACCTGCTCGCCGAGCAGCGCGTGGTCGAGCCCGACGACGTAGGCCTCCGCGACCGCGGGGTGGCGGAGCAGCACGCCCTCGATCTCCGCGGGGTAGATGTTCGCGCCCGCGCGGATGATCAGCTCCTTCGAGCGGCCCGCGAGGAACACCCGGCCCGCGGCGTCGATCCGGCCCAGGTCGCCGGTCGCGAGCCAGCCGTCGCGCAGCGTGCGGGCGGTGGCGTCCGGATCGCCGTCGTAGCCCCGCATCACGCTCGGCCCAGCGACCTCGAGCTCGCCGACCTCACCGGTCGCCAGCGGCTCGCCCGCGGCGCTGACCGCGCGGAACGTGCAGCCCGCCGCGATGCCGACCGAGCGGCGGTCGCGCGCCGGATCGAGCGGCGACATCGCGGACCACGTGCCGGCCTCGGTCAGGCCGTAGCAGTTGAGTAGCGGCACACCGAACCGGGCCTCGAACGCGTCGACCTCCTCGGCGTGGAGCGGCGCCGACGCGCATGTGACGTAGCGCAACCGGCCGCGCGTCCGGCGGACCGCCTGATTGCGCACCAGCAGGCGGACGATCGTCGGCACGGTCGAGAACGTGGTCGCGCCGTGGTCCTCGGCGAGCGCGAACACGCGCGGCAGCAGCTGGGCGTCGAACGGCCGGCACAGCACGAGCGCGCTGCCGGCGTGCAGCGTGGTCAGGCATGTGCACACCAGGCCATGGCCGAAGTGGGTCGGCAGCATGCACAGCGCGCGGTCGGTGGTGCCGAGCGCGAAGTGCGCGCGGATCGCCTCGACCTTGTGGAGCACCCCGGCGTGCGTGTGGACCGCGCCGCGCGGCGTGCCGGTGGTGCCCGAGGTGTAGAGGATCAGCGCAGGATGGTCGCCGCGGTGAGGCGGCGCCTCGTCGGCCCGCGCGCCGGTCGTCGCCTCGGTCGTCGCCTCGGTCGTCGCCTCGGTCGTCGCCTCGGTCGTCGCCTCGGTCGCGTCGACCCCACACAGCGGCGCGCCGAGCGGCTCGAACACCGGCGTCGAGCGCGCGTCGACCACCACGGCGTGGGGTCGGGCATGCGCGAGCACGGTGCGGAGCTCGGCCGCCGCCAGGCCCGGATCGAGCGGTACCGCCACCAGCCCCGCCCGCGCGGCGCCGAACAGCGCGACGAAGAACCCCGGCGTATTCGCGTTGGCCAGGACCAGGCGCTGGCCCGCCACCGCGCCGCCCGCTACCAGCCCGCGCGCAAACCGCGTCGCCGCCCGGTCGAGCTCGCCATAGGTGAGCGTCTCGCCACCCGGCACCACGATCGCCGGGCAGTCGGGCGCGCCGCGAGTCGCCAGCGCGTCGATCCGAACCTCGCTCCGAACCTCGCTCCGAACCTCGCTCCGCGTCACGCGCGGCTCCGGCGCACGGCGGCCGCGACCGCCGAGGTCAGCGTCGTCACCGTGGCGAGCTCGCTCAGCTCGAGGTCGCCGAGCGCGACGCCGAGGTCGTCCTGGATCGCCGCGACCAGCTCCATCGCACCGATCGAATCGAGGAACCCGCCGGCGAGCAGGCCGTCCTGCACCGCGCCGCGCGTGCGATGGATCGCCGCCTCGAGGCGCGGCCGCAGCACCTGCGCGCTGTCGGGGCTCGGCGGCGTGAAGTCGTACTGGCCGTCGGTCGCGAACACCAGCGCCGGATCGCGAAACGACTTGAACTCGAGCGCGTTACCCGACGGATCGTAGACAAACAGCGTGTCGTGCTCGAACGGCTGGCCGACCATGCGCGCGTGCGGGTACTCGCGGAACCGGCAGCGCGAGCGCCGGAGCCGATCGGCGAGCTCGGCCCACTCGGCGCGCGCGAGGTTGAGCCCGAAGTGCGGCACCGGGACTTCGTGGCCGTCGAACTCGCTCGCCGCCGGCGCGGCACGCGTCGCCGCGAGGTGCGCGACCACGTGGTGGCCGAACATGTCGAAGTCGATGTGGGTCGAGGTCTCGCGGCCCTGCTTGCAGCCGATGGTCTCGAGGTAGAACGCGCGCGCCTCCTCGAGGTCGCGGACGGGAAACGCCAGGTGGAATTGTGCGGTCATGCGGGCTCCCGGGGGGACAGGTGCGGGGCGAACCGCGCGAGCGGCAGCCGGGCGAGCTCGGCGGCGCGCTCGGGGCCGACCGACGGCGCGAGGATCACACCGTCGCGATCCGGCGCCCCCGTCGGGTCGAGGTAGTACTGGCCGGGCGGGCGGCGCTCGCCGGCGCCGTGAAACGTGGCCGCCGGCGCGAGCGCGCCGATCGCGACGATGTTGAGCGCGAGCACCGGCTCTCGGCCGGCGGCGCCGAACCAGTGGACGTTGAGGTGATCGTCGGTCATGTCGACGCACGGGCCGTCGAGCCCGACGTCGACCAGCTCGCTGACCTGGCGGATCGCGATCACACCCGGCTCGACCCGCCGCACGCGCTCGTACTGGCGGACGTGGTAGCTGCCCTTCAGCACGCGCTTGATCGAGATCATGTTGTGGTGCTCGTGGGGCGGGTTGGTCACGCCAGGCGGCGTGTAGAACAGGATCGCCATGACGTTGCTGTCGCGGCCGGCGAACCGCAGCATGCGCTGGTCGAGGACCCGGGTGCCGTTGTGCGCGAGCCCGGGATCCACCGGGCCCTCGCGCTCCCAGTCGGCGAGCACGTCGGACTCGAGCTCGAGCTCGAGCAGCTTGGCAGCGGTCCGGCGCGCGAAGCCGTGCGGCGACAGCGTGCCCCGCGCGAGCTCGTCGGACAGCCGCGCGACATCGTCGAACCACGCGCCCCGGCCGGCGCGCACCGTGCGGCGCGCGACCCCCGGGCCGGCGCACGCGGTCAGCCCGACGAGCAGCATCGATTCGACGAACTCCCTGCGGCTCAGCGCGGATATCCTCATTGCCACTCTCCGATGATCAATAAATAACGCGACCCATCGCTGGTCATCTGTCCGCACTCCTTGGCATCGACATTGACCGCCGTCGAGCAGGCTCCCCGAGGATCCGCGTTGCGATCGGCCCACGTGTAAGGTCCACGATGGAGCCAGCCTTGCCGTCATGGTCATGGTCAACGTCGACGATCACGACGCGGACCGCCCATGGATCGACAGGTCTGCGTCGCGCACCTCGCCGCGCGGGTCGACGCGCAGATCGGCGCGCGACGCCGTGCGCTGGATCTGCGCGTGCTCGATCGCGAGCACCTTGAGGACGAACCCGAAATCCTGATCCGGATCGCGCGCGGTGTTGCGGCGCCGGATGTACTCGATGCGCTCGAGGTAGTCCGACTCGAGGAACACGCGCAGCGCCGGCGTGTCGAGCAGCATCGCGTAGGTCAGGTCGACCAGCACGACCTGGCATCGCGCCAGGTCGAGCGGCACGCGCGCGTAGCGCCGGGCGCCGAGCGTGCGGCAGTCGGACGGGCAGTACACCGTCGCGATCCGCGGATCGGCGGCCTCGGCGAGCACCGCATCGAGCGCCGCGACGTCGATCTCGCGCGGTGGGCCAATGTAGCGCTCGAGCTCGCCGGCGCGATCCGCGACGAGCCGGGCGTCGTGGTTCGCGCGCGGCGGCAGCCGGAAGAACACATCGCCCGGTACGTGCGCCGCCCACAGCTGGTGCCGGCGCAGCGCGACCCCGAGGCAGTGCGCGATCTCGGTCTTGCCCGCGCCCGACTCGCCGCCGATCGCGACGATCAGCCGCCCGGTCGCCGAGCGCTGCGCCTCGACGATGCGCGGCACCAGCTGCTCGGCGCACCACGCATGCTGCGATGCGATCCGCGGGCGATCGCCGCGCCACGCCGAGGCCAGACGGTGGTGGCCGCGCGCATCCCCACCTGCCGACTCGCTGCGGTTGATCCCACGGAGAGCTTCCCCCCCCGCCCCACCGGCCAAGCCGGTTGGGTCCCCACCCCCCGACTCGCTGCGCGCGTCGACCCCACGGGGAGCCTCGCCCCCGGCCAAGCCGGTTGGGTATCCACCCCCCGACTCGCTGCGCGTGTCGACCAGCTCATCGAGGATCGCGCCGAGCCGGGCCGCGCCGTGGGGCCAGCTCAGCTGCTCGCGGGCCAGCGCGCGGCCCACCGCCGACATCTGCGCGAGCTCGGCGGGTGCGTCGAGCGCCTGGAGCAACCGGCGCGCCGCCGCACGCGGATCCGCCGGGTCGACCAGCACCGCGCAGCGCGCGTCGAGCGCCCGCGCGAGGCCCGCGCGCTGCGATAGCAGCACCGGCGTACCGACGGCCAGCGCCTCGGCGGCGCCCATGCCGAACGGCTCGAAGTGCTGCAGCCCGACGTAAAACACCGCCCCGCGCAGGAGCTGCGCCACCACCGGCCAGCCCTGGGCCGGCACACGGCGGACGTCGGCAGCCGTCAGGCCGTAGCGTGCCATCGCCGCCGCGATCTTGGCCTCGACCGCGCACGCCTCGGGCTCGCCCGGCAAGGCGTTGCCGCCGACCACCGCGAGCCCGACGTCGCCGAACGCCGGCGAGAGCTGCCGAGCCTCGCCGAGCAGGGCCACCGCGCCCGGGATGTTCTTGGTCTCGGCGAGCCGGCCCGTGACGATCAGGTAGCGGCCGAGCCCGAACCGCGCCGCGACGCGCCGATCCGGAGGCGCGTCGCCCGCCGCGAAGAACACCGGCGCCACGCCCGGGGTGACGACGTCGCGCCGTGTGGGCAGCCGGTAGACCCGCGCGACCACGTCGAGCTGATCCGGCAGGCAGCCGATGAGACAGTCGGCCTGGGTCATCGCGGCGCGCTCGTAGTCCTCGCGGGCGGCGAACTGGTAGTGCTCGTCGAACCAGGTCGTCAGCGCGCCGGCGGCAAGCCCGAGCCCGGCGATCTTGGTCAACGCCAGCGAGTGCGGCATCACGACCAGCGGCAGCCCCAAGCGCGTCGCGACCTCGGCCGCCACCACCATGCCGTCGGCGTAGTGGCCCATCACCGCCTGCGCGCCGAACCGACGAGCGACCGCGGTGGCGTACTCGGCGAGCGCGGGCGCGAGCGGATGGAGCTCCTCCTTGCGAACGAACACGTCGCCGCCGGCCGGGATCCGGACCAGCCACAACCCGGGCTCGAGCGCGTCGACCCGCGGGTCTGGCGCGAACCAGCGCGCGATGATCACGACCTGGCGACCCGCGCGCGCCCACTCCTTCGAGATCTGCAGGACGTACAGCGTCTGGCCGCCGGTATCGGTAGCGCCCGCCGGCGGCGGATCCCCCCAGTAGCCGTGGGTCGATACCATCACGATGCGGTCTGCGCCGGCCGGCGCGCGGACCCGGGGCGCTGCCATGGCGTGGCGCGCGAACAGCTGGTCGACCTCGCCGATCAGGGCACGATCGAGCAGAATCGTCGCTCGAAGACTCGCGCCTTCCGGGGTATCGAACAATGCCGCAACGGGATTGCTCGACACCTCTTCAGCCGGCATCGGCCCACCGCGTCACGTCGAGCCCCTCACCCGCGGTCCGGATCGCGAGGCCGTCGCCGCGAGCCGCGAGCGCCAGCGCGCTGGCGTAGACCGGCGTGCGCACCGACATCGTCGCGCGCGGCCCGACCCGGCGGCCCGCCGCCGTCGCGATCCCGAGGATCAGCAGCAGGTCCGCGGGCCCGATATGGCCGAGCAGCGGGATGGTGAAGCACGTCGCCGCAGCGTCGATCCCGAGCTCGCGCAGCACGTCGAGCTGCGGCCCCGGGATCATCGGCGAGCACGCGACGAAGTCCACGCCGTCCCAGCCGGTCCGCGCGAACAGCGCACGGTAGTTGTGGCGATCGGCATCGGCCGAGTACGCCGCGATCCGCGCAGCACAAGCGATCGACATCCGCGCGCGCCACAGCTGCAGGCGCTCCTGCACCGCCGCCGCATCGACCGGGCACCGCGTGCCGCCCGCGATCGGCCCGCCCACGTGATGCGCCGACAGATCCGGGTTGGTGATCTGCGAGAACGCGACGAGCTCGTTGCCCGCGTCCGCCGACACGATCGCCGTCGCCGCGCCCGCCGCGTACGCCGCGTCGGTCACCAGCTCCGCCGGCCGGCCGCGTGGTCCGAGCACGTGATCGTAGCGATCCGCGCAGCACACGGCGACGTGGCGATACATCCCGCTGTCGACCAGCGCCCTGGCGAGCCACAGCGCATCGATCGCGCCGGCGCAGCGATTGGCCACGTCGAGGCCGGCCGCGCGGCTGCGCAGCTCGTGCAGCACCCCGAACGCCGCGACCCACGGCGCCGGCCAGTCGCGCGTGACCCCGGCGAACACCAGCAGATCGAGATCGTCGACCGCCAGGCCGGCGGCGGCGAGCGCATGGCGCGTCGCGCGCGCGCCCATCGTCGACGGGTGGTCGTCGTCGCCGGGGACCGTCTTCTCGTAGATCCCGAGCCGCGAGATCGCGTCGCGCGCCAGCCCGTAGTCATCGGCGATGCCCTGGGCGTCGCGCCGGCCGGGTGGGACCCACCAGCCAATCGAGCGAATTCCTGCCATGACCGCCTCTCAGCGCCGGATGTGATCGCCGTACATCGTGGTCCAGAACTCGTCCCAGACCGCGGTGCCGTAGTCGTAGCCGGCACAGACCTCGCTCACCGCGGTGCCGTGCCGGCCGGCGAGCAGGAGCTCCGCGACCGCGGCGCGCAGCAGCTTGTTGTGCTCCGCGTCGGCGTCGCCCGCGTGAATGCCCCAGAATCGCCAATCGATGCGGGCCTCGCGCTCGATGACGAGCGGGTGGCGGCGCAGGTGGCCGTGCATGACGCTGAAGTACACGCCGCACACGCACTCGCCGCCGAGGCCACGCATGCCGATCGCGTAGCCCAGCGAGCGGTTCGCCGTGCGCTCGGAGAGCGCGGCGAGCAACTCGCGTACCCGCGGGTGGACCAGGCCCGCGAGATCCTCGGGCGACGCCGCCGGCGCGATCGCGCCGATGCTCTCGAGGAAGCGATCGTAGAGCTGCAGGTGCGCGAGCTCGGGATCGCCGCCGCCCAGCTCGTCGTTGACCAGCTGGCCGAGCAGCGAGCGCAGCCGCCCCTCGGGGCAGCGCACGACGAGGCGCGCGAGGTCGGTCACGAATACCTGGGTGAAGTAGCGATACTGCAGCGTGATCGCGCGCAGCGCGTCGATCGGGAGACGCGGCAACACTTCCATCTCGCGCGAGACCGCGAACTTCGCCTTGAGCTTGCCGAGCTCGGCGCGCGCCCAGAACGCCTCGAGCGCGGCGCGCGTGTCGGCAGCGCCGCCGGCGGGCCCGCCGAGCGGGGACACAGCGTGATCCGTCATCGACATCGTCTATTCGTTTGCCACTGTCCGGATCGACGAGTCAAGCGATGCGGATTGTGGAGTCCACTCCCGATATAGATTCTTCCACTCCCGATCTGATATTTGCCACTCCCGCCTCGAACCCGCCGCCCCCCCCCCCAGCTGACCGACTTCGCGCGCAACGCGACCCGGGCTTCGCGTGGTCGACCAGCCGGCGCGGTTCCGGGTGCTGTAAGGTCGGCGGATGCTGGATGTACCCGAGTCTGCGCCACGCCCCGGCGCCGACTGCTTGTCAGACGACGCCGCCGCGGCGTTGCTGGGAGGCGACCTGGACGACGGGACACGCGAACGATTCACCAAGCATGTCGATGACTGCGAGGTGTGCCGGCGCTTCGTGTCGGCACTCGCGGCGGCGGTGTTCCCGACCCAGGACACCCGGCTCGATGTCGCCGAGAGCCCCACGGCGTTGCGCGCGGACGATCTGCTCGGACGGTTCCAGGTGACGCGCCCCCTCGGCCACGGCTCGATGGGAGAGGTCTGGGCCGCCCGCGACCCCGAGCTCGATCGCGAGGTCGCGCTCAAGCTGCTGCGCGTGCGCCCCGGCGCGCTGGATCACGAGGCCACGGCCCGCATGCGCCGCGAGGCCCAGGCGATGGCGCGACTGAACACCCCCATGTCGTCACGATCTACGAGCTCGGCACCGACGACCACATCGTCGAGTACAACAAGGTAACGGGCCCTGCATACTCCAAAGCGCACGCGCAGTTCCAGGCCGACAACCGCACATAGCCGCGCTCGTGGCTCGCCATCGCATGCGGCGTCGCCGTGGCGCGCAAGGTCAGCGACCCAGCGCCGGGTCGCTGATGCTGTCGCGGCCGGTCTCGAGGTGGCCGGCGAGCTGCTGCGCGAAGCTCGGGTCCGCGTCCATGGTGAGCGCGATGTCGTACCAGCCCGATGATCTGCCCAGCTCGAACTTGACGGTCAACCGCTCGCCAGCGCCGACGTGGCGGACGACGCGACGCCCGGAGTACGCCTCGGTGATGTGCAGCGTGTCGCCGTGCGTCCCGAGGTGCTTGATCTCGAGCGTGACGACCTCGAGGTCGGGCTCGTAGATCGTCTGGACCGCCAGGTTGGCGGCGCCCGGGATCAGGCTGCCCTTGAGCGCGCGAAAGAAGCCATTGGGGCCGTGGACCGCGAGATCATAGGCTGTCTCGTGGTCGGCCGCGAAGTCCCAGCTGTCGGTGATGGCTTCGTGCGCACCGACGGTGTAGGTCCACGGGCCTCTGGTGCTGGCACCCGCGCGAACCTGAAACACCGCGGCTGCGGTGCCGGTGTTGGCGAATGCGATGGTCACCTTGGCTTCGGCGATGCGGGCGCTGCCCGTGGCATGTAGCTCGTAGGGCAGCGCGCGCGCCGGACGAACGCCGCGCTCTTGCCGCGGCACCGCCTGGTGAACCGGGACCGTCGGCTTGAAATCCGGGTGGCGGTTGGTGTCCGGCGGGACGAACGCGCGGGTATCGGGCAGCTGGGCGCGCCCGTGGTCGGGGCAGCGGAAGTCGAACGCCGAGGTGAGATCGCCGGTGATGGCGCGGCGCCAGGGCGTGATGTTGTTCTCGCGGACGTGCGGGCCGCCGCCGAACCGCTGCTCGATGAACCTGATCAGCGAGGTGTGGTCGAACACCTCGGAGTCGACCCATCCGCCCTTGCTCCACGGCGAGATGACGATCATCGGCACGCGGACGCCGAGGCCGTACGGGCCGGCGGCGAACTCCGCGTTGCCCGTGAACACTTCATGGGTGGTGGCGATGGTGGAGATGCCTTCGGCGCGCGACTGCGGCGGCGTCGGCGGGACCATGTGGTCGAACAGGCCGTCGTTCTCGTCGAACATGTAGAACAGCGCGGTCTTGCTGAACACCTCTGGGTTCGCGGTGAACCGGTCGAGCACCTGCGAGACGTACCAGGCACCGAAGTTGGCCGGCCAGTTGCCGTGCTCCGTGTAGCCTTCGGGGGCGGCGATCCAGGACACCTGCGGCAGCTGGCCGGTCGCGATGTCGTGCTCGAGCATGTCGAACAGGCCGCCGCCGGCGGACACGTTGGTGCCGCGCAGCGCGCCTTCGAACAGCGGGCTGCCCGGCTGCGCGCGCTGGTATTGATGGAAGTAGAGCAGCGCATTGTCGCCGAAGTTGCCGATGAAGGCGTCGTTGGTCCAGCCCCAGAAGTGGGCCGCGTCGAGGCCTTCGCCGACATCCTGGTAGACCTTCCACGAGATGCCGGCGGCCTGCAGGACTTCAGGGTACGTCGACCAGTCGTAGCCGCGCTCGGCGTTGTCGAGCACCGGGCCACCGTTCTTGCCGTCGTTGCCGACCCAGCCCGTCCACATGTGATAGCGATTGGGGTCGGTCGGACCCAGCAGCGAGCAGTAGTACGCATCACAGACCGTGAAGGCGTCGGCCAGCGCGTAGTGGAACGGGAGGTCCTCGCGGGTCAGGTACGCCATCGTGCTGGTGCCCTTGCTGGGCACCCAGCCGTCGTACTTACCAGCGTTCCACGCGTCGTGCGTGTCCTTCCAGCCGTGCGGCAGATCCTCGAGGAACTGCAGGCCGAGGTCGGCGGCGGTCGGCCGAAATGGCAGCACGGCGCCGGTACCATGGGGCTGGTTCCACACCGGCTGGCCCGATGGCAGCTTGACCGCGCGGGGATCGCCGAAGCCGCGCACGCCGCGCAGGGTGCCGAAATAGTGGTCGAACGATCGATTCTCCTGCATCAGGATCACGATGTGCTCGACGTCCGCGATCGTGCCTGTGCGCTGGTTGGGCGCGATCGCCAGCGCTCGCTTGATGCTGGTGGCGAACGGCGCGGTGAAGGCGGCGGCGCTGGCGCCAGCGCCGAGCATCTTGAGGAATCTCCGGCGATCAGTGGTCATAAGGCAGCTCCTGGAGAACAAGTCCAGCGAGGCAATCAGCTACCACGGTGACGCGTGGCGCTGCGTGTCGGGACTCCGACAAACACGAGAACGATGGCGCCTGTTCTGTCACAATCGCGCGTCGCTACGCACACCGAGTGGGGGCCGCCACCCCGGGGCGCGCGCTATCGCCTCGACCGGTTGATCGTCCGCGCGACTCCCGTGCGCTGCGAGGCGGTGGCACGGGTTCGCCACCTCGCGCCTGGACCACGATCTGGATGCTGCGCGGCTCCGCGCCTCGAGAGCCCTAGAACAATTAGCAACCCGGATCGGCTGGCGGGTCGTTCGACGTTTTGGTCAAGGTCTACGATCACGATGCTGACGCCCCATTGATCGACACCGCTTACTCGGGCGGCGAGCCCGCGCACGAAGACCGCGCATTCGGTGCACGACAACCAGCGCGGCGCGCAGGAACTGCGCGCTCCCGCGAGTTGGTCATGACCTCATGGCGTCACGTTCTCGCTTCAAGCAGCCAATCAGTCCGCCGAACGATTCGCGTCGGCCATGCGCGGTAATCGCGGCCGGTTGAGGTAGGCTGACGAGCGTGACGGGCATCGGTGAGAGCGTCGTGATCGATCGGGACGCGTTTGCAGCGCTGCTCCAGGCGCTGGTCGACGATGGTCGCGAGCTGTTGGGGCCGACCGTTCGCGACGGCGCGATCGTCCTCGATACGCTGCGCGGGATCGACGATCTGCCGCGCGGCATCGGGGACGACCAGGCGCCAGGGCACTATCGCCTGCGCGCGCGCGGCGACCACGCGCTGTTCGGCTATGCAGCCTCTCCTCATTCGTGGAAGCGCGAGCTGTTGCCGCCACGCGTACCGCTGGTCCAGATCCGGCGCCGCGCGCGCGACCTCGGGTTCGAGGCCGCGCCGTCCGGCGCCCGCCGGGTCGCGTTCATCGGAGCCCGCGCGTGCGAGATCGCCGCGATCGGTATCCAGGACCGCGTGCTGCGCGATGGTGTGCATTCCGATCCGGACTACCGCACGCGCCGCGACCAGGTGTTTGTCCTCGCGGTCCATTGCGGGTCACCCGCGGGCACCTGCTTCTGCGTATCGATGGACACCGGCCCAAGGGCGCGCGGCGGCTACGACCTCGCCGCGACCGAGCTCGTCGAGGGTGGCCATCGCTTCGTGGTCGAGGTCGGAACCATCGCGGGCGGCGCGATCCTCGAGAGCGTGACGTCGCGAGCGCCCGCGGTCCACGACACCGCCGCCGCGTTGGCCGTGACCGACGCCGCCGCCACGCAGATGGGCCGGACGATGCAAACCCAGGGGTTGCGCGACGCGCTGATGGCGAACCTCGAGCACCCGCGCTGGCAAGCGGTCGGCGATCGCTGCCTCGGGTGCGCGAATTGCACGATGTCGTGTCCGACATGCTTCTGCACGAGCATCGAGGACACGACCGATCTGTCGGGCGACAGCGCGACGCGCACGCGGCGGTGGGACTCGTGCTTCACGGCAGACTTCGCCTACGTCCACGGCGGCAGCGCGAGGCCGTCGCTGCGCGCGCGCTACCGCCAGTGGCTGACCCACAAGCTCGCGACGTGGCACGACCAGTTCGAGACTTCGGGCTGCGTCGGCTGTGGGCGTTGCATCACCTGGTGCCCGGTCGGCATCGATCTCACCGAGGAGGTCGCCGCGATCCGGACGCCGCCCCCCGAGGTCCATCATGGATGATCTGGCACGCGTGCTGGTTGCGCACCCATTCTTCGCCGAGCTGGAGCCGGCGCACGTGACGTTCCTCGTCGGCTGCACCAAGAACGTGCGGTTCCGCGCCGGCGACCACCTGGTGCGCGAGGGCGACCGCGAGGACACGCTGTACCTGATCCGCCAGGGCGGCGTCGCGATCGAGATGCGGCGCGCCAGCGGCGAGGTGGTGTGCGTCGAGACCCTCGGCGCGGGCGATGTCATCGGCATCTCGCTCTTGGCCGATGCCCCGGCGCACCTCGACTGTCGCGCGCGCGAATCCGTCGTGGCGCTCGCGATCGACGCCGCGTGCCTGTTGCGCAAGATGACCGAGGAGCCGAGCCTCGGCTTGCCGATCGCGATGCGGCTGCTCGAGCGCACCTACGAGCGGCTGTCGCGTGCCCGGCTCCAGCACCTCGACATCTACCGATGACCAAGCGATGACCACCACCTCGCCCTATGTTCCCGCCGCGATGGCGATCGCGAGCTCGGTCCGCGAGCTCGCCGACGTGTTCACCTGGACGTTCGAGGTCCCGGGCGGCTTCGCGTTCAAGCCCGGTCAGTTCAACATGCTGTACGTCCACGGCGTCGGCGAGGTCCCGATCTCGATCAGCGGCGACCCGGCAACTCCCGAGCGTCTGATCCACACGATCCGCGCGGTCGGCGCGGTCACCCGCGTGATGGACAAGCTCGGCGAGGGCGACGTGATGGGCGTGCGCGGACCGTACGGCTCCGCGTGGCCGCTCGACGAGGCCAAGCATCGCAACGTGATCGTGATCGCCGGCGGGCTCGGGCTCGCGCCGCTGCGCCCGGCGATCCTCGGGCTACTCGGCCACCGCGCCGACTACGGCCGCATCACGATCCTCTATGGCGCGCGGACGCCGGCCGACATCCTGTTTCGCCGGGAGCTCGAGACCTGGCGCGGCCGGTTCGATCTCCGCGTCGAGGCGATCGTCGACCAGGCCGGCCGCGACTGGTTCGGACCGGTCGGCGTGGTCACGCGGCTGCTCGACGGCGTGCCGGTCACCGCGGACGACGCGGCGTTCGTGTGCGGTCCGGAGATCATGATGCGGTTTGCCGTGCGCGAGCTCGACAAGCGCGGGGTGTCCCGCGAAACCATCTGGATCTCGATGGAGCGCAGCATGAAATGCGGCATCGGGCTATGCGGGCATTGCCAGCTGGCGGGTTCGTTCATGTGCAAGGACGGGCCGGTCTATCGCTTCGATCGGATCGCACCCTACATGCAGGTACCGGAGCTGTGATGGCGCGCCCCAAGCTCGCAGTATGGAAGTTCTCGTCGTGCGACGGCTGTCAGCTGAGCCTGCTCGACTGCGAGGACGAGCTGCTCGCGGTGGCCGAAGCCGTCGACATCGCGTACTTCCCGGAGGCAACCTCGCACGTCGAGCCGGGGCCCTACGACCTGTCGCTGGTCGAGGGATCGATCACGACGCCGCACGACGTCGAGCGGATCCGCGAGGTCCGCGCGCAGTCCCGGGCGCTGATCACGATCGGCGCGTGCGCGACCTCGGGCGGGATCCAGGCGCTGCGCAACTTCCGCGACCACCCGCAGATGATGGCGGCGGTGTACGCGCATCCCGAGTACATCGACACGCTCGCCACGTCGACCGCGATCGCGAGCCACGTCCGCGTCGATTTCGAGCTCCGCGGTTGCCCGATCGACAAGCGCCAGCTGCTCGAGCTGGTCTCGGCGTTCCTGCACGGCCGCAAGCCCAACATCCAGAGCCACTCGACGTGCATCGAGTGCAAGCTGAGAGGCACCGTGTGCGTGATGGTCGCCAAGGGACAGCCGTGTCTGGGGCCGGTGACCCACGCCGGATGCGGAGCGCTGTGCCCGACCTACGCGCGGGGTTGCTACGGCTGCTTCGGCCCGAGCGATGCCGCCAACCCCCGCCCGCTCGCCGAGCGCCTGGTCGTGCTGGGGTCGACCCGCGCCGAGGTCGTCCGGCTGTTCCAGACCTTCAACGCGGCGGCACCGGCGTTTCGCGACGAGGCCCACCGCGATGACTAGCCGAACCATCCAGGTCGACGTGCTCGCCCGTGTCGAGGGCGAAGGCGCGCTCACGCTCGTGCTCGATGGCGACACCGTGGTGGATGCCAAGCTCAAGCTGTTCGAGCCGCCGCGGCTGTTCGAAGCGATGATGCGCGGCCGTGCGTGTACCGAGGCGCCCGACATCACCGCGCGGATCTGCGGCATCTGCCCGGTCGCGTACGAGATGAGCGCGTGCCATGCCGTGGAGGACGCGCTCGGCGTGTCCGTCGGCGGCGCGCTGCGCGAGCTCCGGCGGCTGCTGTATTGCGGCGAGTGGATCGAGAGCCACGTGCTGCACATGGTGATGCTGCACGCGCCCGATTTTCTGGGCTTCCCCGACGCGATGGCGCTCGCCAAGCAGCATCCCGAGCGGGTGCGGGGCAGCCTGCGCATCAAGAAGGCCGGCAACGCGATCGTCGCCGTGCTGGGCGGGCGTGAGATCCACCCGGTGAACATCAAGGTCGGCGGCTTCTACCGGGTGCCGAGCCGCACCGAGCTCGCCCAGCTGTTGCCGGACCTCCGCGCCGCGCTCGACGAGGCCGAGGACATGCTCGACTGGCTCGCGACGTTCGACATCCCCGCGTTCGAGCGCGACTACGAGCTGGTGTCGCTGCGCCACCCGACCGAGTACCCGATGAACGAGGGGCGGCTGGTCTCGACCAAGGGGCTCGATATCGACGTCCACGAGTTCCGCGCGCACATCGAGGAGTACCAGGTGGCGCACTCGACGGCGCTCCAGGCACGGATGGTCGGGCGCGGTTCGTACCAGTCCGGGCCGCTCGCCCGCTTCGTCCACAACGCCGATCGGCTGTCACCGCGCGCTGCCGCCAGCGCGGCCCGGATCGGCCTCGATCCGACATGCCGCAACCCCTACCGGATGCTGCACGTGCGCGGCGTCGAGGTGATCTACGCGCTCGGCGAGGCGATCCGGATCATCGAGAGCTACGCGCCGCCAGCCGACGCCTCGGTGCCGCTCGTGATGCGCGCCGGCACCGGCCAGGCCGTGACCTGCGCGCCGCGCGGGATCCTGTACCACCGCTACGTGCTCGACGACGCCGGCATCGTACACGACGCGCAGATCGCGCCGCCCACCGCGCAGAACCAGCTCGGCATCGAGGAGGATCTGCTCGCGATGGGGCCGATGCTCGCGACCATGTCGCTCGAGGCCGCCACCCGGCGGGCCGAGCACGCGATCCGGAACTACGATCCGTGCATCTCGTGCTCCACGCACTTCTTGACGCTGCGCTTCGAGCAGCGGGGCACGCCGTGACCGCGGTGATCATCGGGATCGGCCAGCTCGCGGGTGGCGACGACGGCGTCGGGATCGTGGTCGCGCGAGCGCTGGCGGCGCGCGGGTTCGAGACCCGGGAGAGCGCCGATGCGTCGGTCGTGCTGTCGCTGCTCGCGGGCGAGCGCCGCGTCGTGCTCGTCGACGCAGTGGTCGGCGGCGGCGCGCCGGGCTCGGTGCTCCGGCTCACCGCCGAGGCACTCGGGTCGGGCCCCCGGCCGCTGTCGTCGCACGGCCTGGGCGTCGCCGAGGCGCTCGAGCTCGCAGCGACGCTGTACGGCACACCGATCGGCGAGCGCGTCGAGATCGTCGGCGTGGCGATCGCGCCGCCCGCCGGCTCGGTGGTCGGCCTGTCGCCTGCGGTCGCCGCGGCGGTCGAGCCCGCCGCCGCGCTCGCCCTGGCCCTCGCAGGAGCTCGCTAGATGCACGAGTCGTCGCTCGCCCGCCAGATCCTCGCGCTGTCGCTCGCCGAGGCCACGCGCGCCGGCGAAGCGCGGGTCCGCGTCGTCCGCGGCCGTGTCGCGGAGACCGAGACGCTGTCGCACGCGTCGCTCGAGCTCCACTTCCACGCCCATGCGGCCGGCACCGCGGCGGCCGGCGCCCGGCTCGAGATCGAGCTCGTTCACGTCGAAGCGCGCTGCCGCGCATGCGGTGCGATCTACCGCCCCGAGCACCACGTCGTGCTGTGCACGGGCTGCGGGTCTACCGACGGCGAGCTCCGCGGCGCGACCGGGCTGTGGATCGAATCGATCGACGTCGCCGACGAGGACCGCGAGCCGTGAGCCGGCTCGAGCGGGTCGTCGACGGTGCGATCGCGATCGGTCAGGCGCGGCTCGCGCCATGGAGGTCACGCGATGTGTCTCGCGATTCCCGGTGAAATCCTCGAGATCGCCGAGCCGGCGGCCGACGAGCTCGCGATCGGCCGGGTCGCGTTCGGCGGCGTGATCAAGCAGGTGTGCCTGGCCTACGTTCCCGAGGCGAGGGTCGGAGACTACGTGCTCGTGCACGCGGGGTTCGCGATCACGTGCATCGCCGAGCCCCACGCGCGCGAGATCCTCGAGCACCTGGCGAGCGACCCAGGCCCAGGCCTCGAGCCATGAAGCACCTCGACGAATATCGCGACGGGGAGCACGCGCGCCGGATCGCCCACGCGATCGCCCAGGCGACCACGCGCGCCTGGCGGATCATGGAAGTGTGCGGCGGACAGACCCACGCGATCGCCCGGTTTGCGATCGAGGAGCTGCTGCCACCTCAGATCACGCTGCTGCACGGCCCCGGCTGCCCGGTGTGCGTCACGCCCGCGGAGATCCTCGATCACGCCGTCGCGCTCGCACGCCGGCCCGAGGTCGTGCTGTGCAGCTACGGTGACATGCTGCGCGTGCCCGGGACGACGATCGATCTTCGCACCGCGAAGGCCGAGGGCGGCGACGTGCGCGTCGTGTACTCGGCGCTCGACGCGCTCGCGCTCGCGCGCGCCCAGCCCGATCGCGAGGTGGTGTTTCTCGCCGTCGGCTTCGAGACCACCGCGCCGGGCCACGCGCTCGCGGTCCACCAGGCCCGCCGGGAGGGTGTGCGCAACTTTTCATTGCTGGTGTCGCACGTCCTGGTCCCCCCGGCGCTCGAGGCGATCCTCGGCGATGGCGACCACCGCGTGGATGGCTTCCTCGCGGCCGGCCACGTGTGCGCGATCATGGGCTGCGCGGAGTACGAACCGATCGCCCGCGACCACCGGGTGCCGATCGTGATCACCGGCTTCGAGCCGATCGACATCCTCGAGGGCATCTACGCGTGCACCCGGCAGCTCGAGGCCGGCCGCGCCGAGGTCGAGAACGCGTATCCGCGCGCGGTGGCGCAGGCCGGCAACGCGCACGCGCAGGCGATGATGCGGGACGTCTTCGAGATCCGCGACCGCTGGTGGCGCGGCATCGGCGAGATCCCGCGCAGCGGCCTGGGGCTCGCGCCGCCCTACGCCGCGTTCGACGCCGAGCGCAGGTTCCAGCTCGCGACGAGCGGCGCGGCCGAGCCCGACCGCGAATGCCGAAGCGGGCTCGTGCTCGTCGGCAGGATCAAGCCCCCGGAGTGTCCGGCGTTCGGCACGCGGTGCACGCCCGACCACCCACTCGGGGCGACCATGGTGTCGTCCGAGGGCACGTGCGCGGCCTACTACAAGTACCGGAGGTTGGCGTGAGCTCGCCACCGGCGTGCCCGGTGCCGCTCGCACCCGAGGTGATCCAGCTGGCGCATGGCGGCGGCGGACGGGCGACCTGGCGGCTGCTCCACGAGGTGGTGCGACCGGCGCTCGGCATCACGGGAGTCTCGGCGGACGCGGCGGAGCTCGCCGTCCCACCCGGCGCGCGGCTGGCGTTCACGACCGACGCGTCCGTGGTCCGCCCGATCGTATTTCCCGGCGGCGACATCGGCCGGCTCGCGGTGTTCGGCACGGTGAACGACCTCGCGACCGCCGGCGCGCGGCCGATCGCGCTGTCGCTGTCGCTCGTGCTCGAGGAGGGGCTCCCGATCGACGTGCTGCGACGCGTCCTCGGCTCGATCGCAGCCGCCTCGCGGATCGCCGGCGTCCGCGTGGTGACCGGCGACACCAAGGTCGTCGATCGCGGCCGCGGCGACGGGATCTACACCTCGGTCGCGGGGATCGGCGTGATCGCGCCGGGCGTCGACGTGGGGCCGCACCAGATCCGCGCGGGCGATGTCGTGATCGTGAGCGGCGACGTCGGCCGTCACGGCGTGGCGATCCTGTCGGTCCGCGAGGGCCTGGGGTTCGAGGCCACGATCGAGAGCGACTGTGCCCCGGTGACGGGGCTACTCGACGCGCTGGTCGATGCCGGCACCGAGCTCCATTGCCTGCGCGATCCCACCCGCGGCGGGCTGTCGGCGGCGCTTCACGAGCTCGCCATCGACGCCGGCGTGGAGATCGCGCTGTCGGAGCCGGACGTTCCCGTCGATGGGCGCGTCGCGGCGGCGTGCGAGCTGCTCGGCCTCGATCCGTTCGCCATGGCTTGCGAGGGGCGGCTCGTGGTGATCGTGCCACCCGACCACGCCGCACGCGCGCTGGCCGCGCTGCGGTCGCGCCCCGAAGGCGCACACGCCGCCGCGATCGCTCGCGTCGCGGCCGGGACGGCCGGGCGCGTCGTGGCCACGACCGTGCTCGGCACGCGCCGCTTGCTGGACTTCGCGGCCAGCGAGCAGCTGCCGCGGATCTGCTGACCGAACCTAGCGCTCGAACAGCCGCAGATCGATCGACTCGGCCATCGCGCGATAGCCGGCGTCGCTGGGATGCAGGTGGTCGCCGCTATCGAACGCCGGCAGCAGCCGCGTCGGCGCCGCCGGATCGCGGATCGCGACGTCGAAATCGATCACGCCGTCGAACAGGCCGCTGGTCCGGATGAAGTGATTGACCGCCTGGCGCTTGGCTTCGCCTGCCTCGGTGAAGTAGTTGGCGATCGTCGTGACCGCGAACGGCGTCAGGGTAGCGCCGAAGATCTTGAGCCCGCGTTCGTGCGCCCGCGCGACGAGCTGCTTGTAACCGTCGATGATTTCGTCAGCGGTGACCTCCTGGATGCCGAGCTGGCCCGACTGGCCGATGTCGTTGATGCCTTCCATCAGGGTAACGTGGGTCACGCCTGGCACCGCGAGGACGTCGCGATCGAAGCGCGCCAGTGCGTCGGGACCGAACACGGCGTTCGGCTGATCATGCAGCACGCGATTGCCGCTGAGCCCGGCATTGACCACCCCGAATCGCAGGTTGCCCCGGCGCTCGCGCTCGGCGAGCACGTCGGGCCACCGCCGGTTGGCGTCGACGGTCGACAGGAAGCCATCGGTGATCGAGTCGCCGAGCGCGACGATCACCCCCCGGGCGTCGGGCGCGACCACGTCGATCCGGCTGAGCAGAAAGCTGGTCGTCGTGGTCGTCGCGGTGGGGAAGCTCACCGCGGCGGTCGTGTCACCCGCGCCCGCGGCCGAGACAAACGTCGTCGAGATCGCGGTCAGGTGGGCGGGGATCGGCGCCGTCGCGGTGGGCAGATAGAGGCTGACCGCCAGGATCTCGAGATCGCGTACGTGGAGCCGGACCGGATCGCTCAGCACCGGCGCACCGGCCCGCAGCACGACCGACGGCTTGCCGCCGAACGTGAGCGCCCGGTCGCTGCCGATCTGGATCGCCCCGCCGGGGCCGGCGATCGCCACGTGCGCGGCCCCCACCGACACCTCGGCGGTGCCGGTCTCGTTGCTCAGCCGCACGCGGACCAGCTCGCCGCCCAGGCTCAGCCGCGCGGTCTGCCGGATCGTCAGGTTCGCGCCGCCGGGCGGTGGCAGCGGGAACACCGGTGGTGCGGCCCAGCTGGCCGACCACGTCTCGCGTGGCAGGCCATCGCCCCGGGCGATGGGCGTCCCCGGCCCGACGATCGATAGCACCGCCAGCCCCGCAAACCCGACCAGCCATCGCGCCGCCGACGCCCGCATTGCCGTGTTGTCATGTCGACTCGATGTCATCTGCATGCCTCCAGAAGATGGTGAATCCGTACATACCCGAGTCGGGGCACAAGTCGATTGTTTCCACGGCCCATCTTCGACATGTTTGACATGTTCACGATGACGCAGAGTGTCTCGCGACGAGTCAGCACGCTCCCGTTCCCGGTGCGCGCCGGTGTCTCGTCACGACCCTGGGAAAATATCGTTCGGGCTGCACCGCGAGCCACCACGGCGATGGCGGCTCCGTGACGCCGTCCGGTCAGCGCAGCGCGACTCGCGCGATCACTCCGGAATCAACGTGACGCGGGCCTGACGCAGCATCCATGCTGCATAGACAATTGGGTTGACTCCCTCCACTATCACTCATATCGTTTGCACGACAATCTGCACGGTGGGACGTGCGTGTCGGGAGGAGTGCTCGTGCCGAAGCAAAGCGGCGCGCCGGACCGGTGACGATGCCAATGCGTTCGAGGTCGTGCGCAAGGTCCGCGGCGACGATCACGAACCCAAGCCGCTGCTCGCGTACACGCCACCGCGACCAGGCCAGGAGCCACTCGTGACTCCCGACCATCCGATCCCGCTCGGATCCTTCCAGGTCATGCGGCCGATCCGGCGGACCCAGCTCGAGATCGACCTCGACGTCCTCCGCGTGCGCTACACGCCCGCGCGCGGCCACGTCTACGGCCCGCCGGCTGCCATCGAAGCGCAGGGCACCACCACCCTGGCGTTCTTCGAGATCGTCCCGCCGGACCACCGCGTCCTCAATCCCCGGGCGAGCTGGCCGACGTACGACGGCAGCTACGCCACGTATACCAACCCCGAGCCCTGGGACACCTACGACGGCGCCGATCAGGATGCCAACGTCGCCTGGGGCGTGGTCGACGATACCTGCGACGGGACGATCGCGGTCTCGCTGGTCGTCCACACCCAGCGCTTCGCGGCGTCCGCGCGCGTGTTCGTCGGTCCGCCCGACTACGCACCCGATCGCCGTCCGTTCGTGTCGCTCGCCGACGACCTGGTCGATCGCGACGCCGAGCCGGTGACCAGGCGCACGACATGCGCATGCCTCCGTACATGCGCGACGAGACGGCGAGCGCGCTGTCGCTGACGCGCCGCCAGTATCTGGAGGTGCTCGCCCTGATCGACGCGCTCGATGCCGGGGCGCACCGCCCCAGGACCGCGGCCGCCGCCCCGATCGGCGACGCCGCGGCCGAGCCTCCCGAGTCGGGTGTCCGCAAGCGGGTTCGCGCCGTGCTCGCGCACGCCCGGGCGCAGCGCAGCGGCGGCGGCTCGTGAGGACCGTGGCGCTGCCGATGTTCAAGCCGGCGCCGCCACCGCCGGGTGCCGCGCCATGGTTTCACCTGATCGCCCGCGACCGTCCACTCGCCTTTCTGGTCGGCGCGTCGCGGCTGTTCGAGATCGATCCGGCGCTGTCAGACCGGTTGCATGCCGGCGACGTCGAGGCGCTCGCAGCGCTGCGCGCGTTCGAGCTACCACGCGCACCGAGCGCCCCCGATCCGGCACCGCCGGTCGCCCTGTCGCTCAACGTGGCCCAGGTGTGCAACCTCGCGTGCGACTACTGCTACGCCGACGAGGCCGGTTCGGTGGGGCCCCGCGCCAGATGGACCACGACATCGCGCTGCGCGCCATCGATCAGCTGATCGACGGCGCGGCCGGGCGCCGCGCGACGATCGGGTTCATCGGCGGCGAACCGTTCCTGCACCGCTCGCTCGTCCACCGCTGCGTCACCTACGCCACCGCGCGGGCCGCGCGCGCCGGGGTGCCGGTGGCGTTCTCGGTGGCGACCAACGCCACGCTGCTGCGCGACGACGACGTGGACCTGCTGCGCAGCCACGAGTTCGCCGTCTCGGTCAGCATCGACGGCGATGCGGCGATCCACGATCGGCATCGGCCGCGCCGGGATGGTACCGGCAGCCACGCGCGGGCGTGCGCGGCGATCGCGCCGCTGCTCGCCGCACCAGGCAAGGCCCGGGTCGTGGCGCGTGCCACGGTCACGCGTGACGACCTCCGGGTCACCGAGCGCCTGACCGCGCTGCTCGACGCGGGGTTCCTCGAAGTCGGCGTGAGCCCCGCGCGCACTGGGCCCGATCCGCGGCTCGTCTTGAGATCCAGCGACTGGCCACGCTTCCTCGCCGAGATGATTCGCGCCGCCACCGGCGAGCTCGCGCGGCTGCGCGCCAGCCGCGACGCCGGCTTCGGGTTCTCGAACCTCGCGATCGCGCTCAAGGAGATCCACCGCGGGTCGTGCCGCGCGCTGCCGTGCGGCGCCGGGCAGTCGTACGTCTCGCTCGGCGCCGACGGCCACTACTATACATGCCACCGGACCGTGGGCCACCCCGGCTTCGAGCTCGGCGGCCTCGACGACGGCCCGGCCGCGGACAAGCGCCGCGCCTTCGTCACCGCGCGCGACGTCGATGTCCAGGAGCCGTGCCGCACCTGCTGGGCGCGCTACCTGTGCGGCGGCGGCTGTCACGCGGAGGTGACCGCGGTCGGCAGGGACGGCTGCGACTACATCCGCGGCTGGCTCGAGTTCTGCCTCGCGACCTACAGCGATCTGCTCGACGAACGCCCGGATCTGTTCGGGCTCTTCACGCAGCCTGGAGCGGCTGCCGGAGCGGTTCTATGATCAACAAGATTCTTCCGCGCAACCTGACCGCGCGAGCGGCATACAATGTTCCGTCGACCCGGTTTGAGAGCGGCGTCGCCAATTGCTATCCGGGCCTCGAATACGATCATCGCAATCTCGATCGCCGGTTCTTTCCAGGTCTGGTCTTCGAGTTCGTCTCGCAGAGTGATGCGAGCGAACCGTCGGCCGCCAAGCAAGGCGGCCTGCTGCGCGCCGTCGACCCTTCGGATCCCGGGCTCGCGGCCCCGCCCACGAGCTCGCGCTGCAGTTCTCCGGCGAGCTGGTCGAGACCGGCATCCGCCGTGGCGATCGGATCGTCGCCGATCTCACCATTCGACTCGCCACCGGCGAGCTCGCCCGCTGGCTCGGTCCGCTCGATCTCCTCGCCCTGCGGACCCTCGCCCCTGCGCCTCGCCCGGCCGGCGAGCTGTGCGTCGCCCTGCGAGCGAGCGGCCTCACAAGCGCACACGCCGATGCAGTCCTGCGCTGGTGCCTCGGGCACGGCGTCCTCGCGGCGTCCTTGCGTAGCCTCGATCGATAGGGGACGGCGTCGCGCGGCCCTGCTCCTGCCGGTCTTGTGCCCATCTGCTCAACCGCGGGCCCTTGACCATCAATCCACGTGACTCTGGTTAGTCGATCGTCAGCACCAGCTTGCCGATGGTGCCTCTTCCCTCGAGCATGCGGTGGGCCTCGGCGCCCTGCCCCATCGGCACGCGCGCTGCGATCGTGGCCGTCAGCGAGCCACCGCGCAGCATGCCGAACAGCTCCCCCGCCCGCCGGCGCCGCTCGACGGAGCCGGTCAACACGTTCCACAGATCGCCGCCGGTCAAGGTCAGCGATCTGTCCATCAGCGACCGCGGATCCACCGGCGGTGGGTTGCCACCTGCAAAGCCATAAAACACGATCGCGCCGCCGGTTCGCGTCGCCGCCATGCTGTGCACCAGCGTCGCCCCGACCGACTCGTACACGACGTCGACTCCTCCGGGCCGCAGCGCCTGCACTTGTTCCACCCAATCGCTGTCGTAGCCAAACGCGTCGCTCGCGCCGGCGTGGACCGCCGCACCGCGCTTGGCCTCCGTCGACGCCAGCGCGATGACCCGGGCCCCCTTGGCCACCAGCATCTGTGTCAACAGCAAGCCAACGCCGCCACCCGCCGCGTGAACGAGCGCGGTCTCACCCGCACGGACCGCGTAGCTATCGTGAACAAGGTACTGCGCAGTCAAGCCTTGCAGCATGACCGCTGCGGCGAGCTCGAAGCTGATATCAGCGGGCAACGGCACGAGCTTGTCGAGTGGCACGCACACGAGCTCGGCGTTCGCACGCGGCGCATCCGCAAACCCGACGCGGTCACCGACGACAAAGCCACCCGGATCGCCCGTCCCGAGGCCGACGATCGTACCCGCGCCCTCATATCCGAGAATCCACGGCGGCGTGGCATCCATATGATAGTCGCCGCGCCGGCGATACACGTCAGCGAAGTTGAGCCCCGCCGCGGCGATCCGCACCACCGCGGCACCCTGGGCCGCCGCCGGATCCGCTACCTCACGCCACTGCAGCACCTCGGGTGGCCCGAACCGATCGAACGTGAGCGCATGCACGATGGCCAAGTCTACCGTCGACGCCGCCAGCGATGCAGCGATCGCCTCGCAAATCGCGCCGGGAGTGGCCGCGCCTCACACCAGCGCGCCGGTCACGGTCTTGCCGCCGCCGATCCCCGCGCCGCCGCGGATGTTGTCGTCGAGGTAGGCCTGCGGCACGCCGAGCCCGCGACCGAGCGTCTTGGCGAACGACGGCAACGAGTCATCCACGGCGATGTCACCGCTCGCCGAGGCCGCGCCGGTCGCCGAGTCGATACCCGCTGCGCCGAGGTCGTCGCCGATCGGCACCAGGCCGCCGACGACCATCGACTTGAACGGCTTGCCGATCACCACGGCGGTGTGGTGATTCGACCAGTGCGAGCGGCCCTCGTTGCCGCCCTGCGCGAGCGAGCGGCCGAACACGTTGAGCGTCGCAAACGTGACTTGATCGGCGATGCCGAGGGAGGCGAGCGTCGCGAGCAGGCCATTGATGGTGGCGACGCCGCTTACCGTCTGGTTCGCTTCGTTCTGCAGGTCGTCGTCCGAGTGATTGTCGCCGCCGAACGGAATGCTCAACACGACCACGGGCGAGACCTTCATCTTGATGAGGATCGCCGCGGCGGTGGCCTGATCGCTCGGCCCGTCGGTCCGGATGTTGGCGAGCAGGTTCTGGAGGTCCTGGGGAATCTGCCGCACCTGCGCCTGCGATGTGGCGTATTGATCGAGGTACTGGCGCTGGACGTTGGTGCCGCTGGTCTTCAGCAGGGCGTTCACCCGATCGAGGTCCGCGTCGCGGAGCTTCTGCAGATTGGCCATCAGGCCCGGCAGCGCGGGCGCCAGCAGCTGGGTCAGCGCGCTCGGCGCCAGCCGCGGTACCGAGGCCCCGGCGTAGCTGATCACCTCGCGGCTGAGCGCGATCGGCTGGGCCTGGATGGTGCCCAGCACGCCCTGGAGGTACGACGAGTAGACCGAGACGGCCATCTCGTTGCCCTTCGTGGCTCCCATCAGCGCCATCACCTTCTGCTGATCGGAGTGGTTGTTGGTGCGCGTCGAGTGATGAAAGAACTGGGTCCGATCGAGCGCCGTGACCGTCGACCAGGGCAGCGCCGCGTTGTACCGCGTGCCACCCAGCATGATCGGCGTCGGAGCCATCGACCCGGCCGTCGCGTGCAGCGGCTGGTTGGGATAGCTCGCCGGCAGATCATAGGTACCCGGCGCATTGGCGTTGATCGGATCGCCGCCGCTGTCGGTCGACAGGACGAGGAACTGCGCCGGCGCAGGTGGTTCCGCCCACGCGCGTGTGGGCCTCAGCAAGAACGGGATCGGCAGGCCGGTCATGAGCGAGCGCAACCCGAGGTAGGAGGTTCCGAACAGCGAGCCGAGCAGCAGACGACGACGCGTGATCATGGGGCCTCCTAGAGTCCGATTCCGGTGACGAGCGGCGAGGTGCAAGCGAGCACGAAGGTCGAGCTCAGCGCGTCGAATGGCTTGGCGCCCGCGGCGACCGCCGCCGCGTAGTGTTCCGTGAGCAGCTGGGCCATCGGCGCCGCGCGCGCGTCGGCTGGCGGGAGCCCCATCACGGTGGTCACCAAGTCCGCGATCGCCGCGTCCTTGCTGGTGCTCTGGTATTTCGCGTTGGCCACGTCGATCACCTGCGCCGCGATGTACTGGCACAGGTTCTCGACGGTCGACCGGTGGAACAGCGCGGGTGCCCGGACCAGGTTCGGGATCTCCGCCCCGCGGTTGTAGCCGTCGGCCGGCAGGTTGGACGATAGCAGCTTCGCCTTCGCGGCCGTCTTGGCCCCCGGCAAGTTGCACGCGTCGAGCCCGAGGCGGACCTGCAGCGCCTGGCAGAAGTGGTCGTAGCGCGCCACGCTGACCACCGGATCGCGGTCGGCGTACGTCGGCGTGTACGTCGCCGCCGTGACGAGCGGCGACGACATCATCTCTCGCACCAGCGTGCGGAAGCTCAGGTTGCTCGCGGTGAAGGCGGCCACGATGCGCAGAAACTCCGGATCGGTCTCCGCGCACGGCGCGGAGTTGGCCCACACACACAGCTTCTGCGCCCAGGCGCCGGGGAACAGCGGGTGCGCCGCGAGGATCGCGGCCAGCGCGTCGCCGGTGTTGTCACCGCCGCCGACGCGCACGCCGCCGAACGCGAACGACGCCACCGCGGCGCGCTCCGTCGGATCGAGCTGCTCGTGGTACGTGAGGGAGTAGGTGTGGCGGAAGAACTCTCGCAGCGGATCGAGGTTCTTGTGGCAGCCGTAGCACGCCGTGCTCGGGTCGGCGTGTTGCGTGTTGATCCCCGAGTCGCTGAGCGGGGTCGTCGAGCTCTCGGGATTGAAGCTCTTGCCGAGCGCGGTGATCAGCGTCTGGTTCGTGGTGACCCGGGCGAGGTTATTGACGTTGGTCGGCCAGTTCGCGAAGAACGCGGGCGTCGTGAAGAACCCGACGCGCGGGATGTCGAGCACGATCGACGTCGCACCGCGAAGCTTGGGGACGTCATAGAACAGGTTCAGATCCGATGGATTCGCGGCGGTCGCGGTGGTGATCGTCACCGGGCGCCAGTCGGTGAAGTCGCTCGCGGTGAGGATCGGCGTCAGGTGGTCGATGCCATACGCGTTCGGGCAGCCCGCCGGCATCACGGGCGCCTTGCCGAGCGTCCCGTACTGAAGCAGGAACAGGTGCACCGAGGCGTTGCTGTACTGCGCCGAGTGAAACGTCCGCGGCACGCACTGGCTACCCACCGGCCCCAGCACCGACGACGGGCCGACCGACCACGACAGGTAGCTCGGGCTCGCGGGGTTGACCGAATCCGCCAGCGGGATGTGCTGGATCGAGTCATCGACGCCGGTCCACGCGAAGTCCGCGGTCCGCGGCGGTGACAGCTTATCGCGGTCGTTCTGATGGTCGTCGCGCAGCCGCACGTCGAGGAACGCATAGAACTGGAGCAACGCGGTCGTCATCATGAACGTGTGGGTCGTGATGGTCTGGTTGAACGGCGTGCCGTCCTTCATCATCTTGAGCGCGGTGCGCGCGGCGCTCTCGCGCAGGTTCGGCAGCAGCGCATCGGGGGCGTCCGTCATGTCGCCGATCTGGTCGGTGAACGAGTCACCGGTCATCTGCGTCTGCTGGAACGCATTCGCGAAGAACTGGATCAGCGCGGTGTCGGCCTCCGGCAACTCGAGCCAGCCATCGACGAGCGCGGCCAGCTTGGACGGGTCGCCGGTCACGGCGGTGAGCTCGTCGCTGGTGACCGGCACCCCGGTCAGCAGGTACTTCACCTTCGCGACATACGACTGCGGGGCGACCGCCTCGAACGGCAGCGCCGGGCTGCTGTCGGTGCCCGCATCGTGGTCTCCGGCCCCGGGCGGGTGATCGGAACCGCAGCCACCGAACGCGGCAGCCAGTACGATCGTGACAAGGAGTCTTCCGAACAGCTGTATTTGGTGCATATGTGTATTGACTCGACGCTCGCCGCGCGCCCGGATTGTGCGATGTAGGTGTCACCTGGCACGAGCAGCTCTCGGTGCCGCGGTCAGGTCGTACGTGGTAGTGACCACATTCCTGGCTGCCGTCGGCGCCGACCCGTCGCCGGTCGCGTCGAGGATGCCCAGAGGCCGTGAATTCACGTCGAGACGAATTCCGGCGCGCGACGCCACGACACGGGTACTTCACAGCGCAGCGGCGCAGTGCGAGCACTGCGCCAATTCGCAACTGGCCTATTTCGCATCCCCGAGGTCCCAGCTTGCCTCGCGGCGCCGGGGGCGTTCGCCCCCGAAGTCGCCACGCTTGGGGGCGTGACCCCACAAGCGGCGGACGTGGCCGAGGCTTCACGGCGAGACCTGCGCACCTGACCTCACCCCTCCCACAGCAGGCGATCACGGACGAGCGCCGCTCGAGCTGCGCAGGCTCACACTGATCCGAGGAACGCCAGCAACGCGTTACGCTGAGCCATCGACAGTGCGCGGAACCCGACGGCCCCGGCGCGCGGCCAGCGTCATGCCATGAAGGTGACACGATCGAGTTGGCGTACGCGCCGCAGGCTGTGTCGAATGAGGTCGCCGCGACCTCGCTCGTCGAGACCATTCGAGATCCCTGAGGGCCCGGGGATGGATAACTCGATCGAACTTCGAGCCCCCCCGCCGGGGAACGCGGGCGAAAGCAGCCAAGTTACTCATTCGAGGGCCCATAGGGGGCCCGAATGGATAACGTCGTACCACCGACAGAAAGCAGCCAAGTGAGTCATTCGCGGTCCCTTACCCGCACCTCGAGCCAGGCACATCGCGAGCCGAGATCGACCCGATCTGTTTCCAGCCCTCTCTCAACACCCACGACGCAGGCCGCCGCACGACGAGCGGATCGTAGGTCTCACGGATCGGCCACATCAAGTCCCGGTCCGCCATCTCCTTCCAGTCCGGAAACGAGATTCCGCTCGAGAACGGATCGACCAACCACGTGCTCGGCAATCCCTCCTGATCCTCCCGATGGCGACGCCAGTTCGACAGCACGTACCCGATCGCGTGTCGGGCGCGCGTCGGCGACTTGATCACCTCGAGGTGGTAGCGGTCCGCGAACACCGCGCCGCGCCTCCGCCGCGTGCCGTCGCCCAGGATCGTATTGATGTTCCTCGCTGCCGAGATCTGGAACCCCTGCATGCCGCGCGCGAGCTTGCCAGCGTCGTCGGCCTCGACCAGCAAATGGACATGCGTGCGCTGCAGGCTGATGTGCACGATCCGGATCCGCTCGCGGACCGCGGCGACGATCGTCGCCTCTCGCATCGCCCGGTACATCAATCGCCGCCGCAGACTGCCGACCGCCGGCACGACTCGCAGCACGAGGTGCAGCGCATGATACGGCTTCACGACAGGCCGCCTCTGGTGCCCCGACCCCGCCCGCGCTCCCTTCGGCGGACGCCCGGCGCCCTTGCGCTTGCCACCTCGCCGGAACAGCTCCTGCTGCACGTGCCGCTTTCGCGGCCTCCGCGACCTCGTCTTCGCCATCCCGATTACATAGCCACTCTCGGCGACAATGGCAAGTTGATTTCGCGCATCTAATCGACAACAGATTCGCCACTCTCGGGCGCATGTTCGATCCGATCGCACGCCCGAGTCGGCGACCATCTCCTGGCTGCCCAGCGCGCCACATGCCGCCACGCGGCTCTCCCCAGGCGCACCCGCGATGACGCGATGCCTGCATCGTCGTGCCCGCCGCAGCCGAGCGCGCGAAGCCCGTCACGTGGCGCGTCATTGCATCCGAGATCCGGTGGCAATGAGTGACACCTCGATTGCAGCTCTCCGCAACGGAACAGCCAGCGTCGTCGGCCAAGTTCCGCCGCCGCCTCGCCGCGCTCGCTGATGCGCGCGAGCTGGGTCGCACCTCGGGCCCGTGGCCAATGAGACCTCAGCGCAAGACTGGACCGTCGGGTCAGGCCCAGTGCCATCGACAACGCCAGAGCCCGCCACACGAGCGGCTCGTCGGCTCCCAGACCCACGGCGCAGCGTCACGACGATGAGGACCTCGGGAGATCACCACCAGGCCTGATGGACGGTAGCGCCAAGCTGGCCGTTCAGCCTCGCAGCGTACCCCACCGTCCACAGCCCAGCGCCCTGCGCCACTACCCCCTTCGGAAATCCTTTTGGATTGGGATCTCGGAGAGAGGAGATCGTGATCGACGCCGAGACTCATGCGGTCTTAGCGACCGTCCCAAAATAATACGGTTGACTTTTGTCGCTGAGAGGATCCTCATCCCTCGCAGATGGCGGAACCCACCACGAGGAAGCCGACCGAACAGCGGGCGAATAGGCGTCCTGCGGAGACATCTTCCAAGCGGGCCAGGAAGCCCGCTGGTAAGCAGGCCAAGCGGGCGAAGAGGTCGGCCGCGAAGAAGCGAGTCGCCACGGTCATGCAGGAACGCGCGGCTCGAGAAGCGGAGATCCGAGACCGCTACGTCAACTTGAAGAGCAGCCTGACAGAGCGTGCTCGTCGCCTGTTTGTGGCGAACGAGGCGATCGCCTTCGGCTACGGCGGCATTGTAGCTGCGGCTCGTGCGACCGGGATGGCACCGAGCGTGATCGGAAAAGGCATCGCGGAAGTGCGTGCGATCGAAGACGGTACGGCACCAAACCTGGCCGTCACCCGAAGCCGGCGGCCCGGCGGTGGGCGCAAGAAGACGACCGAAAAGGATCCGACATTGCTCCCGGATCTGAGGGCACTGATCGAGTCCACGACCCGTGGAGATCCGGAGTCGCCGCTGTTGTGGACGGCGCGCAGTCAACGAAACATCGTCGCTGCGCTCAGGAAGCAAGGCCATCAGACGAGCAAGAACATGGTTGCGAGGCTGCTCAAGCAGCTCGGCTACAGCCTTCAGGCGAATCGTAAACGGCTCGAAGGAGCGCAGCACCCGGACCGCAACGCGCAGTTCGAGCACATCAACGAGATGATCCGACGACAACTCGAGGCGAAGGAGCCAGTCATCTCCGTGGACACGAAGAAGAAAGAACTGGTGGGACCATACAAAAACGGCGGACGCGAGCTCCGAGCTAAAGGGGATCCAGAGGACGTCAATGTCCATGACTTCATTGACCCTGAGCAGCGTAAAGCAGCGCCCTACGGCGTGTATGATCTTGCCGAGAACGAGGCATGGGTCAGCGTAGGCCTCAGCCACGACACCGGGGAGTTCGCGGTGCAGACCATTCGCACCTGGTGGAAGGAGATGGGGGCTGCGAGGTATCCGGATGCGAGTTCGCTGATGATCACGGCCGACGGTGGAGGGAGCAACGGCTACCGGTTGCGGCTGTGGAAGCTCGAACTCCAGGGTCTCGTCGATGAACTCGGATTCTCCATCACCGTTTGTCATCTGCCTCCGGGGACGAGCAAGTGGAACAAGATTGAGCACCGCTTGTTCTCGTTCATCACCAAGAACTGGCGTGGCAAGCCGCTTGTCACTCATCAGGTCATCGTCAGCTTGATCGCCGCCACGACGACAAAGACCGGGCTCACCGTCCGGGCTCGAATCGATGATCGGGCCTATGCCAAGGGCCGCCGGGTCTCGGACAAGCAGCTCGCGCTTGTGAACCTCGAACCCGACGCATTCCACGGCGAGTGGAACTACACCGTTCACCCGACGCCCACATCATGATGACGCGATCTGGTTGTTTTGGGACGGTCGCTTAGCGACCGTCCCAAAATAATACGGTTGACTTTTGTCGCTGAGAGGATCCTCATCCCTCGCAGATGGCGGAACCCACCACGAGGAAGCCGACCGAACAGCGGGCGAATAGGCGTCCTGCGGAGACATCTTCCAAGCGGGCCAGGAAGCCCGCTGGTAAGCAGGCCAAGCGGGCGAAGAGGTCGGCCGCGAAGAAGCGAGTCGCCACGGTCATGCAGGAACGCGCGGCTCGAGAAGCGGAGATCCGAGACCGCTACGTCAACTTGAAGAGCAGCCTGACAGAGCGTGCTCGTCGCCTGTTTGTGGCGAACGAGGCGATCGCCTTCGGCTACGGCGGCATTGTAGCTGCGGCTCGTGCGACCGGGATGGCACCGAGCGTGATCGGAAAAGGCATCGCGGAAGTGCGTGCGATCGAAGACGGTACGGCACCAAACCTGGCCGTCACCCGAAGCCGGCGGCCCGGCGGTGGGCGCAAGAAGACGACCGAAAAGGATCCGACATTGCTCCCGGATCTGAGGGCACTGATCGAGTCCACGACCCGTGGAGATCCGGAGTCGCCGCTGTTGTGGACGGCGCGCAGTCAACGAAACATCGTCGCTGCGCTCAGGAAGCAAGGCCATCAGACGAGCAAGAACATGGTTGCGAGGCTGCTCAAGCAGCTCGGCTACAGCCTTCAGGCGAATCGTAAACGGCTCGAAGGAGCGCAGCACCCGGACCGCAACGCGCAGTTCGAGCACATCAACGAGATGATCCGACGACAACTCGAGGCGAAGGAGCCAGTCATCTCCGTGGACACGAAGAAGAAAGAACTGGTGGGACCATACAAAAACGGCGGACGCGAGCTCCGAGCTAAAGGGGATCCAGAGGACGTCAATGTCCATGACTTCATTGACCCTGAGCAGCGTAAAGCAGCGCCCTACGGCGTGTATGATCTTGCCGAGAACGAGGCATGGGTCAGCGTAGGCCTCAGCCACGACACCGGGGAGTTCGCGGTGCAGACCATTCGCACCTGGTGGAAGGAGATGGGGGCTGCGAGGTATCCGGATGCGAGTTCGCTGATGATCACGGCCGACGGTGGAGGGAGCAACGGCTACCGGTTGCGGCTGTGGAAGCTCGAACTCCAGGGTCTCGTCGATGAACTCGGATTCTCCATCACCGTTTGTCATCTGCCTCCGGGGACGAGCAAGTGGAACAAGATTGAGCACCGCTTGTTCTCGTTCATCACCAAGAACTGGCGTGGCAAGCCGCTTGTCACTCATCAGGTCATCGTCAGCTTGATCGCCGCCACGACGACAAAGACCGGGCTCACCGTCCGGGCTCGAATCGATGATCGGGCCTATGCCAAGGGCCGCCGGGTCTCGGACAAGCAGCTCGCGCTTGTGAACCTCGAACCCGACGCATTCCACGGCGAGTGGAACTACACCGTTCACCCGACGCCCACATCATGATGACGCGATCTGGTTGTTTTGGGACGGTCGCTTAGG
>Ga0307509_10001651_pt1 | contig 37361 bp, 30 predicted proteins | sample 10_EM_MG_FD_202245 | JGI IMG/M metagenome (GOLD analysis project Ga0307509, IMG submission 202245) | Populus trichocarpa ectomycorrhiza microbial communities from riparian zone in the Pacific Northwest, United States - 10_EM | ecosystem: Host-associated > Plants > Roots > Unclassified | place...
TCAGGAGAATATTTGTGGACCAATGCTTGGTTGACGCGACACTCGGCTTTATTTTGGGAGACCCCAAGCACTCTTAGGAATCTTGCAGCACACAGCACGATAAAAAAAATCCCTCAGTGTCTCGTGTACATGGACCTCACAAATAACTTGTAACCCCCACCATTTGGGAACAATTTTTGCGATCGGTTGCATCGGCCAAGATCCCGGGGCTTCATCACCATCAAAATATGAGAAGCCGAATTTTCAATCTGTATTTTTGACCGCCTGACAAAATTGAGGAGGCCTGTATGAACAAAGATTGGTCCTTCACCAAGCTTTCCTGATATATTCTTGAGCTTTCCGAATGACTACTAGTAGGGAAAGATAGTCAGCTACCAATTCAATTTGGGTAGGAAGAAATTAAGGGAGATGATGGGTGATGGTGATGACGATGATGATGGGGGATGATGATGAGGCATTGAAAGGGGGGCGAACAACACAACATTCCACCGAACCACAGCTTGTTCCAAACAAAGCAATCTGTGGTTTAGGGTATTTTCAGATCCAGCCAACAATGCCCTGCATACAGTAGATAGTGGCAGCATAATGGAGTTCGAAATAACCAGGTGTGGAACGGGTGGGTAATTCAAAACGATTAGAGTAAGTCAAAAAGGGAAAAAAGGTCCCACGACGAACACAGGAGACAGCCCATCATCCATCACTATCACCCCCCATGTGGGGTTAAAAAATAAAGGTAAAAAAATAAAAGCTCAATCGACATTGATGAAAAACGATAACCCCCCTCCCCCAAATAAAACTAAAAAAACAATAAGATGAAGTAAAATAAAAGAAAACACTTTCTGGATGCAATTAGGTACAGTATAGAATTGATCTGACGTATGCGGGACTCTGAAAACATGGAGGGGGGGCAAGGATTCTGAACAGAGGTGGTGACCGGAGAAAGGCAATGCTGACGAACTGTCGCTGGAGGCTCGAACAAGAAGAATATTGTGAAATGTGGACAGGAAACAGCCCAAGTCCCACGATAGATTCTCCCGTTTAGAGTATAGCACAAAGTATTCTTTGTACGACATGAAGCACGTTTGTACTGCGAGACACCATCCAAAGGACGCAAAATATGACTTTAGCTCCTCAGATCGCCGTAGCTTTGTTTTGCATCTCGTTCCTGTGGCTTTGAGCTGTCTCAAATGTAGCTTGACGCAATTTTTTACTCGAGTAGAAGACTTGGAAATGGCTGAGATGCAAGGAAATGGGCGAGCGGGGGCCAATGGAGTTGAGTTGGAGGGTGTTGCGTTGTTGTTGGCTAGCTGGAGCTTAGCAATGGTTGGTGGGTGTGGCTGGTTAGCCAGCTAGGCTGCCAGCCCGCCGGCCAGCCCTGTCAATGCGGGAATAGTGGAATCAAATAATGATTCGTGTGCTGTTTTTGTTCCCCCCCCTCTTCTCCACCTCCTTCTGCTTATCCTCCCTCTGATTGATTGTGGAGGTGATGGCGCCGATGATGAGCCTTTTCAGCAGGAGCGAATAGGAGTTGTAGCAGTAACAGCGGTGGTAGAAAAGACATTGATGCCTTTGAATATGCAAGAATGATAGCTTGCAGACTCCAGATCACTACGCATATGCGGTTTTTGATGTCAATACTACACCTATCCAGGGTTGAGAAACAATACTCGAGCAACATACCATATTATGTCGTATCGTAGGAACTGGAATAATTGAGAATGACACTAGGATGCCTGGAATTTCCCCCTTTGGGTTAAGGAGAAAAAATATAGCGAAAATATTCTCTTTCAGTTGAGACGAACGGAAAAAAGTACAACAAACCTTACTAGCGGAGGCAACTCCAACTCCCTAGCGAGATTCTCGATTATTCCAGCTCTTATGGTATTCCGGTGGGACTCCCATGGGAGAACCCTGACTTTTTGGTTAAGTGCAAATGATCTGCGGGAAGGATTATTTATTCCACGTGGGGCTTTTGTTGTCCAAGACCAAGACGGCACTCCCTAGTTTCCGATTTTGTACGTATGGTACAAAAATTGTCCGACATTGACAGTGCTAGACGTACTCGTATAATAGCACTAAAGCCTCTTATAGGGTCGCGAGATTCTCGAGTTGCGAGAGTGGCGGCCTCCTTGGCCTCTTAGCATGTATTTTCCCGAATCCACAGTATGGTGAACCATGCTTTTAAATTTCTGCGATACTTTTCTTGTTTGCTCTTCGTATTGAGGTTTCTCTTTTGGGCTAAGCCTTGTCTAAAGTGCAGGCATGTATCCATTTTTAAGCCACAACTCTCGAAACTGGAGGATCTCGCGACCCTGTAGGAGGCTGTAGAGAAAAGGTAGGAATTCGAATATTCACTCCCGAAGGGATATTTCGAAAGACTATCGTTATTGGAGTTATTGTATGACAAACGTCAGGAGATAGTCGCTGGGGATCCCTGCACAGATCATAACGGATAGGCCACCCATCAGAGCTATCGACATCATGCCGTTTTTCATTTCAGGTAAAAGCCCCCTGGAAGCTCCCTTGGCCTTGTCTTTGTCTTTTGAGGCTGTCTTTCTTTTCTGTTTGCTTGTTTGCTTGTTTTTGCCCTGTGAGTCTCACTCTTGCCGTGCGGAGACACAAAAACAGGGGAAACTCATAAGGCGGAAGTGTAGAAAGCCTGAATACCGCACTGCGCCCATCCTAATTCCTCCACCGGGTGTATTGTTCTCGTGGGTGAGAGGATGAGGTGTCGTTCAGTTTAACGTCGCTAAGTTTCCTGAGGATTCTGAAACACCCCACGCTGACATGTCGTTCCCCAGCCAAATCCGACGGGCCAACCCAATTAATTCATCTCCCACCCCACCCACCCGACCTCTGAAGGAAAAAAAAATAGCACTCCCACAGTCCCACTCCCACCCTCGACCCAGGGCTTGTTCACGCCCATTCTCGAAGTTTGCTCAACCGGAGAATTCTCTTTCGCCTTTCTCCCGCTGCGCCGTCATTATCAGCCAAGCACATGTATCACAACAGGATCGTACGTGCTTTCCCCCAATGCTGCGTCTAACACGACAGTCGAGACACCCTCCTCATAATGCGTATATATCTGTGTACGCATTATAAACTAAATCATGGCATAGACGCGTCTGTTTCCGCAGCTCTAGCATGAAAAAGGACAGCAAGCAGCCTTGGAAAAGGGATAGGAGGCTGGTCCAGTGAAGGTATGAGGAAAACAAACACACGTCAAATGGGAAAAAAATAAAGTAAAGTAAGGATTAAATGTCGAAAGAAGGGGCCAGGAGTGGACGGCCGGAAGTATGCGGTAGACTTTTGGATGAACCATGAGGAGAAAAGGAAAAAACAATAATCATAAACAACCAAAACTGCATCAGCAGGAACAGTGGGGAAATGAAAAATGCATGTATGGAACGATCCCGAATCTCAGCTCTAGTCCTCAACTCTCGCCCAACCTGGGCACAAAGGGTGAGTGCAATTCGTCCCCTGTGGACACCGCTCCGCTAAGAGTTTCCGAAGCGAAAAGGAAAAAGAAAAGAAAATATTGACAACATCTCTCCGCAGGATACCAGAGAAAATAATACACTATGTCAGCCAGCCATATTCTCACCGCATTTAACCAATAGCCCCTGACTCGTATGTGCAAGTAGAATGACCAAAACGCGATGCATTCAGATGCCCGACGTTCGAGAGCATGAATTTCATGGAATGACTGATATACGTTCCATGTAACTCTTGAAACAGTCGACCCAATCACCTTACTCCGTCGACATTCCAACCCAAGGGTACATTGCCGCGCCATCTAGACATCAGGTAGAGTATCAAGGCACTGCTTACCGCATTGATCCGCTCACAATTTCAAATCGGCCAGCAATCTACACTACCTATAATGATGCCTATGGATCGCATGCGTTATCGGGATCGGAAGCGGGTTGACGTGGTTCTTGTATCTCTTTTGTTTGCTTTTTGACATCTGACTGGGCCATTTGGTTACCGCCGAAGTCCGGCACAGTTCTCCGATGCTTCTCAGCGGCGGATGCATCGGAGAGCAATGCCTCCAATTTCTAACCAGCCTTCTGCTTTACAGGATTGGGCGTCAGCAACGGGGCGGGGCGCATTGAAATCCGCTGTGTGCTATACGAGTCTGATGCTGTCTATGGAAGGCTTCAGTTCAATTCAGCACCAATTTTCCGCACGGCACTGTACTATTACGTGACAACACTTCAACCCTGTGATGAGTGGATATGCCAGCCCAAAGCATCTACTGGACACGGCAAAATCCGACTAATTACACAAACAGCCTGCACTTGGGCTACCACCCTCTGCCTGGGGTGTAGGCTCCGGAGCCGTGCAACCGGGGTTTCAGTGAAAATACTGACCTATGAGTCCCTCGTGCCAATCAGAGACAGTCTGCCAGATCATATAATTCCTGCGCCCCCAAGGAGTTAAAACCATCCGGGCAATAGTCTAGCGAGGATCTACATGTGATCAGCGCCTATTGTCGTGAAAGACGGGAGACAACATCATCCCTTTTGTCTTCTTTCTAGAGATGGCTTCGGGCGGGAGGCAAATCACTCTGTTTTGCTCACAAAACGAATAACAGACTCTATTGAGGAGAAGCCACCCACGGCTCTGATATGCTTGGTATCATATATCGGTATCGCACTATCCCTATACCTTGGCCACTACCTTCCTGTTATGGCACCTGTTGCTCTCTGTTGTTAGCGATAAGGATATATATTTTAGGCGAGTAAGAAGAAGGCCCGAAGTTGACCAATAGGCGCGGGAATGCTCATGATCGCCACAAGCTGAAATCGGTCACCAGATGTTGAACCTGGAGAACTCTGGCATATACCTCTGAAGCCCTACTCAGTTTCGGAAATTGTCCTCTATTTCACTGCACCCTCCAGTCCCCCTCTTCACCCCTGCCCGTGAATCCTGTATAGCAATCTATTAAGCACTAAGTGCACCACATATACGCACATGCACATACACCTCCAAAGACCCTGAAAATCCCACGCGGATCACCGGCGCAACGCCGTGGATCCACCCCCCGTTTCAGATTGGTACCCCAGCCGAGAGATTGGGCTGTCGTCCAAAACCTCATGCTTCAAATCTTTCCCTCCGAGTGACGTTTCATGATGATACCGAATTCAACCCAGAGGCTCTCGTCTTACCTGCATAACTAGTCTTTCTAGAGGAAAAGAGTCTCAAAAGATTTTTTTTATCTAAACTCCACAGGTTGGGCGGGTGAAGTGGGGCGCGGGCATATCGTGTGGTAAATAAATTAGCCCTCCCGTAAGCAAAAACAACACAAAATAATTCAGAGAATCCGCTCACCCGCAGGACGGGAACCTGCGTCTCGAGATCCCGCGTGATGCAATTATAGCACTGTGCTGGACGCCCCTTTCTGTCAACGTTGTGCTATAGATTCTGTAAGGGCGACGTCTTATCCCAAGCCCCTAATGGGGTTGGAACTTAGTTATTTTCGCTATTTACGATGGGTCCATGGGTCCCCAATACAAAATCGGTATTCCAGAGGATTTGTGTATGGGGGAGGAGGACACGAATGGTGGGGGATACGTTATATACGGCTGCGGTTGAATTAGAAAGGTGTTGACTTCGGGATGCGGGGAGGACTTCAGCGCGAGGAGAACGGATAGATGCATCGGTTGTCACTCGGTGGTTGAGTCTTAGATCACGGATTATATTAGGGATTCAGAGGGGTGGGGTTACTGTTGCCAATATGGGAAACATTGCTAAATGTACGATAAAGTTCAGATAGATAGCTTTTTCGCTATCAGGGGGCCTGGTGCATGATCACATCCCGTATACCACTGTAACCATACTTACAAGATTTACCCCCGGATGAGTACCATTATCCACGAGATTACACACCCGCAGATCCTAAGAGCATGCGTAGTACATTAACAGTCATCCACAAGAGCGAGAAGCCGCAATCATTCCACCCTAGGCCCGTGTCTAAGTCAGAAATATACCACAACCTCAAACAAACATACCTCCGGAGACGGCGGAGACGTGAGTCGGTATGCTGTGTGAGCTAAGAACGCGATGAGCTCTAGATTACGGTAGACTTTAAGCAATTAAGGATGATCATATGTTCTGGATATGTCAAGTAATTGCTTTTTTGTACATTGGTAGCACAGCTTGGTTGGGGGTGACCTTGTTCTGAAGCCTTTTTAAGAAGTACAGTACCACTGAATACACAACTGCTCTAGGGGGGTGGTGAGGAGAGGGCTGTATAATATAGCCAATACAGGGGAGTTTGACCTTATACGCGGGTAAGGCCTATAGCTATTTCAATCGTATTTAATCAATTAGGGAATTTCTAGAACTCAATGCGTCTTTGAGAGGAAGGACCATATCATAAAAGTTCTTTAGCCCCACTACCCCCACCAATCTTATGGTCACAAGATCCAGAGGCAAAAGTGCCTAAGAAAGAGTAACGTTTTCCTAGCACAGCGTGAAATTAACCTTGTTGATGTGTTGGATCATGTTAACTGGTATTTGCAATACAGTTAGCCTTCTAAACTACTCCTATCGCGGGCTCACCGATTGATTTCCGCTGATAATATGGTAGTTGATTTAAAGAGTTTTTGCGATGTTTAAGTGCGTACTCTAGACCTAAGGAACTAGGGTGGCCTTATAGGCTAAGTGGCCTGTGATCAGTTTCGTTGAGATTTAGAGCCCCGCAGGCTTAATGGCCCTGGGTAGTGGGAGCTCTCCTGAGGGCACATTTACCATCCTAACATCTAAGTTAGGGTGTATAGCTGGCGGAGACGTTAATTCAATGGACGCTGCACATTGCCCAAGGGCGTACTCTTCCATTTGTGGAATCCCAAGCATAGGTCGGGTCCAAATTTCCTACTCTCGAACTGTTTGGGGTACAGTACTGCGAGTTAAACCTACGAAATTGGTCTATCTCATCAAAGCACCCTGAGGGAATGGCCTAGAAGTTGAGCCAGATGTAAAGAATAAGTATCATACTATTCAAGAAGTCCCTGCACTGATCCCAGAGAGCACAGTAATAACTGATTTCACTAGCCATGCCCCCTTGGGTGTTAACCAAAATTCCACTTATCACAAAATCTTAACTGAGAGTAGATTTCTCTCATTGTCTTCAGAGCTCATTGCCCCTCTACAGAACACACAAGGCCTAACAAGCCCTTGTAGCATAACCAGCGCAGGGAGTTTCCGGCTCACCACTTGGGCTTCAGAGGGCCTTGCAGACCTCCCACTGGAGCCTGTGCTACCCTACCATACCAGGTATCATAATAACACCAATCAGAGTAATCCTGCCAAACCACTTTCGGCCACGGGCATCTCAACCTACTTGGTTCCCCAAATGCCCAAGCCTTACCTCCGGCCCGGCCGGTTGGGAAAAAATAACTCCCAAAGGAGGTATTAGTAGACTGTGGGGGGCTTAATCGCTTTTGAGACTCCCTTGTCTGCTGTAATTCGTATCAATGTTCGAGTAGGATTGCGGAGCTAGGGCTCTCTTTCCATCCTCAGTGCCCATACGATACTCATGCTTCTAAAGAACATAACGATATCATATCACATTTAATCTCACCAAGGTTCCCTTTGTAACCAATCGCTTCGAACCACAGCTAGCTGATCCATGCGCCATACGAGAACCTAATTGGCACCAGAGATACCATTTTATTCCGAAAATGTAGAAATTAACTTATCAGGAAACTTTCAGATATTTTTTTCCATTCTCTCGCCTGTCCTGCCTATGCGGTGGGTCGAGCGTATGTAATACACGAACCCTTCAGGATTCCACCCCCCCCTTCGCAGTTTAACCCATATTTCCGCCTACCGCTAATACTCCTATGAACACAATGGAATCCTACCGTTACCCCGCTGCTCCTAGCGAAAACAGTGATCAATACCCGTTCGAGGCCACGAAACCCACCGCTATCCGTTGGGCAATCGGCGACCTCACTAGACTTCCCGAAGTCCTCACTAGTGGTGTCTAGCCTACCAGTATTTCTTCTAGTATTCTGCCTCTAGATTTTCTTTACGTAATATTTCTTGTCGTTTTCGTTCATAGAAGAGTTTTCCCCATGTTTCACATTCTTATTGATAAGGGGAAAAGGCTCACGGAAAACACCTGCCTTCTTGTTTCTCATCCCTTGCCCCTTCTCACGATAAGGGGCCTCACCGCGCCGGTTCAACAGGGTTCAAACAGGGGATTCTTATTTCATGAACCACGAACCTGAGGAATGAACTATTGCTAGTGCTGGCTCTGGAGGTGGTTTGAAGGGTCTAGAGGTAGTTGGTTCTGGACAGCGTCAAGCTCGATAGAATAAAAAGGATGCAAGCGCTAGCGTTGAAAAAATTTTCATGCCACCAGCATCGCGTATAATGGAACTCCGAAGAACTTATCTCTCTCTGCGTAGTATTACAGGTGGTATCTTGTCTATGGATTTTGTCAAACTAGTAGCAAAATCAGATCGTGAACTGGGAGTCTGGCCACCAACTATGATGAGCCCCTTCGAGCCCTAGTACTGTACTATGCAGATCCAAATCTGGTGGGCATAGTGAAACTCGTTCAAAGTATTTTCGAGTGATTCTCAGTGACTCTATTCCTCAGCGAGAGAGCCCCAGCACCATACACCCACCCCACAAACTTGTTATTGTAACGCCTCTAGCAGCTCTCGGTCTCTGGCCTTAGCTGGCAGTACCGATGCAATCCTTCTGGATTCCAGAAACCTTTAATCTATCATACTTATAATAATAACAACCATCCTAGAAAGGGTACTCGCACCCTTATTTTTTTCCCCACTAAATACCTTTTGCAATCCTCGGGTGAAAGACCACCAAAACGATAGGATACATCCGAAGCTACGAGAGCTTTGTAGAATTTGGTTCATTTGGCTGCATTGATGTAAACGAGGAAGAGTAGGCAGCGAACTACGATAACCCAATCCTCGCCCACAATGAGTCTACTAAGCTAATTATTAGACGACAAAGGGTGTTGCGGTTATACTGTATATATGACTAAAGGTTGCGGGATACGAGAGGTACAAGTAGAGGATAGGCTGGGGGAGAAAGCTAGGATCACGAACTCTACTTACGGCTATATCACTTTGTACTAGATAGCAGGGAGGAGGTTCGAGCACAGCGGCCTACTTCACTATCTCTCAAGATAGGGCTTTGTCTTTCTTTAGTTTTGGATATCTAGTTAATTTGATACAAGAGAAACCCATTGTGATGGCTTTTCCCCAGGAGCAGGGGACATAGGGTTTTATTTATGCTACAGGTATGATAGCTAAGGTATCTACATGAGACATATATGTTCCTAGGCCCCTTCCCTTCCCTACACCATACCAATATTATCACAAAAATCGTGCACACGGGAATTACGATAACCAAACCCCGAGTACTAAATTTCACAACATGCTATGATCGCTCTACCAGCCATACTGAGATCAGCTGAATCTACTATAGGTAGTAATTTGATCTTATTACTCTGCCAGAGCTTTCCCATAACCTTATACCTTATCTACCCATATCATCGGCTCTTGGTCACCTCCCAATTTCTTAATCATGTTTGATATACCAGACACTTATACCTCTAGCTTTGCCGATAAGCCTGCATGGAGAGTTATCAATAGGTAAGCAGTATCGGTGATCCCATACATCCAGAGCGTCTGTCCTCCGGAAGGAGAGATTTCTAGCCCGTGGTAAAAACTAATTCAGCCCCTAAATTCCTCTTAACTCAGAAGGGGAAATATGAGAATCACCTACAATCACTCGCCCCACCGACCTTAGCAACTATAAGCATTACTCAAATATAATGGTCAGTGCGGATGTGTTCGGCTAGTTGCCAGGCCGCTTGGGAGATAAGGATCTAAGAAAATAAAGGGATTCATATTGGTCTATATTCATGCTACAGATTGTTATATAGGTGGGACAGTCTCATGCGTGTCTTTTGACGAAAAAGCAGGATAGCAACTCTCACTTTCCTTCATCAACCAGTCCCATTACTTTACCCTCCGACTCCGGCCTTCTTTCGTGGACTTCCAAGAGCAATCAATTGATGCACTGTGGATCAAAGAATCCTCTCGACCGGCCCATTTTACTTGCTCACAAGAGACCTCCATTCGATTTCGAAGGGGGCCTCCGGCTTGAAGGACGGATATAATTCCCCCGAACGAGATTATAACCAATAATAATTCTACCCGCAGCACCCTTCTATTACCCATATATACATACTTGGCCAGTACAAGTTATGTGTGACGCTCATCAGCTAACTTAAGTTACCCCATTGCTTCGTTATCGCTTTGACCGGTGGTGTTTCCCACCGCCGCGGGCTTTTTCTTGTTCGTGTTCATAGTTGTTCCTATTAATATCATGCCTGCTTATCAATACCACCCCATCCAGCCCGACACGCCCTCATGGTATGATAGTTTGAGGTTAGCTCGGGCTACCTAAAAAGTCTAAACCTTTAAAAGGCGTTTTAGTTGTGCTCTAGAACAGACAAAGCTCCAGCTTGATTCATTCGGGTTTGGGCTGGGTCGGGAGCCGTTTTAGTTGAGTTTAGCATGGTTAGCTAGGTTTGTGGGAATGTGTTGTGTAAAAATTAGGTAAGATTATATACTAGTAGTGTGCTGCAGCCCTTCAGGATCTACTATAATGTAGAGGTACCTTCTAAGATCATATTGTGTGGAATTAAGCCCAGCTCAATTTACGGCGCCCTGGCCCCCGGAAAGTTTCAACTGGCCCCACTCCGGCTACCGTTCACTCTTCCACGCTTCCGACTGTTTGTGCAATATCGGGCGAGAGGGTATTGGTATGTTCATGCAAGTATTGGTTGCATTGAACTATTTAGTACTTTCCCCTTGCCCTTGTACTTACTTGCTTGCTGTTCAAAGCGGTATTGCTTACTTACTAATTTTTTCTTTCTACTTTGTCTGTATCGTGATGCGAGAAGTAGATGTTTGATTGCCCACCAAACATACATACTACTGTATCAATGGTAGACGCCGTGCGACGCGGTGGTGGCAGCGAGCGAAGAGCACAAGTATTATATCCCTACAGTACGATACAGTACAAAGCTCTAGATATCCTGTGTAGAGAAATTGTGCTGCATTATCAGGTATCATACTCGAGTAGAGGACATCAGATACCCCCTCAGCACTTTTAACAATATTATACGGCACAGGTGTCAAAACACGCATATCGGATAAGATAACTGGTGGGTCTGGAAAAAGAAAGCCAACGCCAGTGCCCTTTATAGGCACATTCAGGCCATAGACAGGGTCAGGGCCAAGCAATAAACTCATCCCGCCTTCCCTCCTATCTCCAACCACAAACTCACTTCCACTTGCAACCGAGCTTGACCAGCACAACAACCCATTCAACGGAAGAACATCACACACGATACTGTGCCACAACCCGAAATCTACGACATTGAACCTCTACAGTCTATTCCTCCCACCCCTTCTTACCCCACACACATGCACATGGCAAATCCACCATAATGCCGACTCCCTCCCTCAACCTGCAAATACCCTCCTACCTCGACGCCCACCTCCTCGACGCAAGAGTCTACTTACCCCCAAGCTACACTGCCCCAGTGACCCAGCACTGGGACCGAAAGTTAGCCATAATCGGACATCCATACGCGCCGCTGGGCGGGAGCTACGACGATCACGTAGTGCTAGAGGTTGTAAAGACCCTATTGAGAGCAGGTTGGGTAGTTTCTACCTTCAATTTTCGGTACGACTTAGAAAAGCAAAAAGAAAACAAAGACACTTTGGATGGAGAGGGTTAAGGTAGACAGGGAGACAGGAGGCTAATAGCTGGCTATTACAGAGGAGCACACGGAAAAGGACGAACGTCATGGACAGGAAAACTCGAAGTTAAAGATTTCGTCTCGGTCGTAGTCTGGTGTTCGGCATACGTGCAATCGTTACCACCGCCGGTGGTTCCCATATGGGCTTCTCCACCAAGACTCACTGTGCCGGCGTCCCCGTTGCGTGCGCCTCCCGAGGGAGAGGAAGTGGTGGCGGAGAAATCCGAGGAGGAGGAGGAGGCGGAAGAAATGGAACTACTAATAGGCGGATATTCTTATGGGTCGCTAATCGCTAGTCTAACGCCTCCAGTTCCGGACATCCTAAAATTGCTGGAGGCGCCGCCCCCCTCCACACCCGCATTCGTTAAAGCGCTTCTTACGGCGAAAGAAAGTGCCCGCAAGTGGCTAGATACACACTCCAGCACCCGAACCTCCTACAGCGGAACTTTCAATCGTGCTGCTGTTCACGCTGCCCTTCAGCAGGAGGAGAGCAGAAAACTAGAATGCGAACAAGCGCACCATGGCGTTGACAAGAAGTGGAAGGTCACTGCTCGATATTTACTCGTATCCCCCCTACTCCCGCCTATAAGCAGTTTTATGATGGGTTTCGCAGGGATGAAGGCCTGGAGTCTTGGCCGTGGAAGCGTGGACGAAGAGGAGAGGGGTATTGAGGCTGCGGGTGCTAGAGTGTTGGCGGTTTATGGAGATGGGGATACGTTCACGGGTATTCGGAAGTATAGAAAGTGGAGGGAGAAGATGGAGGGAGAGAGGTGGAGGGGTGTCGAGGTGGGGGGTGCAGGACACTTTTGGCGGGAGGAGGGGGTTATGGAGGCTTTGGTTGGTCAGGTGGAGGAGTGGATGAGGTGGTAGAAATTCTCTTGGGGTATTTATTAGGTAGTGGGTGGTGTTGTGGGGTTTTATGCACCGGAGTTGCGGGTTCTCTGATGTTTTCATGATGGTTCTTGGATGGGATGGATGGATAACGGGCCGGATCTTAGCTAGTGCTGTATCGATACTTAAAGTGAGCTTTTATGATAGTTTAATGTCTACTCTCCAACGGTATGAAACCCACAGCAGGCAATAGCATCACGAGATTATGATGTTGTCCAGCCACACATCTCACGAAGCTTACCATGGTCAGCCATACTTGCCCGCCCAAACAACCCTCCCGGACCAAAACATTGGTACGTACTGCTTTCCGCCTTACCAACCAGGCCGTATTATTCCAATACGGTAGCTCCTCCCATCAGCATCAAGAGAACAGGGTTAAAATATCAATGTGCTGTACGCGAGTACGAGCAATCCTGTTTACTGTATGATTTCACAGAGTGACGTGACGAGATGCGCTGATCCCGCCTTCCGCGCATAGCAACTCTACGAGTACGCTGTGACCAAGCAAATTTTCCACAGAAAATGATTGATATTCCATAAGTTTTGTGAAGCTACGAGCAGAGTCGCCGGGCTGCACCCGGGTTAGGGAATCCATAGTTCATGGAAGAGCTAAATATCGTAAGGCATTATCCCAGAGAAAAGAAAAAACTTCCATTCCTCCGATAATGGGGGGTGTCCTTCCGGTTTTTTTCCTTTCCTTTTTCTTTTCCTTTTTTTTTTCTTTCCTTTTGGTGGTGGTGGTGGGCGGGCAAAAGCCCAGCACCCGGGTGTAACATACCGGTACTGGTATCAAATGTGCAGGAACAGCCAACGAGCGATCTCTGCGTAAGGGTTTCTTGGGTCTGCGGTTTGGCCTGAGCTGGGGTTTTCGTGGTCGTGTGACGAAGTTTACATGTGAAAATAGGACAACAAACGAATTCCATGAGAATTGTGGAGGAGGAAGGCTGGAAGGAAGGATGGATGAAATCAACAAAGGAGAAATACCGGTACAGTGCGAGTACTGTACTGTGAGGGAATCAAAAATACTCTACCCTAGGTGTACTTCCCCTCCCGGTCCCAATGGATTCCCTTCAAGCTCCTTCCTGAGGTGCAGTCAGCGGAAAGGGAAGAAGAAAAGAAAGGAAAATCAGGAACTTTCCCCGGCGTCGGATAGATCCCGGGCTTGGTCATGTCAACCAAATTAACCAACCAATCGCATTGATCCGACCTTTTTCCTCTCGCATTCATACAAGACTAGCTCCATTTCCAATGATAGTGTCGATACCGGTACCCCACATGACGATGTGTGTCCTATCACTTGACAATCCTGGAAAACAGACGATCTGGGGTTCCATTAACTTGCGGGGTAGCTGGGGAGTGCCGGTGTGGGGGAAAGATAGTCCATCGGGGGAGGAAGAAGTTGCTGGTGGTGGTAGGAGGAAGGAAGGAAGGAGGGAGGGAGGGATAGGGAGGGGGGATTGGTGCGGTACCGTATGTCCAGTGCGGCGGTAGAACCAGTGAGGCAGTTAGATCCTTTCTACTTCCAAGTCCGCCACTTCCACCATCCCCCCCTCCCCACAACCTACAGTTACACACTCCTTACATTTCTCAGGCATACTTGTACTAGAGTACAGCCCAACGGACCACAGTAATATTACTTCACCCAACGCCCTTGCCTTTCACCTCACCTCCGCCTACAAGACGTTACGGTAGTTCTTGATGAACGTCCTCGCCCTCCAAAGATCAGCATGTCGTTCATACATTCGCGCAGATACTTTACTTCGGAGGGCACTCCAACAAGTACCAGCGGGAGCATCATCACGCCGATACTAAAAGTCCTGCAGGACCCAGCGTCGCTGCTTTCATCCGCATTTGTGCCGGACGAGAACATGAAGCGGCATCAGCTTGCTAGTGCTAGATTGAAAAATGTTCATCCTCCTCCTATGTTCACCACCCCTGCGATTGGCTTCAGCGACTAATTATGGATAGGCAACGACATATGCCGACTGGCACAAGGCCGCACAGGAACTCGACGTTCTAGAGGGCAATCAAGCATGGAAGTCCGAAGTCGAATCACCTGATTATGATTACGCTCTTGTAGCAGCTCGTCTGAAGCAGCTCGACGAGGCACGGATATCATGCGACGTCAATAGGATGTTGTTCCTGATTCGCACGACGCTCTCACGGAACCTGGGAGATATGGGGAATATCCGTGTAAAGGCCTCCTTCCCCTCCTCCTCCTGTCTCATGTCCGGAGTTACTAACTCATGTGATGCTTTACGGAAAAAAAGTTATACAAACACTCCCACACCGGAACAAAGCGGTTAATAGAAGAATACATCAACTCCTGTGTGCTAACACTAAACGCGCTACTAGCAATTCCACCGACACTCGGCGCACCATCAAGTCGCGAGATCTTGGACTCGTTGCTAAAGACTCGCCAGGCTTTCGGCCGCACAGCACTGCTCCTGTCCGGCGGCGCGACATTTGGCATGAACCATGTAGGCGTGCTCAAGGCACTACTAGAGCAATCCCTCCTGCCTAGAATCATATCCGGAGCCTCGGCGGGGTCGATAGTAGCGGCGGTGCTGTGCACGCGCACGGATGATGAGATGCCCACCATATTAGAGGAATTCCCGTACGGGAATCTAGACGTTTTCGAGGACGGGAAGAAGCCGGAGAGTGTACTCCAGCGGGTGACGAGGTTCTTGAAGATCGGTGCCTGGATCGATATTAAGCACCTCACGCGGGTGATGCGGGAGTTATTGGGGGACATCACCTTTCAAGAAGCGTACAACCGTACCAGGAGGATATTGAATATTTGCGTCAGTAGCGCTAGGTATTTATTTGTTTTCACCCTTGCTCACTCGCCCCGGCACAATCCAATCATTAACCTAGTGCAAAGCATATACGAACTTCCCCGCCTACTAAACTACGTCTCAGCCCCGAACGTCCTAATTTGGTCTGCCGTGGCGGCATCTTGCTCCGTGCCCTTCCTCTTCACCTCCACCTCACTTTTAGCAAAAGACCCGCAAACCGGCCTCCCGACACCCTGGGACCCATCCCCGCAACGCTGGATAGACGGTAGTGTGGACAACGACCTCCCCATGTCACGCCTCTCGGAAATGTTCAACGTGAACCACTTCATCGTAAGCCAAGTAAACCCTCACGTAGTCCCCTTCCTGGCCAAAGACCCCCCTTCCTCCCCATCCCCCTCCCCTACCACCACCCCCACACCAGAGCCAACCTCAACCTGGCGCACAAAAATCATAACCCTAGCACACACTGAGACCCTCCACCGCCTGAACATCCTCTCGGAGCTGGGCATATTCCCCACATCAATGACCAAGCTGCGCGCAGTGCTGAGCCAAAAGTACTCGGGCGACATTAACATATTCCCGGAAACGCCGTATGCCGACCTGCCGCGCATGCTGAAGAACCCGACAACTGAGTTCGTGCGCACGGCCATGGAACGCGGCGAGCGTGCAACATGGCCGCGTCTAACACGCGTGCGGAATCACCTCCTTGTCGAGCTGGAGCTGGATCGCGTGATTCACAACTTGCGCGCAAGGGTGGTGTTTGAGCCGGGTAGGGGTGATGTGACAGGGAAAGCCGCGGGGGTAGGGGCGGGCGGAGGAGGGGGAAGGACGAGGGGGATATGCATGATGAGATCCCCAGGAGGATTCGGTGCTGCGGGGGCGGCGTACACACCTTTTAATGCCGGAGGTGTGAGCACCAAGCCGGCCAGCCCAAGCAACAACTGTAACGGGAGGAAGACACCCAGACGAAGACACCAGACCACAGGCACAGAAGGCATCCGTCCCAAATTTATAAACCAACACCAACTACCCCTTCCCCCACACCAGCCTTCTTCTCACCACCACCATCATCACTACCACTACCACCATCGAAGAGCAAAGACTGCCACAGCCACAACTCCAACCACCCCGCACGCCAATACAGCGGGAGACTACTTCACCCTCCAACCAGATCATTCCACATTTAGCACCTCAGACGAGGAGGAGGCGGGGGAAGGGGTAGAGCCCGTCGCGAATTCGGCAAGAAAGAGATTTGCTAGCTGGAATGCGTTAGTCATTTCGATACCAACTGCTACTAGTACCAGCGATGGAGGGCGTGCTTTGAGCTCTAGACGTGGGAGGGAGTTGGTTCGCATGACGAGGGTTGCCGGGGAGTTTGACGCTGGAGGTGGAGGTGGAGTTAGGGTTGGTATCGGGAGGGCAAAGAGTGCAGAAGAGTTGAGGGGGTTTAGGGGGTGATGAGAGCAGGGGGGGAGGTGTATTGTATACAGCGCTATAAATTATATTATTATGAGATTATCATGTAGGATACAGAGCAGATTCATGCGTGGAGGGTAATTATTTGCTGTCCGGGCCCGATTACACACTTATATCAGGGTGAGGTTGTTCGTATAGGGTAGTATGGAGTAAGTAAATCACGGTACCAGTACAGTATGACACCCAACACGAGATATAATATCATATTGTGGAGGGATACACGCCGTGAATTGGGTACGCAACATACGCGATTCATATTCGCATTTCCAGCGTCGGTGAGTTAGGCTTTATATCACAGATCAATTTGAACCCAGACTACCGGTGCCCAACTCCCACCAACCAATCAATCTCGATCGTCCCTTACCATCCACCCTGCACCCATAGAGGGGGGAAATGAGATGAAGAGGGGGGAAAAAACACTTAAGTCAAACACTGATCCCTAAAAATCCCCATGTTCATCCCCATGTTTATCCCCATATTTACTACCCCCATTCCCAAGCCTGCCCCAAGATCCACTCCCTCACTACCACTACCGCCGTTGTCAAATCCCATAGCCCCCCCATCGGCAAATATTAGGTCGCAAAAGTTGAGCGGATTACCCGGATCCGAGACGTCTAACATGACTTGGCCCGGGAATCCCCCCCATTCCATGTCCCAATCCCCTTCCACTCCGTCTATGGGCCCTCCAGCACTTGTAGTTGGCGACATGCCAACGGCCAAATTGACCGTGCTCGACATGTCGACACCAGAGACTGGGATTTGGATTTGCTCTAAGTGTTCTTGCTGCTGCTGCTCTTGCTGCTGCTCCTCTTGCTCTTGCTGTTCCTGCTGTTCCTGCTGTTCCTGCTGTTCCTGTTGTTGTTGATACTGCTGCTGTTGTTGGGGTGTGTGCTGCCCTTCGGCGGCTGGTGCGGTGCCCTCGCCGCCTTCACGGAGACTCGACAGGGTGAGTGCGCACTCAACTTTTCCTCTTCGCCCAACAGCTTCCTTACCCAGGCTTGCCATGACACCGGCGAACCACCACCACTTTGATAAGGTCTCCAAAACCTTTATCATTTCCTTATATGCCTTTAGGTATGTTTTGTCGCCTTCCCGGACGAGAGCGTAGAAGGCTGTTAGGGATAGTGAAGCAGCATAAGGTGTTATCGAGGTTGGTGGGAGGAGATGCATAAGGGAAGGGTCTGAGAGGGTTTCATGGATTGCTTTCGCGGAAGCTGTGCGGCGGTGGTGGGAGGGGGAGTGTGGGCTCGAAGTTGGCGTTCTATGGGAGAGGATTGAGATTGCGTGGTAGAAGAGGGATAGGGTTGCTTTTCCAGTCTCATTAGTTTCGGATAAAGATAAGGGAGTATAGGCTGGGAGGTACTTGATAAGCTTTGGTTATCACAACTTGTCCCCTCCATGACTTCTTCGAAGGAGGGAAAGTCTTCCTCCAATTCGAGAACCCCGCCTTTTTTCCTAGGTCTATACAACGCAATAACCTTTTCTAGTAGCTCCGCTAGCCTTACCATCGCGTGAAAAACAGCAGTTCCCTCACCCTCACCTGGAAAATCAATCGACGTATCCTCCCCACGCACTAGCACAGGGCGACCGTTTATCGCCGCCTGCAATTTATCAAGCTCCCAGAGACACCACCAGAGCTCCGTCTCGCCCTTCCCACCGTTCCGATTCCTTTTAAGATGCAACCCGGCAGAATGGGCATGATGTATAGCGGTGCACAAATTCATACTCGCAACCTCATTCCCATTTGGGCCATCAGCTGAGTGCAACGATAGCAATCCATACACGCGAATGAGCCGTACGCGGTCCTTCTCCTTCCCCGCATGCAGCAGCGCCGTTATCCGAATGTACAGGGTCGAGGCGAATTCCCGGGGCTGGAGCGGGGCATTGGTCGGCGGGAGGATCAGGTGGTCGGCGGCTCTCGGGTGGCGGGAGGCAACAAGCAAGATACTTTGCAGTAGGACGTGGGGGATTGCGTAGGGGTTTTTGAAGAGGCTTATTGTGTGTGCGTCCAAGAGTGGGTAAATCGGGTGCACGGATTCCTCGTAAAGCAATAGAAGAGCGTCTAGGTTCGGCCGTGGGGGTAGCGAGAAAGCATTGAGGGATTCGAGGAGGCTGTTGTAGAGTGTAGCCAATGTGGGCCCTGTGCCCGCAGAGGGTTGAGCAGCGGAATCTGGACTCTTCTTACGGCGCTTCCGGGGGCGGGAAACGGTTTGTGGCGATACCCAGACACCTATGTCGTCGCTGTCCCGGGCTGGGGTTGATGACGAGGGGTGCCCAGATGGATGAGACGTTGCCGCAAGTAGTGCTGCTTCCGGACACAGATCTCCTATAAAGCGGGCCTGCCCTTCCTGCGGATCAGACGACGGCGAGAGTTTATCCGTGAACCTCTCACTCTCGACTTCTGCCGTGCTCACCAGAGGGCCCGTGATGGCAGAGCTAGCGCCCCGAGATGGCTCCACTGCAACTAGGCTGCGTAGGGTAAGGGGGAAAAAAACGTCAGTTTAGCAACTCTTTAAGAATTAGGTAAATATTAGAAAAAAGATCAAAAATCGTACGAACCTACAACATAACCCATCTTTCGTACATCCCGCGCATCTCTCGTGATTCTCAAAGGGAGGTAGACATTTTCTCTTTTGAAGGAGTCAACAATCATTATCAAGATGGTGGGTGGCATCTCATTGACGAGATTCTCCGCCCTCCCCACCCCCGCCTCGGGCCAGGAACGGGCAACGGGAAATAATAATGATAAAATAGAATGAAAAGCTAAAGATCTTACCCTTCTCTTCTTACATTGATTGCAAGCACGATGAGCGCGCTTCCTACCCCGGTACGAACTATTGTTGGCAGCGAACACCTGCACGGGCACCTGCAGAGTAGCGCTCATGGTTCAGCACAAAAAGGATTAGATCTTATCAAGTTAGACCTGGTGGGAAAGAGAGTCTCTTTCCGTTTTCTGCGCAAGAAAAATAAAAATAAAAAGTTGCCAGAGGAAGGATCGTTTTTTTGGAGGAGAGGAAAGTTGAAGCAGGGATATCGGATGGTGTTCTGTTCTCGGAAGGGTAACAACAGATGTGGAGATGGTTTGGCAGCGGACGCCGGAAGTCTAGGAGAATTTGGGTATAGTATGACGCTGGGTTGTTTTTTTCTTCTTCCAACTTGTACAGCCCCCGTCACGATCTGTACAGATGCTGTGGAGTACAGGTACAGGTACAGTATGGTTGTTGGACCAGAGAGTGGATATTTGGAAATCCGAATTAATGAGCCAATATTAATAAATTTATATAAGACAACAGTACTTGTAGAAAGAGAGCACTGTAGTATATATCCTTAATGCGGTAGCTCACCAGCAGGCTAACTTCACACATACTAGCAGCGGTCGGTGTTCATCAAAGAAATCCACACGTCCGGCATTATGCAAATACCTTATGACACAGTTTTGCACTGGGGGCGAGCAAGCACCTTACTGTTGTGCATTGCAAAGCAAACCCACCAGCCTTCCTATCACCATCTTCATATCATCATTGTTGTCACTCGCCCCCATTATCAAGAGGAGGAAGAGAAGTGCACAAAACCTACATCATGCCGCTATCTTGGTTCTTTCCCCAAGGCTTCGCATAGATTCAACCTAATCTCGTTCATCTTCGCGTGAGGGAGGTAGCCCAGGTGAATCAAGATTAATTGACACCAATACATACCGTATCTTGAGAGGGGGTTACACTGCCACCACCACCACCGCCGGAGGCCATTATATTATCTGCACCACACGGCATTTCCTGACAGATACTTGTCAACTGTCAAGTCAAGTCAATTCCCCATACTTCCGAGTAAGACAGCCGATTGGCGGGAACAGTTGTCTTAGACCAGCAGCTTTCCCGCCCCCTCGGACTTTGGGATGTCTCGAGCTGCAATAAGCTCCATGGCATTACGCCTTGTGCCGGATCGATAGGGTGCAAGCACAATTCCGTTCCCCATCCTCCTCCTCCTCCTCCTCCTTCTTGTGCAGTCATTCAATCCCCACGTTCCATACAGAAGAATTAGAAATGCTTGCTTTGTTTTTCTTCTCTTTTCCTTTCCTTTCTTTTCCCGTCACAACCCCTTAAGGGAGCTAGCCCGAGGGAGCAGTGGACCTTACTCCTTCCTACAGCACCGTAAATATATTGAAGCCTTCATAGGTTGCGCTGGCTTGGTCGGTATCGTAATGGCGGAAACCCCCGAGGCTGACTGAGCGACAGCCGTGTTGTCGACGCAATCAAAAAGAAAGCCATACAACTACGGTACGAGTACTGTACCGTACAATTACGGGCATGACAAACGACGGACGAACAGTTATCATATCTTATCTCTACGTATCATCGACGAGCTGTGCCAGTATTCGGACATCACGCGCACCCACACACACACTTTTATATCATAATTACTCGTACATACACGCACGCATGCTTGAAAAGACACACACTCCAGTACTCGTAAACAACCCATACACATGCGCGCACCCCACGAATTCAGCGAGCATCCCTCCCTCCCTCCACTGAAACCCACAATGATCATTTCGGTGTGGCACACTTACTACCGGTTCTCTGCGGCTTTCTTTCTTTCTTTCCTTCTTTCCCTCCGTTCCCCCGGATTAACGTACCGTATCTAACCTACCCAGTCACGGAGATCGGAACCCCAACCGGGAATTGATTGTTAGATTTCCGGCCAAGTTTAAACTTGGTGTTCTTGCGCCGCGAGTCTTGATAGGGAGGTTTGAGGTATTTAACGCACGACAAGCGGCTCACTCAGGGTTTGGCAATAGAACCATTTTCCGTGACCACCCTTCTTCTCCTGCAGGGACTCCGAACGAATGAGAAACCGACTAGACATAACAAAACAGAACGACAACTCGAGCAGACAATGTAAGTCAAATTTCCCTACAAAGAAAGGGCTGGCAACTTAAAAGATGAAGTAGAGAAGAAAATTTAATAAGATTTACAAGTCTAAGTCAAGAAGGTCAATTTGAACCTTTTCTTGTCAGAGAGTATGAAGCATATTTCAAGTATGATAATGCTTGATTCAAGTGTTCAAATTTCAAAGACTCATTACAAGTTAAAATTACCTATAAGAAATAGTGATTTATATTAGTATTTAGAAAGAAGAAATTTGATTATGGATATATTAATATATAGGTTAAATATAGATACACTTTGAACTATGGTCAGCTATTTTGCAAACCTAGACAACTCACTAGGAGACTAGATTAAACTTTAGTATTATTACTATAAGGGTTTTAACTTTATATAAATATGCTTAGAAATATGTACTCTTAGCTTATTAGCTTGTAAAAGATAAGGTATAAATAGTGCTTGGTTTGAAGAAGTTATTTAAGCCCAGCACCGCATGTACCAATTTAAGAAAATCACAATAAAAGCTGCAAATAGAATATATTCCAAAATAAAAAAATTACAGCTCAGTAAAAACAGTGTTTTTTTTATTCTATGATATCACTTTACTCTTATTGTAACTGTCATTTCAGGTAGGGTTTTTGATCAATTGACATGAAATTTTCTTTAATGATAGATTATTTATACCTATTATACTCAGCCTCTAGCATTGCAGGGTATTTAAAATTCCTTATTCCTGAAAAAGGCTACTAACCTATACCACTAACATAAAAATATTACTTAATAATATATTCTAATCAGAGTTAATTAATATTAACTACTAGCTAATTTAATTAATATAGGTAATTCATTATATTATCATCTACTCCAGATAAAATTTACAATTTTAAAAAATTGTAATCATCCTGTACAAAAATTGCAATCTTTGTAGCATGCCATGCAGACCCAATTTAAATATATTTAAATAGTGAGAAGAATATGATTAAAGTAGAAAGATCACAATTTTTATAGCATGCCATACTGGGCCTTAATTGATACTATTATAGGATTGAGTAAGCAAGAAGAGTAATATGCTATATCAATTATATGTATAATTTTTTATGAAAGCAAATTTATATACTTTTGAAATATTCCTTCAAATAATAAAGACTTATCTGTACAGTTATAATACTAGCTAATTAGAAGTATATATTAACTAACTCCATAGAGTTAAGAATACTTAACTACTATATATATAAACAACTAAGTCAAGAAGGAGATTATTGAGAAATGTAAAAAAGTATTCTGCTACCATAATAGATATTAATAATAATATTTAATAAGAATTGCAAAAAAAATAAAAATAAAAATAAAAATAAAAATAAAAGATATTAGAATAATACTATCAGGGCCTGGTATTTCTCATAGTTAATAGCAATTTTTTTATTTTTTTAAAAACCTAAACTCTAATAATACTAGTTAAATAAACCCAGAATAAAATAAATAAATAAATAAACTAACAGCTTGGTTTTTCTTTTTATCTTAATCAACAAATAGCAACTAATTTAGCTTGAAAGAAGAGGGTCATTAGCCTCTGTTAAAAAACAGAGCTATTTCACCATTTTTTCTGCTGTACTACTTGGTATTATAAAAAAACTGATTGCTAATATATTGTAATCTTGCAAATCTTACTCATTTTGCTAGTATAAGTTGGTAAGCCTTTTATTAACCAATTCACACCATATCAATCAATCCGAATACAAATTCATAATTTGTTTCATGCACTACATGTTCAGTAATAAATATTTTTACAAAACATAGCGAGTATGATACTATTATAATAACTATTAGGTTTTTTTTCCAAAGTGGCCGCATAGCCCACTCTAATATGTTACCGCACTCTTATAAACAGCACCCCTCCTGCGACGAAGCCTTGAAAACCGAACAGCAAGGGGCGGAAGAAATGTTGCCCCGCTTGCAAGTAAAAAGCTAGGAGTTAGCACTAGTGCCAATCCTCAGCTAAGTTTAAGCTTAAGCTTCAGCCTGCTTAGTGCCCTGGTTATTCACGTCCACAAATTTAGCTGCACCCATTCCCAGCCCCAGAAATCTCTCCACAATAACTGCGCGTGGGCGATAGAGTTTGGCATCTGGATGCTAGGGCCACCTACCGTAGTTCTGCGGGTGAGATCCGACTATGCCATTTTAGTAAATAGAGAGAGAGATCGAGGTCAGCCCCCGGAACAAAAAAAATGGCTAGCCGAGCCCTGTTTCTTAGAACTGGGTTAAAACCTAAGTAATGCTTCCCCCCCGCTCACTGCCGTAGATAGATAATCTATGGTGCTGCAGGGAATGCCGGAATTCTCTGGGAAAGATGGATATCTTCGTGTCCATGTGGTACCATACCCGAAACTTCAGCCTCACTGCAGAATCTTTGGATATTGTGACAGCCCCGAATGAAGGCCCCTGGCAGGGCTCGCTTTTTTCGAACCTTTCCCCCGTACGGTAGTTGAACGCGGTGGCTCGAGATTGTGGTAAACGAAAGCTCAATCCACCGACACTGATACCAAACACCAGCTGCGAGCATTTTCTCCTTGTTAAATCGTCCTGGATATTGTGTACTCCTTCACCAGTTCATCCAAGTGTTAGAGCCCACGATGGGTCTAGTGACCCTGACTGGGACTAGAGACCTCTAAGGAAAAAAAATGGGCATAAGCATAGTCCTCCGCACCGAACCCCGGAAACAAATGTATCTTGTCAACCACCATGTGAGCCCTTGCGCTCGAGTAGGTAAAAGGGTGCCTTGCGCACTCTCCAGTTTATCTCCTCTTGTGGTAGTAGAGTCATGACGTAGTTCAAGCACGACACATAGCTCTCAAACTAATGTAATGTGTTCTGTCTGACCGTTCCCCGATCATGGAATCTGGGGCAGACCGTATTGGGGCAGAGGTACTGAAGAGCCCTCCGTTAGGCTTCCCTAACTTGGGTTTGTCACGGATGCTCTTCAAGGCTGCCTAAGGGGTTCTAATTTCTAATAGCCCCAAAAGCCACGACATTCATTCATTTCCAAGATTCGAATATTGATCGCTAACACCTGAGAAACCATTGGAAGGGTCAGCCCCCACAGCGGCAGTTTTAACTCCCGATATTTGCCTACCTTGCTGGTAGTTACACTCGTTATAAGCTAGATTGATAGGTGTGAGTGGAATACAAGCAATTTTATATAAAATCATCAGAGATCACTCGTGGATGCTTACTTGTAGGATGTCCCTTTAAACGGAGTTTGGGTTCGGCTTGACACCGATGCTCCCTACTCTTCCACGAGCCCCCGCGTTTAGGTGTTGTTAATACCAAACATACCTTAATCCAAATGGCATCATATCCTGTTCCTGCAGGTTGCCGCGCGAGATCGCACATGAACGAAGATATCAACCATAACTGGGTGGGCTTAGTGATCCATGCTGATTGGCCCGAAATCAACCATGTCAAAAGGACCCTGCAGCTGGCGAAACCCGCCACAACACCAGTTGATGAATTCCTCTTTCGGTCAATTTGAAAATGTTAATGCTTGGCACGGGCACTTTTGACGAACTACCCACCCAAGATAATATAAGCTTAGACGTCTGCGCCCGCTTGGTAAGTTTGATCGCAGCAAGAAGAGTCGACTCCTGGATCACGAACGACACTAGCTGTATCAAAATTGCAAACCACCAAAATCCGGAAAGCAGAGGATGACTTCTCCAGACCCTTCAGCATCCGCTTCGAAGCCGTCGAAAGCGACAAAGTCGTGGGAGGAAAATTACAAAATGAGAGAGATTACTCCGGCCGAGTGGGAGGAGCGCCGGGAAATGTTCACAAAACTCTATTTTAACGATGACCGCCGTTTGGCCGAGGTGAGGAGGATTATGGCTACCGAGTATGGCTTTTACGCAAAGTATGTGGCCCACTCCCGGCGCTCCAACACGCAGCCAGAGAATGCATGCATCTAACATCTAACATCTTGGTGTTTAGCGATACACAATGCAAAAAAAAGATAAAAAAGTGGGATCTTGGAAAAAGCCTGAATAAAGCTGCTGCATGCGCGATGCTTAGGATCCAGAAACGAAGACATGCGGAAGGGAAGGAGACGAGATTCACTTACAAAGGGCATAAAGTCAGACCGGAAAAACTCGAGCGCTCACGTAGGAGGCTCAAAGACTGGGATAAAGAGGATGAGACAAACCCTGGTATATAACGTTTCCACAAAGCATTCGCCCAAAGCTTTACTAAATGTAAGAATAGAAACCCCGATGTGGGTGGACTATTCCACCCCCGAAAGTACCGCCGACGACCTACCTGACGAAGATTCCCAACCAATAAGCCCCGGATCTGGCTTTAGCAATTCGGAAGGTGGAGATACTGCTCCATATGTTGCGTCTTCTCCCGGGACCATCTCTGAGTCGGGGACTATTGAAAACCAAATACACTTGACGGGAGTGCCGATGGATCCTAATCTAGATCCCAACCTAGACCCCTTCTTGCAATCAGCAGGTGGCAGATTTAGCCTCAGTGAGCCCCTTCAACCCATATATACACGCCCAGTAACTTCCGGCGAGGGCTCCAATAGCCTGACGAGTTTGAGTGTTACGCCAAACTATCCATACGACTTCGATGGAGTCCCACAAATGGTTTTCCCCAACGACCAGGGGTCTTACTCCTTAGATCCTAAAGCAATAACCTCACTCTTATCAGCCTCCTTATTATACCTAGATAAGGGGCTGCTGAAAGTTGCCGAGGATCTCCAACGCCTTGCCCTTGATAGTTTGAAAGAGAAGAATGGAGAAAGGCATCCCGATACCTTAGCTTCCATGCAAACTCTGGGGTTTCTCTGTAGGGAGCAAGGGAGATATAATGAGGCCGAGCACATTCTCCGAAGAAACCTAGCTTTGTCAACCGGAATATGTGAAGTCCACCGTTACTGGATGAAGCCAACACAAGGGTTAGGGGTGATATTTATCCACCAGGGTCGACTGAAAGAGGCAGAGGAGTGCATCTCTCGAGTGACGAAAGCTAGCAAGGAGAACTTTGGGCCAACCCACCCCGAGACTTTGTCAGCAATCCACTGCCTTGCAACAGTATACATGGAGATGGGAAAATGCAAGGAGGCGGAGCAGCTTCTAGCTGGCGAAGGGGGCGTTCTCCAGATGAGCAAGAATCAGTCGGGAGACCAGCACCCCGAGACCCTGGCAACCATGCGGACTCTCGCAACAGCATACCTCAACCAAGGCCATTTGAAGAAAGCGGAACAGATGCTCCAACTCGTCCTTAGGAAAAGCGAGCAATTCCTCGGGCGGAAACACCGACAAACCATTTCATCAATGCATTGCCTTGGAGTCGCATACCTCGATCTAAGGAGATGGAAAGAAGCCGAAAAAATGCTTACACAAGTTCTTGAGTTGAGCAGGCAATATCTCGGGGAGGAGCATCGTCATACGTTGACCGCAATGCACAATCTCGGCGTCACTTATTTGGACCAAGGAAAGTTGGACCTTGCGGAATCGCAATTCATCGATGTCGTGCAACTCAGCAGCAGACATATGGGCGAGAACCACCCCGATACCTTGTCTTCTAGAAACAAACTTGCGAAAACCTATCTCAAACTTGGACGCTGGAGCGATGCGGAGGCCATCTCCCAGGAAGTTGTGAGCAAGTCGAAGGGTATTCTGGGTGAAACTCACCCTGAAGTGTTTCAGTATTCTTCACTTCTTGTAACCATCAATCAAGAAAGGGATCGGCAGACATAGCTCTAAGACATGATATTGTCTGCTAGTGAGGGGCTTGCAAGGCCTTTATTTGCTCGTTCATGTATTTAGCATCATCAGGAGTTTCGGTATCGGGAAAAGTTTGTTCGTGAGTCTGGCATTGTGGGTTGTTTTAAGATAATTGTACGATTAGGCGGATTGCGGACTTAGCGAGAGAGGGGTAGGAGCTTTATCTGGAAGTGCTTCCCAAATGGTTTGATACTGTGTGATAGAAAATTAGGAACGGGCCTCTCCGGGAATACCAGCTACGCTTTGGAGGCTTTAATAACATAATCGCCAGCGCAACGGCGGCCCAGAGAGAGGGACCAATCGCTGCCTGACATCAGCAAATACAATCTTTTGTTTTTCAAAAACCCTTTCCTACATGTGAGCCACATCGAGTCATCCACTCTCCAGAGACCTGCTCACCTTGCCCTGCCGTTGGTAGACTAACCGACTTGGCGGGACTTCAATGTGCGGCATAGCTCTCGACCTGACTAATGGAACCCTAAGCTGGGGACAGCCTATTAAATCCGTTCTTCAGAATTTTCGCAACAATTAGGCACCAGTGGTGGCAGTCATTCCCCGATAACTTCTAACATAATACCGGTACTGCTATCTAAATTGTTCAATCGCTAGGTCAGTTTCTCATCAGAGAGCTGATCGTGATGGAAACAGTCTCCCATGCGTCTAACCAGCCTCTGTGGGTCTACAAAATATAGTTTTGACATAGGAACGGCCAGCAGTGAAATTAGAAAATCCAAGACCTCCTGTAATCCAGCCAGTCTCATACCTCACCCGCCGCCAATACGGGTAAAGGGGCAGGAGGAGATAGAAAAGGCAAAAACACAAAAAAACGGGCAAAGCAGCAATAGCCCCCCCTTACGCTCACGGGCAAACATTATCGTACTCCCCAGAAGAAACCTTTGCGCCAAGGAAAAAAGTGAAATATTAAAAGCAAGAGAGCTTTCTAGCAACCATATCGATCTGAGCGAATCAATCATCCAACGGAGAATAGTCCTTCCGGGACATAAAAAAGGAACCTCCCGGGCCTCGTACCCCATCCCCAACCCCAACCCCATCCTTCCCTGCACTCGCGCCACTCCCTTTGGCTTTATCATCTTCACCATTGTCCCCGACTTCTCCAATGAGAGTCCGCTCCCTAGCTCTTCCCCTCTCCTTCGGCACCCCGATTAGATCCTCACCGTCTTGTCCCCGATCGTCTCTCCGCCCCCCGTCCCCGCCAGATTCCACCGATGCCTGTTTTGGTGTTTTGGTGCTCGGTGCAGAGGTGACACCCAGAGACTTCTTCATTACCTCTTTGGCTTCTTTAAACGCTTCCAGCTCCGCACCAATACAGCAAACCAACAACTTCCATCCCCTATCTTCTGCCGAATTGAGCTTCTGCTCAAGTACCTCAACTACACCTTCAAGCCCTTGCATGATATCTCGGCTTATATCCCCACCCCTCCTGCCGGATATCAGTAAACCTAATCTGTCCTCGAAGGAATACACAAGAGAAAGAGTTTCGTCCCACAAAACCATCCCTTCAAGCAAAGCCTCGCTCTCAACATTAGCTTGATCTCTTTTAGCTAGAAGGGCCTCTCTCTCGAGGGTCCACGATTCGATAGCCGTGGAGGGAGAAGGGAAGCGATGTGTTGCGAGAAAGTTTGACGTTCTTTGCTTCACGGTTACCAAAGAGGACTGATAAGAGGAGGTTTTTGACGACACAGTGGACTCCAGCTCCTCAAGCTTATATTTCAGGGCAGCATGATGATCCTCGAGCTTCGAGAGCCGAATGCGAAGTTCTTGCATCTCACGCTAGCTATATTTTAGCAATGTATGAGATTATTATGTGGGACTGCAAATACCTCAACCTCACTTTTCGTTTCCCTCACAGCCTGAGCTTCTCTTCCTTCTTCACCTTCTTCAATCTTACGTATCTCATTTTCTAAAAGGGATGCTTTGTCTCCCCAACTCTTCATAGCCTTCATCAATGTTTCCCTTTCTGCAACCTCCGATGTGTACACTTTTTCCTCTTTGCCCTTGACTTCCGCCAACTCACGCATAGTTAGTAGCACTCTCTTCCTCGCCTGGTGTAATGTAATCCTCTGCTCCCGGGGGACTTGATCTGCAGAATATAAGGGATTTCTAGGGAGTCTCCGGGATGTAGACAAACTGCCTCCAGACATCAACTCAGCAGACTGAACATCTAACAAATGTTGGAGCTCCTCGGTCAGGATCTCAGTCTGCCTCTGTAGACTATGGAGTAGAGAACGTTGTGTAGCGTAGGGGGACGGGCTCGGTGTATACACATAGCCCGTTACTGCAGGTGGTGGAAGCTTAAAGCTACTAGACGGTGAAACGTTCTCAAGATCGGAAGCGACCGACGGGGAAGCAGCTCTATTATCGCGATACCTGTTGACGTTCGGTTTGTGTGCGGAGAAGTTGTCAAAACGAGTTTTAGGACGAGATGGGGACGATGTGCTTGCACTGATTTTCGACATTCTGACCGGTAATGGTGGTGGTGAGGTCTGAAGGTAAGCTGGAGGGTCAAGGGATTCTGGGGAGGAGGAGGGAAGAGATTCCATCCCAGTAGCCGCAGAAACAAACAGAATAAGTGAGAGGCTGACCGTCCGACGGGCTCTTGTGGTGGAAGAAGATGTATACCTTCAACCAGACGAAGTATGGCGCATGAAGCGAACACCTTGGACGAGCGTGATAAAGCGAAAGGTGGGGGATGTAGGAGGGATGCATTCAGCCGTTGGGAAATGCCTGGCCGCTGACGCGGGAACCCTACTATCACGAGCACCTAAACTGCAGGGCTGCCGTTGCCAAGCCATCAACTTCTTGGTATGATATGCAACATCGATTGGTTAGGATACCAGACTACGACACCCAAGCTCACCTCCTCAGCAAGCAGGTTGTCAATAAGTTATCAAGGTCCAGAGCTCCTCTATCCGTGGAACCACAAGCCCCGCGTACCATAGTACATGATAACCCTAAACTTACTCGCGCACTAGTATGGTATGATACTATCATAGGAACTTTGTATTGGGCTTGTTGATAAAATATCGTGCCAAAACGCGGGCGGGGGGCTGCAGCCTCGTCTAGCCCGCTCTGCTCGAGCACCAGTACCAGCACCGCATGTACTCGCAAATTCTCTGATACCACTAAACACCCGCCCCACTTTTTATGGAAACTGTGGCCACTTTTACTGTGCCGATATCGCTCTCTAGAACACAAGGTCCATAGTCACCGGCACCATAATCAACCTAACGCCTAATCCACGACGATTTACTAGAATCATCCCTTCGCTGGCTCCCTTCTCCCCCGTGCTGTGGTTGTGCTATAATATCGCTGATGACTTCATTTACTTAATAATATCAATAACAAGGGTTTTTTTTGTGTTTCCCAGAAATCCAGTGCCTGATGTTCCTTAAAGTTTGGCCCGCTTGAATCACCATTATTGGATCCTACCTATGAAATCCCAGAATCTAGATAGACTCAGTTGCACCTTTCCAAATCTGCTATACTGAACTCAGCATATGAGGTATTCCAGCGTTAGCCGTCTAGTGCTATCCGGGCCCAAACGCTTGATTGAAGGATCCAGGGATACTCCCAAAACCCGAGAACTTCTCCTGGTGCAATGTAGGAGGCTCTAGTAAAAGGGCCATATTTAACCGAAATAATGGACGAGCGTCACCACCTGCGCCCTCTTCAGTTATATCAATGGTTTGGTATCTCTATATCTGTTATAACAGCCCCTAAGAGACAGAACAGCCTCGAGTGAGTATGTATGAAGAAAAGGATATTGGCTCACTCTGAAACTAATGGAATATTTGGACACCTTTAGCCCCTGACTATGGGCTTTGGCCAGCGATTTTGTCTTGAAGCTTCCAGTGTATAATAGCTTAAGTGATATATTGCATTAACTCTAGTCAAAATGCATTAACTATCCGGTGGAGCCTCGTCAGACCCAGCACTTGGTGGGCTTTTTTTTCCTTTCTTCCAAAGCAACATGATGGAAAACTGGAAAACTGGAAAACTGGGATTACTTTAGGAGTAAAGTGTTACGATCCCCATGGCCCCATCGGCACTTCCTCCCATTCCTCTGTTCTTCTGGTACCCTATAAGGTATTATATCTCCATCTTGAAAGCTAGCTCTTTCACCGTCGACAAAAGAACAGGTGCTCGCAATGGAATGACACTAAAATCCCCTCCCTCCCCAAAATGCACATAGGTCTATTTAGTTTACTTATTTCTCGTCAGCTAAGCCCATCGGTTCCCAGGTAACCCACCAGAGAGTATTATGTTGGTCTGCCGATTCATCCCCCAAATACATGTCTACCCTTTTCTTACCCTAACAAAACCTCTAAGAGGAAGAAAAAAATGATAATATTCGACAAATTTGTCCAATTCATTAACAGAATCTCTGCCTGTGAGCCTCCTGCTCCGGCTGCTCTTTTATTTGTCGATAATGAATAACGATGTCAGATGTTTTTTCAATCACATAATGAGTTGAGTCGGGAGGATAATGTTTGGAATGCCAGGAGGATCACCTTTTTTCTTTTGAGGACTACGAATCTCTGGTTCGGGAACTTTAGTCAGCAAGGAAGATTCCTGGTGTTAGAACCATTTCCAACAGTTCGGTGGTTCAAAGTATTGAATTCAGCCATGATGAGTAAGGAATGCGGCATTAGTGAGGGGGATTGTTGTAGATGGATCGGTGTCTGGTACCGGAGAATGAATGAGTTTAATATATCTATCCCCTGTGTATCTTCAATCCTCCCCAATCCTCTTTATTTCCTATAAGATCCTGAATACTTAATGACTATCAAGTCCCAATCGGCACTTTATACTCCTACTACCGGTATATTTATCAGTAGTAATGTTGATCTGGAGGTGGATTTCGTTTCCTTTAGGATCCTTCTATTTCATCTTCTCCCCTTTCTTTGGGGATACAAGCTTAAGGCGATTACGGCCTTCGTATTGCCTAGTAGAAATCATAATAGATATATTAACCTTCCCTACATCTCTGTAACGAGTTAGCACAGTGCTAGGAGAATCTCACCGCAGGTGTCATTTAATTAATTACTCCGATAAAAGGCCGGTGTCCATCATCCGTCAAGATTCAGATTGGAGGGGTATCAAGCACGTAGCTTCCTTGTTCAGTTCTGAAATCCTTGTCGCCCACCGTTGCAATACCATTTGGTACCACTTTGATAGCGACAGGTTTACAAGAAATACACCAACAAAAAATACGGTAAAAAAGTTCTGAGGCATGAAAACAGCGTAGTATTTACGAACATGCCAAACATGGTGCTGTTCATTTTTTTTTTAAAAAAAAACTAGAGATATCATACTCAGGATGACTGAAAATTTGTGGCATACCAAAGGGGTCTCAAAAATCAAAAAAACCAACCCAATACATCTGTGTTGGTGGCAGTCCGTAAAGTCAAAGATTCAAAGCAGTACGGTGCCAGAAGCAACAGGGGGAAAAGTGTGTATAGCCCCCCCCTGTCCACAGTGGCTTGCGTGCAAGTATTGAATCTAGCTTGGTTCCAAACTCCAAAATCCCTGCAGTCTAGTCGGCCCCATTCTGCCAATTAAAGAATCGAAGCGGGTGGGGGTTACACATTTCCCCTCCACGGCTCCTGGCACGATACACCTACACCTGTATTTGTGGGCTGGTCGGTTTGGATTCTATTGAGAGTTGGAACCACACTTCTTCTACTTAACGACTTGGACTAGAAAAATGTTGACATCGTGGATTGATTCAGTGGTGTAGAGGTATCATGGGCGCTTGCCATTTCACAATGTGCGCCCGACCCGGGTTCGATTCCCGGCTGAATCAACTGTGGGGACTGCTTTCTTTACTCTCCTTTTCTTTTTTTGTAGATTCCTGAGTGCAGCACTCACGAGGCTAGATGGATCTTAGTTCTTCTGTTGCGACATGATTACTATACCTGTACTGTATCCAGTCTGGTAGTATCACTAATTGAGTCGTACGCACAACAGATTGCTCTACAGCCTCCATGGTCCATCAATCCCCACCATTTCACCATTTCCCCTGAATTGCCCTACTCTCCCTGCTCTTAACGTTATAAACCAAAGAGAAATATACCATGATTCCTCTTATTATACCTTAATCGATATCTTCTCAACCCTTCGCCCCCCCTTCGAGCTTTCGAGGTTGCAGTAACCACTACCAATGGACATCCAAGATGTCTAAATGAACGACGTCCTAAGATCTCTTAGCTACACAGCTACCGACACTTCTTATTAGTTTTGGCAATGGATATGATCCAAGTTGCCGTAGCTCGTTTGAGCTTCACCTCTGCTCTCTTGAATTGCGATCTATTGATGGTCAATTTAGGGGTATTCCGAGGACACGACCCCACCTAACCTCTAAGATCTAGGCGTATTTTGGCCTAGAAGCCCTGCGGCCGCCCCTGGAATTCTGGGGTATCGAGTAGGAGAAGCCGATCGCCCCCGCTGTCCACACCAGGATCCCGACTCGAGCGTAGAACAATTGCGAAATATATATTGTACCGCTCAGTCGCAAGGCACGTTGTATTAAAGGAAACTATAATTCAACTTCACAGGTGATGGATCCAGGGATGAGGGATTGTGCTCATTGATGATCAAGTCAGACTATCTATCCCCCGCTGGTAGATTTCTTCCGGTAGTCCCGGTGCAGGGTTGCAGTTATTATTTGCATGTAAACATTTCCCTCTTTGCTTCTTATCAGCGACTAACTTATCACAGATTGCTAACACCTACGACTTGATTACACAGACAGAAACTAGAGTATAGAGGCTCTGAGCCTGCTTAGATGAGAGATGGTTAGGCAAGAACAACGCTGGTAAACTAAGGTTGTTTTACACCCCGAACAGGCATCCCAGGCTGAGGTCCTTGCATTTACCTCATTATTTGATGCCTCATCCATTCGATATCCCTACACCGCTCGAGCGCATTCCTGGCGCCCCGCCCGAAGCCAGGGCCAGAGGGGTATCCCGACAGGGTCCCGAAAACCCTGACCTCCATATGGGAAATGGAGAACCGAGAACGAGGTGATACGCCTCTACGAGACAAGCCCGGGCCAAGCCTAACGGGACTCCCAGGGTCAAAAAGCCAACGCGAAGGCTGGGGGCAGAAGTCCAAGCACCATCTGATGATGACCGCTTGCTTGGCTAGGTTGTAGTGATGGTACTCGAGTATTCGTACAGTACCGGTACAGTACCGGTACCCAAGCAGGCAGATGCCTATTTTTCAGCCCTTTAAAACCATCAGAGTGCCATAGGGAATACCGTATTAACTGGATAAATTGAGTAGCGCCTTGGCACTTGGCAGAGTTTGATCGCCCAAGACAAGTGGATTTGAAGATCGTAGGTGAACGGGTGACAGAGGCTGATTGACAGCATTTTGAGCGATCTCCCTATTCCCACTTTGTTCACTACTAGGGTTTCAAGGGAGCTTTTTGTTTCAAACCGGAGATTAGAACCCTGCACGGAGATACTCAATTTATCTAGTTAATATGGTAGTCTGCCAGTATTCCACAACTGCTGGAGACCCAAGAACACCATTGGATTCAGGCCAATCAAATGCTTTGGAGAAATCAAGGCAATGGAGGAATTTGTTTCAATCCTAGAGGGATGGGTTAGGATTTCGGCAGTGTGACTGATCTACGGTACTCGAACACCTGAAAAGGATTAGTGATGAAACCAGCCCAACTACCGTACTCGAGTAGACTACTCTTTCTTTTCATCTCTTATTTCTAAATAAAAAAACCCCGTTACTAAAGACTGACCCCTTTTTTTGAGTAGCCTACGGTACAGCGTTTATTTACACTGACGTTCAATATCTTGAAGGACCCAAACTAGACTATTTCATGGCCGAATTTTCTGTGGTTGGGCAGACCCAGTTTTAAGAACATTACAGCGTTTCGCGCTCTCAAAAGTTCCCCTATCATTTGTGAGCCCTACGGTAGTTTCCGGACCCCTGCACAATGACGTCGGATCTATTGAGCTAGTCATTAACCAAGCTGACCCCACATTAATTTACCAGTGATTGCCTCACACAATCGTCATAAGGCTTAAGTGACTCGTTCCCAGATTTCATGTTAGATGTCTTGTTGCCTTCTGGCACAAAAACTACGAGTATATCAGGGCCCCGATATCCGCCATCGAGATGTTAAGTTCTGGGCATTTTATCTCTCTTGGATCTCCAATTCCCACGAGCCCCAAATACTTAAGTCTACCTTGCGGTGGTCTACCGCTAGTACCGGTAGGTTCATGTACCTATACCGCCGCCCATCGCTCACAGCCTAAGACCCTCTCCAAATTTAAACCAGTCCAATATCCCCAGCCCTCAAAACTTCCTCACCCAAAAACACCTCGATGGACCAAGCAGCGAGCGCCCACACAATATTCCGCACCCTCCAAGTCTTAACATTAATCCCATGTTGGGCAATCCTAGCCGCCCTGATTAATGTGTACAACAAAAATGGCGCCGTCCCACCATCCGGCATTCTCTGCCTCTTCGTCGTCGCCCTCCTTGCATCGATATGGTCTTTCTGCGTCCTCATCACTTCCATGCGTGCACGGAATACAGCCTTGTGGATGAGCTTCTTCGACATTTGCTTCATGGCGGCACTTATCGCGGGCGTGGTTCTCCTCTCCAACATCGCCAACGTCGATTGCGTCGTCGGTCCTATCACCAGTGTGATATACGCATCTGACGGCGAGAAGGTTTGGCCCTCTGGGGTCAATGTCAATGGCTGGAACAGTATCGTCTGGAGTAACAACCATAATTGTTCTCTCGCGAAGGCCGCATGGGGTCTCGGCATCACAAACATCATCCTTTTCTTCATCACCGCTATCCTAGCGGCCGCCGTGTATAGGCAGAACAAAGAGGAGGACCGCATGGTGGAAAAGGTTTATACTACTCGTGCTGCGGACCCATACACCCGCCATTCGAGACGTCACCGACGTAGCCATAGGAGTCCGAGGACTGGGGAATACATTGTTGAGGAGAGGATTTAAGGAGTATCTGAGAAGGGGGGGGGGGGGCGAGAGGGGGGAGGAGGAGGAGGAGGAGGAGGAGGAAGGAAGTTCATGGGCTCATTATTATATACGTTTTTACATATAGGTTTCAACGACTACCCCGCCATTTCATAAAAGAGATACATACGTACGAGATTATGATTTCAGAACTTTTTTCCCCCTCATATTCCATATAGCTTATGCCCGACGACGATTTTTCCACGATTCACTTTCACGCTTGTAAATAGTTGTCACTTGATAAGCGAAGGCAATGCATAGCGGCGTTTTACCAGGGCATCATAATATCTTCAGATTCCAACCCCCGTTCTTAATGCCCGCGCTCAGCTTCATAAGCCATGCAAGAATCTCTCCACCACCCCTAAATCCTAACGCTGACCAACCACCTCGACCCCCCTAATACCCTAGCCCCATACCGTAAAAACTGAAATAGAAGATAAATGTGCTAGGAGGTCATTTTAAAGTGAGTCATGCCAAGAAGCCAGGTAGGTAATGTCAAATGAAATGGGGTAATCTGAGACATATCAAAAACTAAAAATACATATTATTGATCAATTTACTTCGCCCACAAGATACTCTCCATCGAGCTCATCCTCAGCAATATCCAGCTCGACCTCTCCCTCAGACTCTCCTCCACCCTCATCCTCTATAATACCTGCTCCAACCACGCCTCC
>Ga0307509_10001652_pt1 | contig 37360 bp, 43 predicted proteins | sample 10_EM_MG_FD_202245 | JGI IMG/M metagenome (GOLD analysis project Ga0307509, IMG submission 202245) | Populus trichocarpa ectomycorrhiza microbial communities from riparian zone in the Pacific Northwest, United States - 10_EM | ecosystem: Host-associated > Plants > Roots > Unclassified | place...
GCCTTGTTGAAGTAATTCATCTGCGTTAGGATGCAAACCGCCACAACTATGATAAAGACATAGGTACTTGGATGCGTAAACTGGTTATTCCCCGCAAATGTCAATTTGACAGCAATTCCGAAAGCCTTGGAGCTCATAACCGTCAAAGACCCAACACTCCCGCAGATCGAAATGTAGATTAGGGGATTCTTTTTTCCATACTTGGGGGACACTTTGTAGATCATTATGGAAGAAAAGGCCGACACTACGGCAACGTACGCCAAAAAACCTGAAGGGTAAACCAGTCAGATTAGCCCCCGGAAACGCGCAGCCCACCGGGAAGATTGTGATTACCGGGTTGAATCGCATAGTTCAGGATCTCATCAATCGTCTGAATGTCCTCATCGGGAGGAGCATGTAGAACAATAATGACACTTCCGATCAAACAAATGGCGCACCCTAATTTGCCTAATACCCCGAGTTCCTCTCGTAGGAAATATGTCCCTAGTACCGCACTATAATCACCAAACAATTCTGGTTAGATAACACCATCCAAAAACAAAACAAAAGCCCCGTTCCAGCTTCTAGTTCCAAAGGGACCCACCCAACTAATACGCTCAGCGCTCCTAATGGTGTCACTAGAATGGCGGGGGCAAAGGCATATGCAGCGAAGTTCGCAATCTCTCCCAATATCACTGCAGCCCGGGTTGAATAGAATCCCAATGTCAGTCCAAACGATCCGTATGCGAATTGAAGGCCTCTGATGCAGCGGGTCTCCTACTTGTTATCATCCCTGCCCACCATATAGGATTTTTCAAATACTTGAAGCCCTCCCCTTCAAAGCCATGTCTATCCGCGGTTTCTATTAACCCCTAAAAGCGGCCCCCGTGGGCACCGAATTAGTCCATATTCGCAGTGAAATAATAGGCCTCATCAGGAGTGGCTACTTTTTTAGTTAATATGAAGCTTGTTCCTGCATCGGCAAAAGAATCAGCAATCATGCGATAGCAGTGACAGCAGCAGAGGGCAGGTATTAACAAACCTATGGCCATACTCGAGGTAATAGCGAGGGCAAGCCCGATATATCTATGCCGCATTCGCGTCATCAGTTCACCAGCTCCTTCCCGTAGGCCGCGCATGAGGGGGGGGCGCACTTCTCCTCCACCAGCATCTTTGCCGTTTATTTCTATCCCAACAGTCTAGTCTAAAATCAATTCCGTAGCTAACGGGGTCTAGGAAAGGCAATCGAGTAAAGAGACTAAAGAATATCCACCCCCAGAGCGATCACCGGAACCGGAGGAGAGTAAACTATTCGCCGTTGCGACTGTTGTAGTCGTCGTCGCGGGGAAGAGTAATGAAATGGTGTCGTTGTAGATGCCAAGGGTGAGCGATGAGTGAAAAGACCAACAGATGCCGATGGAGTTGTTGGTAAGGTATGCTGCTTCGGTTTGAGGATGGACAACACAGCTGGAATCGATGCAGTCAAAGGTAGAAAGGATCGTAATTGAAGGAGGCCAGGGCCACGCGGCGGGCACAAATGGGGGGGAGGTTCTTGCCCTGAACACTGGGGTAGAGCGAGCACGAAACTATTATTCTGCTGCAAAGCTGGGATCTAGATGCAAGGAGGCTCTAAGTCAGGTTAGGCTTGGGCTCACAAGAGAAGAAAAGATGGTGGGCGGATGTACCGTATGATAAAAGTCGGTTGGGTGAGCCCACCAACAATGGCTTTCTTTAAGGGCTTCCGTGAGGGGGGGGGTGCAAGTTCTTCTCTTTCTTTTTTTCTTTCCCACCTTCACGAACCCTGAACCCGCATGAACCGGGGGGGGGGAGGTTTAATGGAATCGAGCCGGCAGGCAGGGGGCGCAAAAGTAGGGAGATGCCTAGCGGTTAGAGTAGTGGAGAGAGCTTGAAATAAGTTAGAGAGAGAGCGGGGGGAAGTACAATAGAAGAACGAATGAAGAGGATGAAAAGAGGAATGAAAAGAAAAGAGAAGGAACAGACAGACGGAGAAGACGACGATGGGAGAAGAAACGAAGGTTTTGTCTCTAACAAGAATGGGAGAGAGGGAAAGAATAGTCTAGGCGCGGTATGTATGGATGGATGGGGCTGCGGGAAAGGTGGTCTATCCTAGCTGTGTGCGAAATCTGCGAGCTGGCGATCTTTGGGCACGATTCAGTACCGTACTAGCACAGAAAACCGAACCTTTCCTAGAATGAATGCATAAAAAAGACGAATAGAAATTATTATTGCTTTGTATTATCTATTTTTGTAACCAGCCAAGGCCGTCACTTCTTCCTGATCAAAAAGGGGGGCTGAAAATGTGCTTCTCCTCCCAAGGGCCCCTACAGTAACCCCACAAAAACATCTGCGAAACTCAACAAAAGAGGACACACACAGGCAGTCCGAGTTGGCTCCGGCTCTAATGGTAACCACCCCATTCACAACATCAAACGCAGGAACAACCACCACCACCACCAAGAAGCAACATCTCTTGTTCTCGGATCCTCCAGTTTCGACAATAATCCTTCACCCAACGTTTCATCCTTCCCTCATCCTTGACGATCCCACTAACCGCACTCGAATATCGAGTAGGGCATTGCACTGTACCTGCTCCATTCGACTCTACACTTTCCTAGATTAGCGAAAGAAATATGTGCGTGCAAGTATGATATCGTACTCGAGTACTGTGCCGGTATCGTAAGTCAATTCACGTGAGATGCTTTACACAACGAAAACGCATTCACTATCGCACTACACTTCCGCTGCGGGGCCGTATTCAGGCACGATGCCAAAATTCCCCCAAATTCTATATACAATGGATGAACCCCCCCGCAGAAGTTTACCCCAATTTCCTTAAATGTCAAGCGGTTATACGATGTATGATACGGTACCCCCCTGCACCAAAAAGATCGCCAAAACGTAACAGCTGTTTAAATTTTGCATTAGAAAAATGAAATTATGCTCCATGACAAAACTAGAAATTTACACCTATCGGGGGGTTGTATGGTACCGTAATAAAGAGCTGGATACGATACGCGGAAACGCTCGGCTGGGATACACTACTTTAGCCCCCCCCCTTCCCCTCCCCCTCATTCAATCGATTACACGCGGGGCGAATTGGCACCCGTAGTTCTTGAAATATATCACACTACGGTACGGTAAGGCTCGGAATTTTTTGCACTACTTCTTCGGGTGGCGTTTTTTTTTTTCCTCTTGGGCTGAGCTTGATGGCTTTGAAGCCTAAGGGAAGCTTCCGGTACGTACCGGTACTCTCCGGGGCGGAGTTTGCAGGGATAGCCGATCATGCGAAATCACTCGAGCCGTTGGTCAATGCTCACCTTTCGCTCGAGGGCGGGTATGATACTGTGAGATGGATGGATGGGGGGAGCACCGTGCCCAGATTCCTGCGGGGAGTACTGTGCTCGAGTACGGTACTGTACATAGCACGATAGCGGCTCCAAGTCCTGCAGCATGCCAAGGGTGAACCCGACAGCTTGGTGGAAGATTGGGCTCAATGTTACATGCAGATTTCCGATCAACTGTCATACATTAGAAGAAAAAAACCCTTTTAAAACAGCTGCTTAAAACCCCAAAACAAATACCGAATTGTTATCTGATTAAGTTAGTTCCCACTTTCTATCCAAAAAACCAACTTGGAGTTTCCAAGAGAGCTCGGCATTTCTGAAAACAGGTATAATTCCACATGGTTTGAGCATGGTATCGCTCCAGCTGGTCGAATACTGTACATACTGTACTAGTACATCCGAAAACAAACCCATTATATCACTTTCCATAGCCCATTCTGCCGTCATTTCAACCTTATGATACAAATGGCTAGACCCCTTCAAGCCTCAACCTCAACACCTCAAAGACTACAGGTTCCGCACCCTCAACCCCCCACAGACCGGTTCGTCCATAATTTACTAAACGCAGCCCATACTCGAGCCCATAGAAGCACTATATATCACAGGAGCTGACAAACAGGAAGGCTGCATAACAAGCATACGCAAATTGAACAAAAGCATACTATACACATTAACTTTTTAGGCTCTTCTGAAAGCAGTGCCCATCCATCTATGTACACCTGCAGTATTCCTGTTCTGTTGCAAAAAAATCAAGATACTGCTTATAATAAGGTTGAGCAAACTACGGAATATCAGCACCTGAATGGTTGAAAAACGATGCCATCTGCAATTGGGAAACGTAGGGGCTTATTACTCGAAAGGCGTAAGTGATTTATCATATCATGCTCAAAAAGTTGAGAGGGGTGTCCTAGGTAGATAAGATAAGATTGAATTGCCGGGAAAATGTAGTATAGAGAGCGTCACGGTCCACCGCTCCTTTCCTCATATCATAACAAAACCCACCAATCAGCATCTGTCCGCGTGGGGGGCTTGTTTGGGTGGTGGGCTGTGACGCCCGCTATCCCAAGTACTATGTAGAATCTGCTGGCCTTGAGCCAAATCTGATCTTGAGGTTGTAGTTGTTACATAATCTCAGCAGGAACCTATGCACGATTTGTGCTAACCGTAGCCTCGCTTTACGGTGCTGGGATTGTATTGGTGTGGTGTGCTTAGTGCACAGTACTCCCGCTCGGGTCTCGTAAGGCAAGCCTTCAGGAGCATAGGTTTCCCACCTTCAGCGGCCACTAGCCAAATGGCGCCGGAGATGGAAATACTTTGGGTGCTTAGGAGCGACATTGAGCGACCCGAATCGGTTTGCTCAAGTCGTCAGTATTGGATATGATCAGTGATATGATACTATATAATCTCGTTACCCACTTGGGTGAACCGGAAAGATCGCCAATGATATTATGGTAAATATCAAAAGATGCAAACTACGAGCAGCCAAAACACAGGAAGTTATATATACCCTTCCGATTAACAACAATCAAACACTATTTTGTCATATCAAGAGGATCGATTGCAGATAGAAAGACAACCAAATCCAAAGAGTGAATGCAAACACAAGATAAGAAATAAAAATAAAAAGGTAACCAGTACAATTTTTCCACCATCACCCAGAATGCCATACCGATTCTTCAATGCGCAGCAGCCAAGCTCCTACTCTCCAGCTCTCTGATAGTCGTCCCAATCCTCTCGACGACTCCACCCCCGATGGAAAAGCCCGACACCATGGTCTTAACAGTGCCCAGAATCTCCCTTCTGCTGTCTGCGTATTCCAAGTAACCAGCCTTGACCCTAGCCTCGGAAATCATAACAGTGCAGTTCATGGTGTGTGTCCTCATCTTTGAGATCTCGCTCGACAGCGCAACAGTCTTCCCATTCAATGAGGGCAGATGCGAGCCCAGATCTGACACACGGGCTTCTAGGTTAGCTAGTATCTGCTTCTCTGCTTGCTGGGCCACCTGCTCGCGGGCGAGAGCTTCCTTTTCCCGCTCAGCTTGGGCTCGCTCGTTCTGGAATCTCTGGAGGTCGTGGTTGTGCGCTGCCAACCGGTCGTTTTGACCCCCGATCTGGATTTCTAGGGTTTGGCACTCCTGCCGGATGAGGTTTGCTTCGTTTTGGCGGGCACGGGCGATATCATTTTGATTGCTATGGATAACTTAGCGAGATCCTCATTGTGGCGCAGGGAGCGTGGGCAATACTTACTCAGCGTAAACCAGACTTCCTGCGGTAGCGGCGAATACGACTGGGGCTAATGGGCCCGCAAATAGGGAAAGGACCCCAAGACCAATACCAGCCTAGCTTGTCAGTGCCTTTTCAAGAATCGCGTCTTGTGGTTTCATGGGTGAGTGTAGGCTCACTGCCCGGGCGCCATCCCTACGCCCTCTCGCCCTCGCACTTTCTGCATAAGCTGCGTCCCGCTGTCTTTCCTTGTTGTGTACCTCGTTTCGTTTGTTGTCCAAAGTACTCTGGGTTGACTCCTTCTGTGCTTGAACGTCTCTGGTAGCATTGCTTGTCGTCTGGATTCTGTTCTGGATTTCCAAAATTTGACGCTCGAGATGGGCCAATTTTTCATTGGTCTGATTTGAGAGGGAATCGAGCCGACTTTTGCCTGCGTTTATCTGCTCTTTTAGTCGTGCTAGCCCGGTTGTTTGGAATTCAGCTATTTCGGTGGATAGTCTATTGATGTGGTCCAGTCCAAGGCTGCTGGCGCCTTCGGCTTCATGAAAGCGGTCATGGACAGATGCGGCCTGGTTTTCAAATTCATGTCCAATATGTGTTTCCTGAGCCCCTGCGGCTAAGAGTCTGTCGTCTGTGACTTTTAGGTATTCCAGGAGGCCGAGGACCTGCGAAAGTGCTGCGGAAAGCTTGTCTTTAGCTACCGCAAGGTCCGTCGAATCAACTGTGGCTAAGCGGGCTTTGTAGCCCTCGTAAGTGTTGAGCTGCTGGCCAAGAAGGGTTTCTAATGATTGGATAGTATCGTGGAGTGAAGACATGGCGAATTTATGCTTTCTTAAGATGCTGGGGTTGGGTACTGTGAAGATTCCTCGGTGAGATTCTGAGCTCCCTGGCTTTATAATTAAGGCCCGACCTAGGCGCCCATCTCCTCCGAGGGGCCCCACCTAGAGCTCTAGTGCGGGGAGACCGGCTAGTATTTTCTTTCTTTTTTCTTGCCTTCTTTCCTCCTCCCTTTTTTGAAGTGGTCTATGGAGAACATGGACTAGCTACTATAATCGCAAATTCCGCCTCTTATCGAACAGCTCCCCAGCTAAAGGTGCATCAGACCCACTCCTCAGAGGAGCTTCTCCCCCGAGAGAGTGTGGGTACGTTGGAGTCTCAACCCCGCCTGTTTACGAAAGGGCTCGTGCTCGTGGGATTGCATGAAACTGGGGAGGCATATTGCTGCCTTGGGGGTTCAGGAGCCAAGAAATAACGACATATTCCACTCCAGCGGACGAAGCACACGACCCAATACGAGCGAGCCTTTGCAATATCGCATAGATCGTGCTGAGGGAACAGGCCACCGAGGTGGTGGCCGGCATGTGCGGACCGGCCCGCGATTCGTTAGGACCCGCTGCCGTGATAGTCGAGCACTGCCCGGGTATAATATCTATGCAACATAGCGTCCACAGCGTGAACACGCGCAGCAACTTACTGGCAATCGGCGAAGCACTGAACACTGGCTATATGATACGAGGGCTAAATAGCGGGAAGTTGTTTCAGAGATTTCAGCGAATGGCCTCTGGACACGAACTCAAAATGTAGTAATAATGAGAGGGGAAATGTTGATACTATTAAACGCAAATCATCATGCAGTTCCTTCGAGTTGTATTTGCTGTGTTGGTAGCTGTCTATCAAAGGGAGCTGATGCCGGTTGGTCATGTTTTATTTGCGGGGAACCGCCGTGGGGTAAGTGGCGCCTTGGTAGCACGGATTGCGGTGGCCTAACCTTGTTGGCAGCCCAGCAAAGATCCGCGCATAATACCCGTAGTGGCGGGTGCATAACAAATCATCGCGGATCACGATCCCTATAACAGCCTATCAGTCATTATATCCTCGTTATGGTGCTAATAGTCTGAATTGACAGAGAGGATAGATATAATGAAGCGTTTGTCCTTTTCCTCTCAACGGAGCGGAAAATAACCTAAACGAAGATATTTTCAGAGATTTCGCCTTTTAGTTATGCCTTCCTCGGTTGACCCAAACGATGAACGCCAACAACAGCTCATACAGGAGATACCTGAGATAACAATGGAGATTCTCCAGAGCGGCTTGGTGAGGTCCAATTGGGCAGATCTCCTGAGCGCAGCTCCCCTATCGGTATCAATATTGGGACAATGTTTCGTTGCAGCTTCGGCACCGATAGCAATGACAATGACTTTAGAGAAAGGTGGTGAGGAGGGTTCGCTCATACCGTGAGATTTTATTTTCACCTCTTCAAATACCGAAAGCTAATGAAATCAGTCACCGTTCGCTACGAGCCAACTTGTTCCACTGTGGAAATGTCGGGCAGCGGGCATTCATGGACGCTCAATCGAGGATGCAAACTTTGACCACACTATCCAACCATATTTGCAGAAGTAACGGAGTCGTAAGGATCAAGTCCACCTTCTACTTCCCCTCGAATAAGACTTGCTAACCACAAATTTCTCGAAATAGGTCAATCAAATACTCGCAGTATTAGATGACCCGAATACCGCGAAACAAACTCTCCGTCGGCTGATGAGCAGACTTGAGAAGTCATCTCATCGATGCAAGGAGGAAGCGGAAGCAATGGAGAAACAGTTTGAAACCTGGAAGGAGTTTGTATTAAACCTTCGTTTAGCAGTCACGGATAGCGAAAGTATGTGCGCTCTAGTGCCCCCCGGGAGCAACTATTAGCGGGCGCTGACGATTACCGTAGCGGAGAAAGCAAACTTGATAAAGCAAAACGAGGAGCAGCGCGCTGCTCGAGAAGCTGGCATAACACAAAGGGAAAGGGCGGAGGAGGAAGCGCGAAAGGCAGTTTCAGCGCTGCAGGATGCTTTCGAGGACGCCCGTAAGTCACTGCAGACTGCAATGTCAGGTGTCAACCAGGCAACGGAGTCGCTTGGGAAGGGCCCTGACCCGGGATCGATGCCCAAGATCAACCTCAACAAACCGAGCAAACACGGTATGTATTCCAGCGTATATAAAAGAAAATCCTTAATTTAAAGCTGTTGATAAACTCTTGTAGAGGTCACGGGCGGATTCCCCGGACAGGTGTTCGATTTCATAACCGGTGGCACTCGTGCTGCTCGCCGAGCCGAAAGGGAATACAATGAAGCTCAGTTGAGAGCTGGTGAAATTCAGAAAGAGTTTTTGAAAGATCACTACGAAGCAGCAAGAAAGAGGGTTGAAGAAGCTAGAAAGAATGCAACGGAGACTCAAAGGATACACATGGCCATAGTCGAAAAACAAAGAGCGGCGGAAGAAGAGTTGCAGAAAGCTTCGGCGGCCATTATTGAGTCTACTCTGGATTTGGGTAACCTGGATACCGAGAAGTTAACATTGGTACGTTTGCCCAAAAGGGTTTTGAAGAATTTTCTAGCGCGAACCTTTCTCACATGGAATACCCATCGACAGATACAGATACAGGACATCCTGAAAGAATCTCTTAAGGCCCTGACTTACCTCAAGGCTCAGGTAACAAGAATTGTGGACTTCTATTCCAGCATCACGCTCATGGTCAGAGACGCGTCAGAACATGCTTGTGATGAGTTTCTTGAGACAATTAATATGGGGCTCGAAGATGGAGGTGACGAATCGAAGACAATCGAGAGAATGGAGCTGCATGAAATGCAGAAGCGAGTGAGCATTCGTGAATGTGCCAAAATCGAGAACGCCAACTGATAAAGATCGGAATAGAATGTACAATCAACCGCATTAAGGGTCCAGAGCTACTTCTCGGTCATCCAGGAAATCTCTTCCATTTATGTCCAGGTCTCGAAACGTCACATCCTGCCGGGAATTAGTATGATCGACGAACTCGGGCTCCAGGACGGGCCAGATCCGGGGGAAAATGCGAGAAAGAGGCAGGCGCTGGATGACTATGCCTATAAGACCAAAACTGAAGTCCGGATGGTGGCCGATTTGGTATAACCCTTTCCCTTTCCCTTATACTGCCTCAATCCAATGAATAATGGCCCCTAATTGCACATGTGAAGTAAGAACTGATGCAAATTTATCTACTCAGAAACAAGAAGAAATCAGGCGCGGCCTGTGGAGAAGGGTTAGGCAGTTCGCGACACAAGCTAAATTGCTGCCACCTCCTACCCCAGAGGAGTTGACACAAGAGGAGGAAACGTTCTATCCAGCTGAATAGCTGTCTGCCTCACCGGTGCGTCAGTAGTCGTGGGATATGGCTAGGGAATTGTGGGCTCTGAGTTTACTTTTGGTCTTGTGTATTTCAATGGGATCGAATCGATGATCATTTCAGCGTTCTGGGTGTTACTATCTGGTGTCTAAGAATTAGGATTCGACGATGAATATTACATTATTTTATACCTCCGGCGCTGTGCAATGTAGTTTCTGTGATGCTCACTAACCGACCCTCGAACAGAGAATTCTCTCAGGTGTCTGGCCCTCACAAGTCGAGGGACTGAGAATGTACAGCACATGCATCAGATGGGCACCATGGACTGTTGAGATGGCCAGCACATGAGGACGACGTCCAAATTTCAACATATGAGCTCTAGAAGGACTGATCGTTCCACAAACAGGTTACTTCTGCCTTACGGGCCTTAATATTCCGAGTGTTACCGCACTTGCATTTTCTCCGTGGTTCGAGCAACTACTTGTACAACCGCCCAGCCACCACAAAGGAGGGCGAAGCAACAAATTTCAGCCGAGCGGTTACCAGCAACCACGTTGCACTAAAAAAAGAGAGGAGCAACTCTGATACTTGGACCATGCCCCAATGCAACACGATTGCTAGCTGCTGTAACCCCCCTAGCTCAAGGGAAATCAGGCATGTAATTCGGACGCGAGGCCGTCCAATGATCCGGGCATTTCACCTTAACCCGAGATTCAAAACTCCTTGACAAATCCCCGCTTAAAATGCTAGGGGTGGCTTGTTCGAGGGTGAATTGGCAGTGTTTACGTATGCAAAGTCAGAGCTGGACATGTTTCCAGTGAATCCCGGTACGAGCTCTTTCCAAAAGACGAAGCTTGCAACTTCAATGCCAAATCCCGGGGCACCACAGGAATCGGGGGTTGAGCTTCAAGAACTGTGGCTTTCAATGCGAACAATTTGGAATCGTTATCGCGGGCTTGGAGAATACCGGTAATTATTTAGTTAATTGTTGACCGGTAGGCTGAGCGAAACCTGGGGCGAAACCGTTGCGAGTACGAGTAGAGTACGAGTACCGTACCTTACTATGATATCAGCCCTCTAAATTTACGAGAGAGCCGATGCGGTAGACTATCATAGTCTATCTCTAGAAGCACATAGCCTGAAAAAACTGCGGATCTGCGGGAGTGGCATTACCGTTACCGTTATCTTGGTGTTGTACAGTGTGAACACAACACTAGAATGATGTCAGGTCTCACCACCCACGCGAGCTTGTTTTGACAGCCGTTGCATTATTGGTAAACTTTTATCATTGGGTTTTAACCATTGCCGATCTAATCAATTAACGCATATGGACTTGAAGGAATACTCGTGCGGTGTCAGTGGCAGCACCGGTATTTGGAGATATTCTATCTGAACAGGATGGGATGATGGGTACCGGTGTTAAATCTGAGCAGGGTTTCAGGGGTGATGCGGTGGAAATCAACCACCGTCGGGGAGACCGCGAGGCAGTACCGACGCAGCATCCATCCTGATCAATATTATTGTCTCCCCACAGCCCAATAATTTGGAATACCGTAGTATATCGAGGAAATGACGCATGTAGCATAGACTACCAGGTGCAAGAGATCAAAGGTCCCATTGGCCATTCTCCTTGGAAGGGGTTTTTCTTTGTCTGTTAAGTTAGGCGCTCCCACGTTCTGCGGTTGCCACGATCAGGGCTTAGAACGCGCGCTTCCTTGAAATACGAACGCCGAATGCCGCCAAGCCTCGCTGAGGACGCCCTCTCCCTGAGCCCTCTCATGGTTCTGCACGAGTACAGTATATCCTCCGAATCTTCTCCTCGAAAAGAAATCACCGTTCAAAGAAGCTTTCTTGCTAACCAAGTTATAATAATGCGTGAGTATAAGAATCCTGCTCTTTTCACATCTCTTAGGAGAAAACCTAACAGATGAATTGGTTTTCTAGATCGACTCAACCGAACTGCGAGCAATGTTGCAGATACCGAAAAATTTAATCCCTTTTGTCGATTAAGTCAACACCGTCGGATAAAAGCACTCTCTCGGCTAAGAAACAAGCGCCCTTCTTCTCCTGGTGTGATTGTTGATGGGCCAAGTGGGAGCGGACAGAAGATGGCAGTGGCGAGATCACCCCCCATGCTCGAGGAGAGTTTTGGTTCTGATGCCACCGTCGTTCCCGAACCTAATCGAGTGGATACCTCAACTCTTGAGGAAGGTCGACTACCGCCAACAGAAAAGATGGAAGCACCCAAAACAATCTTGGGACAATTCAAAGCTGCGATGTTTAACAGTTGGATTAACGTGTTGCTCGTGTTTGCTCCCGTGGGAATTGCTACGCATTATGCTGGGGTTGATCCGTGAGTACCCCTTTTTTTTTTTGCTAGCTAACGATTAGGAATAATTGCTAACATGCGAGCACGTCCTAGGACAATCGTTTTTGTAATGAATTTCATTGCTATTATACCTTTAGCTGCCTTATTGTCATACGGAACGGAAGAGATTGCATTGTATTGTGGTGATGTTTTGGGTGGTTTGTTGAATGCTAGTTTTGGGTAGGCTTTTTTCTCTTTTCAGCTTTCAGTTTGGGAATTGCTAGATGGAGCTAACTATTCTGATAGCAATGCTGTGGAGCTCATCATCTCAATACTCGCACTGGTTAAGGGTGAGATAGTGATTGTCCAAACATCACTCATTGGAAGTATTCTCAGCAACCTGCTACTCGTTCTCGGGATGGCTTTCATCGCCGGTGGCTACAATCGTGTCGAGCAGAACTTCAACACTACTGTTGCTCAAACTGCCAGTAGTCTTCTCGCCCTCGCGGTAGGTAGCCTGATTGTACCCACCGCATTCCATATGGCTAGCCCTTCCGATGAGGGTATCACAGAACTTAGCCGGGGCACTGCCGTCATCCTACTTTTGGTTTATGCATCCTATCTTCTGTTCCAGCTGAAGACCCACAGCGACATGTACAATGAACCTTCCGAGAAGTCACCCAAGCGAAACCACGTTGAGCCAGCTGGGAAGTCACTCGTTAATGCTAGTGCCAATGTCTCGCATGCGGTAGTCATGGGAAAGCCAAGACCAGAAGACCCAGTTGAGGAAGAAAAGGAGGAACCAGCCCTCACGTTGTGGGCTGCTGTTATTCTGTTGGCTGCTAGCACGGCACTTGTGGCTATCTGCTCCGAATGTTTACTTGATTCAATTGATCACCTCGTCACTACCGCAGGTCTCAATAGGGTCTTTGTTGGGCTGATTCTGCTCCCAATTGTGGGAAACGCCGCAGAGCACGCTACTGCTGTTACTGTGGCTATAAAGGATAAAATGGATCTCTCGATTGGCGTCGCCGTTGGATCTTCGATGCAAATCGCCCTTCTTGTCATCCCGTTTATTGTTGTGCTTGGCTGGATCATTGGAGAAGATAAGATGACATTATACTTTGACGGGTTCCAGGTCATGATTCTGTTCATATCGGTTCTGTTGGTGAATTATCTAATCCAGGTACCCATTCCGCCCTCTTCCGGCCTGGAGCATATGCTAACGGAGATTGTCTGAAGGATGGTAAATCAAATTATCTTGAGGGAAATTTGTTAGTTGCGCTATACGTGATTATTGGGTATGTGTCCCCGTACTTTGTATATATTCTTGGGGATTTTCAGCTAATTGTGAAAATAGTCTCGCATCCTTCTTCTATCCAGAGGAGGGCCCGCTGGCGCAGGTTTCCGAATAGCATCACCCTCTTCGGCATATTTCCGTTGTTCCTCCTCTCAAAGGGTTATATATGTTTAATCGCTTTAAGTCGGGCTATTGTTTTTTCTTGTTTTCTCTATTTTTATTTTGTAATCATACCCTATCGCGATTTCTTTTGTGCTGAGTTTTTGGTTTTCACACCTGGTCTAGAATGTATCATAGTATATCACTCGAAATTTTCACCGGGTCTATCATGGCAATATGCAATGACTAGTGGATATAACGTTAGCAGATGGTGAGAAGGTAAATTACTCCAAGGAAATAACTCGCTATTTATGAACATAGTTCGGGCCCGTCCGAGCTTACTATCGACCGCCGGCGTGTCCGTACATCCTCAACAAGACACCAAATAGGGCTAACACGAAGTATTGAACAAAAAGGAAAAGACGACCATACCGGCCAGGTGAAGAAACATAATAACATCCACCATCCCTGATTAGGACCTCCATTGGAAATGGAATAAAGATTTTAATGAAGGGTTCGAGAGCATAAAGAAATCTACGGAGGCTCGTAACTAATATGATACCACACTGTTCAAGCAATAATTAACAGGGTGAGGAGGCCCAGCTGTGTCACACATTACCGCCTGATCCGGACTTCATAATCTGTGAATATCATATGGGCTTTGCTAGGCCAATTTACTATACACTATAGCACTCTTATGAGGCATAGTGTGATAAATGCGCTATGTGTTTCTCCTAGCAGGGTTTTTAATATACAAGCAATCGGGGGGACTATGATATAGTACCTGGAAGATACAGCATTCTTGAGCAGTAAACTATACTGCACGGTGGTTTAGGGAGCCAAGTATTATCTTGAGGTGTATTTGGTGGAAAGTATGGTACTTGAGGTTTTAGGTAGCTCACTATTGGTTTATATACTTTTGTCCCGGGGAGGTTGGGCTTAGGTTGGTAACAAGGCATACGGCCCGGTTCCTGCGCGCTATAGAATAAGGGAGGGAATTTCCGTATGTCTTGGATTATCCTAAGGGAAGATATCTGTGATCTGCTGCTGTAGGTACTCCAGGTATAGTACCCCGTTGTATGATGATTTTCTCTTTTTCGTTTTATGTTTGCTCTGTTTTTGCTATAGCCTTATCTATCGGGGCAGAGGCCTGTATCATATTTCGCATACCGGTAGGCCACGGCTTCTCCTGTGAAGTGGGTAAAAAAACCTAGCCTCCAGAGACCTCATAGATGTGTCGCAGACTTTTAGTGGTCCGAAGCATAGTGCTCAAGTAGGACAAAAGCCACCCTTCCAAGTGAATAAACTAAGAGGCAGACACTCACTTATACAATCATATCGCTGAAAGAGAGCCAGAGGTCCGGGTGAAGATCAAAGCCCATCACTTCTCCGCCTCCCTGCGGAAAAAGAAGACCTTATCTCATTAATAATTATCCTCTAACTACCATGCTCATTAATTCTCTTAACACTCCCCCGCCAAGAAACGTACCTGTCTATCCCATGGGTCACACCAACGACACGCTTGATAAACCCGGGGACCTGCATCAGAGGGCTAAGAAGAACTAGGGAAATCCGCATCATTCGAGTGAACAACCGGCACGCTGCCCCACGATAATACCAGAGCCGATAGTGGCGGTGGGTTGACTCCAAATTATGGATACTATACTTTAGGTGTGGGTGGCAGGGTGATCATGACTGCAGATCATCCAAAGGATCGTCAAGGCAGCGGGCGGGAGGGAGGTATGATAGGAGGAAAGATAGAAGAAGAGATAAAATAGAATGAGAGTTGGAGGAATTGCTCTATCTGAGCTTTTTGTGAACGGGTCCCCCGCCCGCATCTTGAACCTTCTTGGGGGATAGACGAAACCACAAAGTAAGTTACCCCACTCTGACAGACCCTGATTGGCTGGTTTTCTGGGGGGGGGCACTCGCTGATCTCTTCTTTTGCGGGGGAAAAATCTCTACCGAGTTTAGCAGAGGGAAGTTTCCAGTTCGGGCTGGGCTGCTTGTAGTTTCGTCAAGTTCGCCCAAAGAACCCAAGAACTAAAGTACAAGCTACGGGTAATTATAGTTCTCGTTGTTGGATATAGCCTAAAAATAAATCACAGGAACATCGGATGCCTCTACTCGAGTATGGTAAAGGGGTATTATAAGGCGCAGCACTTGTATTTTTGACTAGATTGCAATGCTGAGATCATGAGTTCAAATCTCATTGGAGGCATTTCTTTTTTGAATCTTTTTTCTTCTTCTCCCCTTTCCTGTTTGCCAAACCTTCTCCTGCTGAAGAGTCTTGGCCACGAAGAAAGATTAAGCGAGCAAACAAATGAAACTCGCGGATCTTCATTTTTCGGACCTATCAGAGGCATGATTACTCAGTGTACCGGTACTTGTACCTGCATTTCCCGGCGATCAAAGATGGGATATGCAAGACCATTCACAGAAGGGAAGATCAAAAGAACGGGGAAGAGAAGAGAAGGGAGAGTCTCATTAATTGACTCACCTCACGCATGACGCAGGGGGAATTACAGATGGATTCACTTTTTCTTTCCACCTGCGGTAGTTTCCGCTCGCTGATCTACCCCCTACTCGGTCATTCACTCGCCCTGTGAGAGTACGAGTACTACTCAGCACTCTACTCGAGTATTCGCGGAGATCCTAGGTCGGTCAGCCAAGCCCACACCACACCCTGCAGACTTTTCAGCGGCCTTACGATTAATATCATTGCTCACTCAAGCAAAGCAAAAAGAGAAAATAGGAAAGAAGAAACAAGGGAAAAACACATCTCGAAGCTTCGGAAGTACCGGCAGCGGTGGGCGGTGGCATGAGCGTGGCTCTTGACCGCGCCACGAGGTACTATTTGTATCTTTTGGTACGGTACTGGTACTTGCACTCGGTACTCGAGCATCGGCACTTAATAGTAAAAGTACGAGCACCGGTACTCGTCCAAGCACAGCCCTATGGAATGGCGTACAGCGCTATACATTCCGTTTTCGGTGACTTGTTCTTCATGAGGTGCAGTTTTCGTTGGTTATGTGCGTTTTTGTCGAAAAAGGAATTATGGACTGTGCAGGTAGGTATGTTCCGGAAGGCGTGGCAATTCTTGACGCGGAGAGATGAGTACGAGTACGGGCCTATCGCTATTGAATTGCGGGACCTTTCCTCTGCCGGGTGTCTTAGGAGTTGGGAATTGAGCTGCAGACGGGTGGGAAAGACGTTGGGGATTTGGAGTTTTTTTTCTTCTTCTTTCCCTTTCCCGTTTTTGTTTGGTGGGGGGCGGGGTTGGTGGGTGGGTGATGATGATGATGATGATGATGATGAAAGGGATGGAGTATCGTATAGTTATTGTTCTGTCTGTCATTGGGGCGGGCTGGGAAGTTCTACTTTTATGATGCGGTGATGGATATACCGGTAATCCATCCCGGGATTGTAGGGGAGAGGTGATTTGTGAGGAGTTGATTCAATACGTTGTCCCGATTTCTAAACCAATCCGGCGTACATTAGCTAAAACACAAACAACAAATCACAGCCATGGCAGTATGATATGCCATCTCACAGGAGGGGCGGAGGAGGAGGGAGGAAGAAGGTACCGAATGATTTTGTATGGCCAGCCCTCTCCATTTCCTTGGTCGTTTGACACTTGCATCCTACACGAGTGCTATACTCAGGTGCCATTGGAGGTCCCTTCAATTCCTCCTCTTACCTGAGAGACTAGCGCAAGAGGGATACCATACCCAAGTACCCTATAGCGCTAACTGCCTTGCTCTAATAACTCAGTTGCATATCCAATTGGTCCAACATAGTAATCGTTTCCCACCCCCCCTCTCCTTCCCAATGAAGTGTATACTTTCCGCTGCCACCATCGCTAACGAGCAATCAGAATAGATGGATAGGAATACCAATACTATTCGAGAACAGTCAGGTTATGTGCGGGTGAGCATTCCACCCACCCACCCACCCATCCATCAATTACCGTAGACTATATCACATCACATCAGTTTCTTAAACCACTGGTCCTCGTCAACAGGAATTGTCTGCGCTGGGGAGGTTGGGTATGGTACGAGTAGTGCCTGTGCCTGTGCCTGTGCTATTGGCGAGTGATAGCTCAGCTGGGCCCGCCTCTCGCACCATCTTAGCGAGCCAATTATGAGCGCGAAGGGCGAGGGCAGGAAAGGGCATTATTACACCCTGGATGGGTGGTTGGGTAAGTTGTGTGTAAACAAGTACGGTGGTCTAAACGGGTATGATGTGTGTCTCCCTTCGCAAGTCTTCCACCCACCCACCAACCTACCAGTTGCCGCAAAGTGTAGAAATCGGAGACGAGCATGGCCCCATGTTGGTCTTCCGATATTGTAATCGTGATATTCGCCGCTTTAACTGGCTGGGTCGTCCTCCTCTCACGGGCCTCAATTGGCACTGTATTGGTATTCATTTGTTATGCGACGGGCCCTGTTTTCCATAACTGTTCTTCTCACAGGGGGAAAGTGAGGGTTTGGAGGAAAGAAAGAAAGTATTGAGAGCAGTTTACTTTACTATTCCGTATTGTTGGAGGGGGAAAAAAAAAAGTATTGGTCAAGAACTTTTGAAAGAACGGCTGCCAATTTCACTATCTAACTTACCTGCAAAAGTTGCACTTCACAAGAGCTATTCAAGCGAGAGGAAGAATAACTCGAATTGTGTTTCCTTCCCCATTTTTCCCTTTACTAGAATACTCTATCGTGGCTTGCTATGATACCACCCACCTACTTTTGAGCACCGGTATGGCATCGCGCAGATTTCCTTCCTCCCATCCGCCCCATACCAACCCCCGATAACAACCCATCATATCCCGAGTTCGGAATGCGAGCTTTTTTCCTTTTTCCTTTTTCCTTCTTCCTTCGAGTCAAGGCGCCGTAGCACAACTTGCTTCTCTGTTCTGGAGTGGGGTTGAAAAAACAAGTGGATGCTGCCTCCTCCTCCTCCTGTCCAGGTATGATATTATAACTTATAGGGAGCTGATCAATCAATCTCTTGCTTTCCGCACTGCGGGTAAACATGCGTGAAATGTGTGACCTTAGTAGCACTTGTTAGTTTTTTTTCCTTTCTTTTCACGATGAATAGATATCAAGAAATTAGCTGGGCTTAAATTGCTGTTGTCGTATCCAATCCCCGGGTTCCCGCAGAGAGGTGGGTAGGCAGCATGTCGCACCATACTCGGATGTCACCGGCACAGCTGCTGGGCAGTATTATACCTTCCTGCAAATCACAGAGTGGAATTGAGTGAAATGTGCTCATCTATTAAAAATTTAAAAAGGGTTCATAATAAAAATGTGCAAGATTTTGCATTAGCAAAAAAATAGTTATCATTCATCAAAATAACGAACGAACCCTCTCTGGACTATATTATTAACTAAGTACAGGTGTTCCTCAACCAACAGAATTATTAAATTAGGTAGAGACCCATCAAATGCATGAATGAATAAATGAATGAATCGTGTTTCTCAAAAATATATAAAATCACGACAAGGGCTATGAAAAAAATGAAAAATCCGACGCATAAAACACCTTCATAATATTACTATCATAGTGCCCTCCCACTCCCATTCGTATGACATATACCCTACCTCGTACACCAGTTCAATGAGTGACCGTGAGAATCCCGTACACAACATGCACCCCCAATACCCCCGTCAAAAATGTGAAAAGAGCGACATGACAGCATAAACATCATCAAAGTTTCCCATCATTCCCTTTTCCTAAACCATAGCGGCGAGAACAGCGACTACAGCAACAACGATACCGGCAACACCAGGTCTGTTGGTCGAACCGGCGCCAGGGAAGGGAGATGTGGTGTAAATTGGAGCAGAGTTGTTCGACGGTGGTGTCACGACGACTGGTGATTTGGTGGTTGTTGGTGGTGATGGAAGAGGGGTATACGTAGTCCCTGGTGGAGCGGGAGCATAGGTGGTTGGCTTGTACGGGGGAGGGGGAATACCATATGTGGTGTTATGTGCCGGGTAAGTATAAGTAGTTCCTGGAATGGTATACGTCTTGGTGTAGTGGATGGTTGTCTCATTGCAGCTTGCGCAGGGCTTGGTGATGACATATGTCTTTGTGGCAGTAGTGGTAGGGTATATAGTTGTGATCATTGGCGGAGGAATCTTGGTAGGTGGGCAGTAAGTAGTGTTGTGACTTGGTGGTGGTGGTGGTGGCTTGTAGGTGGTAGGTTGATGCTGAGGAGCGGACGTTGGGGGAGAATAGGTCGTAGGATATGTTGTAGGATAGGTGGTAGGATAGGTGGTAGGATAGGTAGGATAGCTCATAGGATAGGTGGTAGGATAGCTCGTAGGATAGGTGGTAGGATAGCTCGTAGGATAGCTCGTAGGATAGCTCGTAGGATAGCTTACAGGATAAACGGGAGTCGTAGGGGGAGGGGGAGGAGGATGCTTCATAGTAGTGTCATAGTAAGACTCCCCTCTCTCATCCAGCTTCACAAATTCCTCAGGAGCCTTAACAGGGTCTCCTTCAATGGCAGCACCGAGTGCTCCTGCGGCGAGCGCAAACCAGGAGAAGATGCGAACCGAGTTAACCATTTTCACTTCAGTTTAGACCTTGCTTTGGAGTTCCTCTGTTTTTCGTTCTGAATGATTTTCAGAGGAAAGATAAGTGGCTTGTCAAGCGAATGATGCAAGTCAACTAATCTGGACTAAACGTAACGAGGGATAACACCGACAAACAAACGAATGTGCTTGCGAACGAAGGACAATTAACAGCTAGCGAAAGCAACCCGGGGGGATGGAAGAGAAAGGTCGAAAGGAACTACATACTATGAGGCAGGCAGGCATTTATAAGATATCCCCTCTGCTATGCCACCACCCAGGCCTTGTTTTCCGGAAAAAACAAAAATCAACGGGTGAGCGGGGGCAATGGCCTCGAGAAGGTTCTGAACTCCTAATCGGGGGGGAGGTAATAAGCTGGTAGCTATGGGCGGCTGGTCACGGCGCACCAAGTACGAGTAATGTACCTTGCTGGGGCGTGATTTTCCACATTCGCTTGTCTAATGTGCAGCAGCTAGCTGAGTCTGGATTGGGTGGTGGTGTACCGAATAGCGCTCGAGGACTCGTCCGCTTCTGCTGGTAGTACGGGCTGGTGGTTGGTTCGATTAATAGAGTTAATGAAAACCATGCCACCAGTGATAAGATATCCCTGCTCCCTAGACAGATGCTAAGAAAACGGCGCAGAAGGAGTCAGACTAGGCAGCTCGCTCCCGCAAAGGGTAGAAAAATGTTGCACCAAGATCCCCAATTCAGCATATATCCGGACTGAAACTGTTGATGACGTGCATTCTCCAGGACAATCTCGAGCCTCGGATAGAGAGGTTGTAGATCTTCCTGTGGGACCTGATCCAGCCCAGCCTAGTCCAGTAGCCAGTCCCAAAGAGACTAGAGTTAAGTCAATAATATCGTGCCCGGCTCGAACAGCGGAGACGAATATGATAGTGCCAGCTCATAGTTCACCCGGCGCGCGAAGTCACTACATCAGAAAGGTCATTGCGACAGGCATTGCTCAACCAGAGCCCGGGGACTCTTGTGCAAGTGAATTGGAGTACGGTAGGATATGAGCACTGTAGATTCCGATACCGTAGGGTATCATACGCGAGAGTAGCGCCCTTACTAAGAGGTTCAGCTAATTCCGCCCTCCATAGCTCAAGATTTCGCAGAGCTAGATAAGCAAAATCTACAAACACGACTAGTGCGTTATAAGCGAGGGTCCCTCGACCCTGCACTGCACGAACAGAGTATCATACCGCCTGGGAGGAGAGGCCTAGTGTGAGTGAGGTAGGGCAGCCAGCGAACTGCCTACGGCGAAAAAACGAATTAGTTGGCGGGGTGAAGGCGTTGTCTCTGCGATTCCGCAAGGATTATGCAACGGCATTAAGCATGGTTGGTTCATTGTGCATATCAGCCAATCCTCTGGAGCGAAAAATCGTTCCTAAAGGGGGAATCAAACAAAAAACAAAACCTGAGGTGAAGCCATCACCTTCGAGAGGTATCATAGAACAAAAAATCTCTCGGAGAAAAACCCAACTCCATGATAGCACCTTTTCTACCCAACGCGGGCGAGCTTCAACGCACTTAATTGGCTAGAGGCCCTCTAGCACCTCTCTTTGAGGTGTGCACCGCTCCAGTAAGGCTTGTCGCAGCACTCGTATACTGGGAGAAACATCTCTCTGATGTGCCGCTCCTGATTTCACTGCACTGTAAAGTACTGTACAGCCGCATCCACAGAGTTCCCATACCCTTCCAAGTACTGCGAGCGCTGATAAAGGTTCGGCTTGCCCTCTCTTTTCACTATGAGAGGCTCTCGCTGCTCTGTTGCTGTTGCTGTTGCTGTTAATAAGTATTATTCTTGAGGCAAGATACTCGTATGATACAGTGCAAGGAGGGGCGTGAGAACTTTACGGACCTGGGGTGCAACTGTGCCAATCCAAATTATTGTTTTTTTTTTCTTCTTTCTTTTCCCTTTCACGCACAAGCGCTCGGGCCATCCTAACCAAATCAGCAACGTTCATCTCGATCGTGACCGTTTTGATAAGCCGCCACCACACTTTCCATCCCCCTTGCTAGCACGATGCTCCTCCTCGTACAGATGCTTGTGCCAAAGAGCCGTCCAGTTCCGCTCATATCATAATTAGTAATTATCCTATCTCTGCCACAAGACATGACCCTCACCTTGACTCAAGATATCGTACCGCATTAGCCGTTCTCACGCTCATTGAATGGTTCCTATTAGAACCCGCGGTATACAAGTACAAGAAGTAATTACCAGTACTGTACTAGTACAATACCGCATCCGCGCAATAGTTCCTCGGCTGTGGCCTTCGTTTGTCCAGCCTCCAGAGTAAAAAAAGAAGTTTGGTTTACTCTTCGCGTATCCGAGGAGTCCGCGAAAGAAAAATAACAAGGTTGGACCCATCAGTTGGCCGCATTTTTTCCTTGGGTGGCTAGTAGTGCAGAGGAAACGACCCTCCCAAACCCTACCGTAGCAGTAGTTTGTTATGATAGTATGATATGATATGATATGTTGCGAGTAGGGAATGATATTACAGATCTTCCTAATTGTAGGAAATCCGTTGAAAATCACGTCGCCGCTCGACCGGTTCGCTATCTTCGTTATTTCACTCATCTAGGATTCAGAAACAAAAAGTTCTTGAGAAGGATTAGCATTTCACGGACAAGATATAGCCTGAGCCCTTTGGCCATGTTTGATCCCATTAACTTGCCAAACTAAACTTATTGTGGGCCGATTCATGATTTACAGGGATACCGGTAGTCGATAGCGAATCGCAAAAGCTTTTTAAAACAGCGCTGATTATCGTCTGCACTGTCTCCTATGGTACTAAAACCCCTCCCTTTTTTGTCAATCGTCATAATCATCAGAGCCACTATTCCACCCCGTCTCAAATCCTTCGATAAACCCGCCCAAATCATTCAATATTGTCTCCCGCTCGTCCACCCCAACCACCCGCGATACAACATTCTTTATGTTCTTCAATCGCGGTATCACTTGCGATGAGGTTGTGAGCCTTGTACTGACAGCTATTCTCTGGTCCTCAGCTGCAGTATCCTCTACAGGTATTATGCGGTCTGTGGAGAAGGCGCTTGGGAAGCTATCAATAATAGGGTACGTGAAAGAGGTAAGGTATCTATGGTAAGCGGCGCATTATGGTCAGCGAGAGCTATGAGTAAGTGTTGGATGCGATAGAACGGGATATCGAAGGTCTCTGCTCAGTGGTTGCCTGCTGGTATTCTCGGTAGGATGAATTCCCTGTGCTATTGTATAGCCAAGGAGACTAACGTCTTCACCAAGCAATCAAAACACATGCTCTGCCCAAGTAACAAGACAAATACAAGTGGAAAATATTAATCATAAATGGGGCAAGGTAATCGAGTCAAACACAACTACGCAGTGAATAAGCGCGTGATAGGGCGTTGATAGTCGTGCGACTCAATAAATGGGGCACCATTGTCGGTGGGGTAATCAAGTTGGCCAAGCGTATATAGGGGATGGAAAGATCTCCTTCTTTCCTGAAAGCAGCAGCACGCAGGGCAAGGGCGAGAGAAATCGCTGTGCAAAGGAATATAAAATTCGAACCCACCTCTCAAAAACAGCATCATGGCGACCGCTGAGAAGTTCAGATGCGTCCGCTGTCGCCACAACTCTAGCTCGATCATTGTTTGATACTCTCACAACCTCTGCTGTGGCAAAAACGTGACTTTCGTGGCCCTGGACACTCTGGGGTCTCTTGGCTATCCCGCTAAATTCATACCCGCCCAGATTCCAGGACAGCCCGAACTCTTCGTCGGAGGCGCTAGGCCTACATAGCCCCGACGCGCTTGGATTTGGGTTATGAACTGTCATTGAGAGTGATGCTATTTTTTGACCTCCATTGGCATTGAGAAGCGATGCCAGGTCATCCAATTTCCCCAGTCGGCCAGTACCGCAACTGTCACGAAGGCGGGTGGGGAGAGTGCATGTCTCCACCGCAACCGAAAGCAGCGCACTCTTATACCATTGTAGGGCCGGGTCTAAGTTAATATATCCCGGGAATTTGGATTGGGGGCATCCCAACGGAACGTATAACGATGTCAGCGGAACTATATTCGACAAGGAGTATGCAAGATTAACCGTGTGGTTTATTTGCTTTTCCTGCTTCAACTTAGTAATCTGAAACTTTCCCACTACTACAGTACGGTACTGCACGGACTAAAAGAGCAAAAGATAGTGAGGAAGGTCGTGAAGGTGAAAAGATATACAAGATGGAAAACCAAGTGGGGGGCCGCTGGGACCGATTACAGATACTCACCCTAGTGACTTTCTCAAAATCCTGCAGCCCCCAGGTCATAATTCCGGTCTTCGGGTATTCGTCTCTTAAGGCAGCAACATACTCTGCTGCAAACCCGCCCCAAGCGTCCTCCGCGGATGTGAATATTTGCACACCCTGCATTTGGTCACACTCTTCTGCGAAGAGCCTGAAGTCTCTGTCGAGCAGGTCATGTTCTCTGTTCAATTGATTGAAGAGATCTCTACCCATACCAAAACTTTCGAAGGGCATAATTTTCGAATTGAGGTCATATTGGTTTAGTTGGACGGAAGAACGCGGGTGATAGAAGACCCTATTAAAATCACTCCAATAACGAACAGATTCCGGCTCTAGACGAGTTGGAGGAAGGGCCTATATCAATTGCCCAAGCCATTAATTCCAAAAACAAGGAAAACAGGGCAGTACTGTAGAGACTTGCTGGAACCTACAGCGTCAAGAGTTCTTTGATATTCGGTTGTTTCGACTAGAGGCTCCCGATGAATGGTCGTTCCTTTGTCCCTGATTTTCCGAAAAGGCTTCTGTAAGCAGATCCTTCGTGGCAAACCGATTCACCATCCAACGTACCACAGCCCTTGTGGAATCCCAGCATCCGAGCCCTGCTCCATTTCATAGAGAGCATTGATTTTCTTCATAGACCCAAATCCACCTTTGAGGTCATATATGAGAGCTCTAGGCGTAAACGTCTCTCCTCCGTCAGCTCCGATCCCTGGCCGGAAATGAATGTTATGATCCACGGGGCTAGGTGAAGCATCTTCGGCATAAGTGAAGTACGATTCCTGTGATTTCCACGCATCAACCAATGTTCCCTTGATAGGCCTCGAGCTGTGTTAGGAGCTCATAGATCCCACGTACCTGAGTATTCCAGAAGTGAGTTCCAAGGTAGTTCGCTTGGTGCCCCAACTGTAGTGTAATGATTTCGTGCATCTTCAGGTAGGTTTTGCGGGGTAGCTAGCCAGAAATGAATCGGTGGTAGTTCTTTCTTTTAGGCCTTGGCACAGCCCCGGAAGATTCGTAAACTTTGTTTTATGCAAGTTGGAAAATATCCCACGAGGTCTTAGGGGCAGACCAAGGTGTCAAGTGCAGAATAGGCTAAAAAGTGAAGAGATACGATAAACTTTGTGGCTCAGCGCTTTACTGGTATTTCGCCCCTCTATCGTTAGCTTGTGTCATCTCGTCTCTGCTCTTCCTGTTCACTTACCGGTAGTGCTTTCTATACGAGGAGCTCGCATCCCAGGTGCATTCGGATAGCAGTCTGCAATTTTTGTTGGAAAGGGGGACTAGTGTAATCGTATGAATCCTCAAACTCTTTCCGAAGGCACTCCTAATTCTACTTTATCCTTAATAATTTCGGGTCTTGGCATTGCAGGCTTATCAGATCATCAGATCGCCCGTCTTTTTTGAAAATTGTCGTGAGGTGAGTGTCCCAAGAGTGTATATACGACGATGGATGTACCCATGAAATGGCTGTGTTTGTATAGGATAAAAGTATTCGAATAAAGCAAGCGAGTTTGGAGGCCCAATACACAACTCTGATTCATATCCTTAACTATTTCCGACCCCCTGCGCTACTGAAATTAGCTCAGAAGTTAAGCATCCGCCTATGGGATTTGTACCTTCCACTTACAAGCCTCTCATACTCACTCAGTATTGAGGTTGGAAATCATTAAAATAAAATAAAAAAGGCTCAACATGGGCCAGAGTTGAACATTGAACTGACAAAACTCCTCTACCAGGTTAAAAAGTACCGTATGAGAAGCTAGCATTAGGTTTAAAGGGAGCAAAGGGAACTCTTCCAGGTAGCCCTAAGGTTACCCAAGTGAATACCATGAGGTGTTATTCCTACTTGAAAGCAACTTAATAGCCGGACAACGTGATAACCAAAAGTCATTGTTGTATATAGGATATCAATGCCACTTCGTCCCAATCTTTGATTCACACCCAGTGTACTAACGTACTCTACCATGTAGCCCCCGTGCGGTACGCACGCGCAGAACAGCTAGTAGTATAATATGATACTATTACGATGATGATTTCGTACAGAGTAGAGAGAGAAGCCACAGAAATTCAGTAAAACTGAACTGCTGCCATGCTTAAGAGGCTCTTGTGGTTCTGGTATACCTAAAATGCTTCGTCTACAGCTCCAACAAATCCTGCACTTTAGGGCTGAACCGATTAGCATTAATTCCCTAGTTGGACTTAGAGTAAGTGGAGAAAGTGCACTGAATGTGAAATTAGCGAGTGCGTGGTCAAGATGCCGGGTCGAAATCTAAAAACGAGTGATAGTGGATGAAAACAAGCTATTGAAATTTTGGGGGCAACGACAACCGAGGAGATCTCACCCGCAACATCACTTCAACATTCCCGTCACAGTTTTGAGCGGCAGCTCGGCGTTAGAGAATGGATCCTCCTGAACCAGAAAATGAGCCTACAGTGAAAACAAACTCTCCTGAGATGATCCGCGAGCTGGCGTTTGCTAATTTGTTATACTTAGGGACCTACGCCTCGCGTTATCCCAAAGTTCTCCAGTTTTAAGCCGCCAGCGAAGGTTGTGACAAAAGAATCTGAACCGGCACCAAGCTCCACTGGAGGTGAACGTTCTAAACGTAACAAGAAGGAGAGGGACCACAGGCGCCGTCGATCGCGCTCAAGAAGCCAAGCGCGAAGCCGGGGTGGAGATAGGCGAAGGGAAGGGGACAAGGAGAGAAACCGTGAGGGGGGGAGGGATAAAGAGAGAGGCCACGAGGAGGGGAAGGATAGGTATAGACGTCGGGGGCTCGATCGCCACCACCACGGTGAGAATAGTGGCTGGCGCGAAAAGCCTAGATCACCGACGAGAGTAGCTGTTGTCGCTACTGGGGGGTCGCGTCCCTCTTCTCCAGAGGTAGCTGCTCAGGAGGTATTCTATACAGACACCCGCGGCGATCCCGATAATGTCACTTATGGCTCTATCCACAGATATTCTATCCCGGACTACCGCCGCAGAGGGGGTGGAAATGTGCTTGGGCTGTCACCGGATATTCGGATTGATGATGGGGAGGGCGATGGCAAAGGCTTGGTATTGCGAGAGCGGGAGAGACGAAGCAGGACAAACACGCGGAAACTCTTTGCTCTTGAGAGTGGAGTGAGAATGTTAAGGATTAAAAAAGATGGGGAGGATTCAACAGTCAAGGTCTTTGAAAGTGGGATGGATTTTGTACCGCTTTCGGGTGGCGGCCGGGGGACGAAGCGTAAAGTCGCCGACTTTGAGCAGGAAGAGTATGAAGGGGGAGTTAACCACTACCGTTCTCTCGAAGGACTGAGGAAGTTGGGGGAGAATCCTGACGATAGAGACTTGGAGTACGCGTCCGCCTCAGGGTCTGAGGGTGATTATATTACTGCGGAGGGGTGGGATGATAGGCAGAAAACGCTGGAGCTGGCCCGAAAAGTAAATGAAGAGCCAGAGAGTGTCGATGCATGGCTGGACTACGTAAACCATCAGGATACGTTACTTGCATCCGGTGGAAGAAGAACAACAATGGCAGAACGGAAGAGCACGGCCGAGGTGAAACTGGATATTCTGGGGAAGGCCTTGGAGAAATGTCCTGGTAACGAGGAGTTACTGCTCAAGTATATGGATATTGCTCAGGTGATTTGGGACTCACGAAAGATGATGTCGAAATGGCAACAGGTGCTGAAGGAGAACCCGACCGGTATTGGCCTGTGGACAAAATACATCAATTTCCGACAAACTGATTTCCTTAGTTTCACATATTCGGAATGTGTGAAGTGTTTTAGCGAATGCCTCACTACACTGAGGGCAGCTGCCATGAAGGCTGTTGATAGGAGTGAAGATAAGGAAAAGATTGAGAAGATTATATTATACGTGTTTCTCAGAACTGCGTTGTTGATGAAAGAGGCTGGATTTGTTGAGAATGCAATTGCTGCATTCCAGTTGATGATCGAATTAAATTTCTTTGCCCCGCCTCAAATAGCAGCGCCAAGGTCTCTTAGCGAGCATGAGAAGGTCCTTGAGCTACTGGATACATTCTGGGATAGTGAGGTCTTGCGTGTTGGGGAGATGGGTGCTGAAGGATGGTTTTCATTCGTACAATTAGGTAACGAAGGAAGAGCTCCGGAAGCCCAAAAAGGAACAGTTTCACCGGATTCATTGGATACTCGCGACCCGTTTGGATCGTGGATAGCAGCAGAGGAAGAACGAATGGGGGTCCCTAAGATGCCTGCTAGAACAGTGGATGAAGTGGAGGAAGATGATCCTTATCGTGTTGTTCTGTTTTCAGATCTGAGAGAATTTATGTTCTATTTCGCGAATCAGGCTGTTAGGCAGAAATTAATCGATGCTTTCTTGATATTTTCTGGCTTGAGGCCCCTTTATGAGGGCGCACGCATGTCCTCCGGGGGGGCGGAAGCTACAGATATCTTCCTAAGAAATGAATTAGGACAGATGGATGAGTATCTTAAGAGATGGTTCTGGCCCAAGAGTGAAGGGAACAATAATGAATTGATAGGATGGGGGGGTATGGAGCCAGAGAAGAAAACACCATTAAGGGAGAGGCCATTCCAATTTAACTTACGGAATTTCCCTCTTAGTGAGGAGATGCTATTTGCTAAGTCCGAGTATTGGATATCAGCAATGGATGGCCCGGGGTGTTTGAAGAGGGGAAATGTTGAATTTGTGGGAAATGTATTGAAGATGTTGGTCGCCCAATTGAGCGATGAGCAACTGGCATTCTATTTTCTGGCTTGGACATGGAAGAACCGTCCCTCTAGGTAAGAACGAAACCTTGTTGTTCCTCATCAATAGCTAATGTCTGGGAAGTGTTAAGAAAGTAGCAAAAGGACTTTTGAAGAAGTTTCGTACCAGTTTGTTACTTTGGAATGGCTACGCTCAAATTGAATGGAGGGCCGGCAGTGCCGACAGTGCAAGGAACGTTTTCTCTACCGCCCTAGGGATGAGTGCGGATTTTCCTGAAGCAAATCGCGAGGATGCAATATTTCTATGGAGGGCCTGGATATGGGAGGAACTCATGCACGGTGATGCTTCGCGGGCCGCCCGTGTGCTTTTATCAATCGATGCAGGGGTGCTATTGCTCGATGAAGATGATGGGCTGGATCTGCGGGGACTTCCATCGGCCCTAGTGCTGAAGGCTCGAAGAGTGAGTGTATCGACGAGTTGACTGAAAATTACTGACTTATTCCACTTGGTGTAGCATCTCGAAGACTCAAAAGGGCTGATGCTTTCCCTCGGTCGTGTTAACCATGCAATCGCCTTTGCTGAAGTAAGGTCTTTGCTTGAGTACCTCGTTTCTAATCGGGAAGTGACGGCGTCGCTGCCAATATATGTCGACCTCCTTTCCGAGTTTGAGAGGCGGGGTCTGTGTGGCCCAAATTCAGCAGCTCATGAAAAGTGTTTGATGACAGAAGCGAGGTTACTTTATTATCACTCGAGCACCTCACGGCTATTCAAAACTAAGACCATGAGAGAATTTCTCAATGACGCCATCCGAATCTTCCCGAATAATTCCGTTTTTCTGGAATTGTTCGTTTGGAACGAGGCGAAGGCCAAAATTGAAAATAGGGTTAGGACGCTCGTGCGAGATGTAGTATTGAGGGAGGGGACGGAAACAATCCTGGGATACGGTTTTGCAATATGGACAGAAATGCGAATGATAGGTGTAGGTGGGCGTTACAATCCCCACGCTGTTCGAGCTCTGTTCGAGCAGGCGGTGGAAACAGACGGGTTTGCTTTTGGCCTATCTCTCATTGGGCAGATTCACGCTAACATATGACACTAGGACAAAATATAATTTTAGCTTGTGGATGATATACATGGGGTTTGAGATCCAAGAGAAAGAGCTGAAGAGGGCCAAAGAGGTGCTCTTCAGAGGTATTAGGAATTGCCCATGGTCGAAAGGTATGTGCTGCCATATGTTTGGTCCCATTGTTTTCACTAATTGTTCGGTAGATCTGTTTTTCTTGGCCTTTCAACGGCTACGCACGGTGTTGACCTACGAAGAGATGCGGAAGCTGCTCTCGATCGTCTCATCAGAGAAGGAGCTACGGGTTCACGACACCACGGAACTGGAGGATTATATCGATGGGTTGACGGACGAGCAGCGAAGCAGACTTGGGGGGACTGGGGTTGAAGGGCTTCGATTTCTTCAATTGCCTAGTGATGGATCGGACGGGGAGATGGAAGCTTAATATAACCCATGACGGAGGTTTCTGCTAATCTCTAGCTCACTGTCGTTGAATAAACTAGTGAATAATTAATCAATATTTCATATGTTGAATGTTCAAAATCGTTCGCTGAAGTTCTCAGGGTTGCTATGTCGGACATCCCCATGGGGTTCCTTTGTATTTTGTGCTCTGTCGTGTCGTCTTGCCTAATTAGTTACTTTCCCATTGCTCCACATCAATCTGCAATTGAGTATTCCTACTTGGGATGCGTCATATGTGGTCGTTGTTGACGGAGTTATATATTCAAGGGAATTTGTGGTTTTGGCTTTCCGGCTCTAAGGTCATAGCCTGTGCTCGGTGGTATTATAGGAAGCAAAGTGTCATTGGTTATCACGGGATGTCCACTGCGATACCGGTAGGCTGTTGTGGCTTTAGGGTCTGGGCCTCGGAGTAATGATATTTTGGGGTTTACATCCTAATGGTGGGGACTAAAAGAACTAATATGGCCCTAACTGCACCACAGATTAAACCTTGTGGTCACAGAGACCCTAGCTCTTCTATGATCTCTTCGATATCCAGCTCCCACCTCAATCTTCTCCACCTTTATTTCCAACACTATTTTTCTCTGGCCCCACACATCCCCCAGGTTCCGGCGCCGTTCTCACCAACCAAAAAAACAACCTAGACTACTCCGTTCCAGCCTTGGCTTCAGAGCTATTCGTGCGATCCACTTTTGCTAAGCTTAGCTCCTCCCACATTTGCTGCTATCACGCTCGAAACCTTAGGCGCTATCAACATGGATACCGGATATACATTCGACGAGTACTCAGGCGGAGTAATTCGTATTTCCCTCGCCAATACCGCTGAGCACATAATAGATGCGCTCGCTAGCACTAAGAATCTAAACGTTAGAGTGGTTCAAGATTTGACTAGCACTGAGATCGATTGGGATAAGGAATGCCGTATTGTCACCATTCACGGGGATCGGGAGAGTGCGATAAAAGCCTACGATGATCTTACAGGTTATATTAGGGACTTCATGAATGCCATTATGAGCGGTGTGGACTACGCTCCTACAGTCTCTGCCAGCATTTATGGTCCGGAGCTTGCGAGGGGGCTCTGCTTTTGTTTACTCAAACCTAACGAGGAACCTGGAAAGCTCTCAGCTCGCAACTCACCGGATGCAAAGGGGGCCGAAAAAATAGTTCGTACATTCCAGCTATATCCTGCACATTTGAGTGCACAGGAGAAGGTTGATAGTCGAGCCATTTCGCGTGCTTTGCGTTGCCCTTCTAAGGGTTTAGTGGGTGGAATGAGAGGATTTCTTATAGATAATGTCACTACTATTTTAGACAAGTATAGGGAGAAGCTTCCTCCCGATGAGCTTGTTTTCATTAAACCAGAGGTATTTCTTTCTTGATTTTTTTATTATTTTTAGACTTGCTTTGAACGGTCAGGTTTCTAATTATGCTTTGTTGATTAGGTGACACTCGGAAAGAACCTTTTCCTCGAGCGAGACATTGAAAATTACAACCTTGCTACTCTTAAGCTTGATATTCATGATTTCCGTTTGATGCGTCTGGGGGATGAGATCAAAAGGGTTTTCCAACGGCGATGGGTGGGAGAATGGATAGATAAATTAGAGACGCTCTTGTCAGATTTGGGGTACAGGAGGTTGGGGGCCCCCGAGGCCGTTATGGAAATTTGCCTTCAGGGGGAGCGTAGCAATGGCCAATTTTACAATACCGTTTGGTTAGCTAGCCTCGTCCCCAAGGAAGGACAAGAAGGTATGTTATCACTGATCGGGTATCCCTTCATCTGTGATATTGTTCATGAGGTTATGTGATTAATTTACCTTTGCAGTGAAAGGGTTAAAGCTTCTCGAGTCCCGCATTCATCTCAGGTCGTGCTACAAGGCAGATATACTTAATGGAGGAGAGAAGCTCGACATGATATTCGAGTCCTCAATCTATAAGAATGAACACGAGACTGCCTGCCAGGATATTTCACGTCTAATTACCAGCAGGCTTGGCTATGCTCCTTGGTCGGGATTGGTTCTGGATGGGGTTAAGGAAGAATACTTATACCCTGCTGGTATTTTATTCAAGAGGTATCAGAAACAAACAAAGACCAAGTGGGTCCATGGCAGTAACGTTGTTACTCTTATAGAGGAGATGGAAGCGGATGGAAGGACTTTTTACACGGTTAAGGTCTTAAACAAGCGTCTGGAGGATCTCTTGAATAGCAGATCTAGGATAGCCCCATTTTCTGAGATACTTGATGCCGTCACGGAGTATCTGAATGTCTGCGATCAGATCTCTTCCCAATTCCAATTTGTGGAAGGTGTATTGGACCAGAATCCAGCGGGAGAGCGATGTTCATCCCGAGACCACGAGGTTGATAAATGCTACGCGCCACAGGCTAGTCCCAAGGACCGGGATAGTCAGCTGAGTGCACAGGCTTTGAGGAGATGTCAAACCGTTGATAACAATCAGACGCCGACGCAGAAGGGAGTGAGGTGTGATGTCGAATCTGGGGCTGAAACATCTGACCCAATGACAGGTAATACCAATGAGATAGTTGAGTCTGACTGCGCTGGAAGCGATGGGCCACTTATCAATTTTCTCCCGGATTTGTGTGAAGCTAAGTCTGGAGAATTTTACGATATTATGGGGGCTCAAGACTCAGCTTTACCTGATTACCCACCTCTTTTACCTACTACTCCCACTAGTGGGGAAGTCGCTACGACTAGCCTGGGGCCTGGGAGTGCTCCTGCCAGACCAGCGTCGGACTCTAGCAGGACAGTGTCTCGTCATTCGTTTGGGGAGACTAGTTCTGGGAATAGTCCCCGACTACCAACAAATTTTCTCACTGACGGACCTAAATCGGATGCGAGCAATGGGGATATTAGGAGGGCTGAGGAGATTGGGTTCGGAGATTTTCTCCATTCTCCTCGGGCAGGGGGTGGTGAAAACGCAGAACTAGTCGTCACCCGCGAGGCAATAACTATTAAAGACGGCTTCACCACTGACCAACCAACCGCAGAAGAGCTTTGGGGACCTTTTCATGGGTTTATTAGTAGTGAGGGTCTAAGAGGGGATGTTCAAGAGAGGGAAAAGCTTACTGGAACTACTCATAGTCAATCGACTAAGGTGCTTCACAACCGGCCTGAACCTACGAGAGTTGCTGAGGATCTTGAAGCAATTCAGTCTGGGAGAAGATTTGGTAGCCTCCCGGATGCAACGGCCGCTGATCTGGCTAGACGCAAAGACCACCTTTCAACCGAATACGGTGCGGAAAATGCCCAGGGGCAGGCAGAGCTGGCTGGCGCCCCCAGCTGCACTGAGACATCCTCACCTCATCACTTTTCTGATTGTTCCTCTACAGATTTTGGGATGCCGGTGGGTCTTGGGGAGGAGCTTTGTGAGCTCGAGAAGGAAATATGTGCTTTGAATAAGGCAGTAGGGCTTGATTAAATGGGACGGAGGGCATAGAAGTTAGATTAGAAATGCTCAGTTGGATTGCTGTTCTGGGGGGTATTCTCTCAAGGTTCTGGATAGTAAGGGATCTGTTATTGTAGGTGCTTGCTTCATTTCTCGCGCTTAGGTTTCCCCAATTTGTTTCGGCTCTCTCTTATCTCCCACTCTTACTGTCCTCATATGCCCTTTACTCTAATAAAATTCAATAAATTCAACTCACGATTTTGCTCTGTACTGTTACATCCAATTGCGATACCTTACTGCCTTTGGAATCCCACTCATTATGATACCACTAGTGCCAAAGCTCTACTTTTCTAGTACCGTGAGGTGTCCATATGTAGATGTCAGGCGGAGTGTCATACGGGCTGTTTGAGTAGTAGCAGCTTATACGGCACTGGCTGAAGTTCCGTAAATTCCGTGTCACCTGCTCCTTGCTTTTGACCGTAGATAATTTAGCTTAAGCTCCGTTAGAATCGTCCTCTCGTTAGTAAACAAGACTGCGGTAGCTAAATCCTATGGAACTACCGGATCGCTTGCCTATCCTATGTTTTCTAAACTGTACAGGTAATGTGCCAACTGTATAACCCCCCCCCCCTACCCCCCCTGATATGTCTCGTTGGGAATGGGAATTATTGCATGAGCTATAGTGAAGTATTCGGTACTGAGAAGCCGGCTCTTTCGTTTGTGCATATCAACTCGCAAGTCCCTTGTGAGCTTCCTTTGGTAAAATGCACATGTACTGTACCTGGCCATCGTACCATACTTGGACAGAGTCGTGCCTCAGCCCCGGCCCACAATTCACCTATCGGAGTTTTCTTGTGCTTTATCCTAATAGAGTACTAGGCTGTGGTACATATGAGGCAAGGTCTGATTTCGGGTTGGTTGGCGTTTTTGCACGCAGTAGAGAATATGCCCTACGCTGAGGCTTTACTATTTACTGCCAGTTTGAGAAAAATAAAAAACTTAGCCGCTGTTTCGGTGGGTGAGGTGTCTATGGATATCCTCTGCGCTGGTATAAGGCGATTTCAGGTTTCAGTCGCTCTGCTTGTCCCCCTGATCCGCCATCATGTCCCATCACTCGCACGAGTTGCGTTTAGTGTTATTCATCGCTTTATTAGATATCACACGAAGAGCAAGCAGATAATCTGAAGTATTATTTGTTGATAAAATAAGGTAGGGTGTGGTTGTATATGTAAGAGTTTCTTGAGAAAATTGTATTGGACTCTTTCTGATGAGTTAGGGGGCTGAGTGTAGCTTGTGATGATGTCTACAGAGCTGATATGGAGGCCGCTAAATCACGTTGGAGAATAAGAGTTTAATGAAGGACTTTAGTCCGTCCACCCATACATAGTTAACAAGCTAGACTCAGGGAGCTCGAAGTCCGACTTTGAAATCGCATTTGTATGTTGGAACTGCAGGAAACGGGGAAATTGTATGGACAGATGAATTATAGGGGAAAATGAAAAGCTACCGCCCACCAGGTGCCCAGAAGGAGGATTTTTGATGATTTATCGTTGCTAATCATACCATTATAGATACGTCACATCACCTCGAGCTGTTCCCATATCAGCTAAAAGGTAACCCGGACATTATGATATACCTGCCCGCAATACCCCGAGTTTGATTTTACCGCACGAAATGAATGATGAACTTTTTATTTATTTGAAAGAAAAACCCCACATGAACCCAGAAATACCCAGATTAACGGTTGGATTTGGCGACGCTATGGTAAGAATGTTAGCTTTGGGAGAGGGGGATGCTAGCGTAACAGGAATTCTTACCGCTCTAATTCGTCCTTCTTCTTAATAGCATAGGAGTTAGATGATCCCTTGGCAGCATTGATCAACTCCTCAGCCAAGCATTCGGCGATACTCTTGACGTTCCTGAAGCTAGCCTCACGGGCACCGATGGTAAGAAGGGCGATAGCTTGGTTGACTCGGCGAAGGGGAGAAACATCGACGGCCTGTCTGCGAACAGTACCAGCGGATCCGATACGGGTGGAGTCCTCACGGGGACCACAGTTGACAATGGCGTCAATGGCAACCTGGATGGGGTTCTGGTCGGTGGTGAGATGGATGATAGAGAAGGCATGATCAACAATGCGGACAGCCATGAGTTTCTTTCCGTTGTTACGACCGTTCATCATTAGGGAGTTGGTAAGGCGCTCAATGATTGGGCATTGAGCCTTGCGGAATCGCTTTACTGCATAACGGCCGGCAGAGTGAGAGAGATAAACGGGGGTACGGATGCTCATGTAATCGCTAAAGGAAGTTGGTATTTGATGTCAGCATCTAGTTCGCATATAAGTCTGCCCAGTGTTTTTGAAGCCAGCTCTTGTTGCTTTCGCCCGCCCCCCCAAGCCAAGTATAGTTCAATTTGCGCTCTTCTCTGTTCTTCCTTAAAACATCCAAGCAATTTTTTGGAGGGTTTTCCTACGTCAAAGAAATATCCCTAATTTCGACCTCATCGTAGCTCCACTTGTTGAACAATTTGGTACTTCCAATCTCATCGGTAACCTCTTTGGGCAGAACAGAGTAATTGATCGGGGCAACCTCGACTTCTCCGCTGTCGGACATGTTGATCGGTATAGGGCGTTCTGATTTTGAGCGCAAAGGTCAGCCTCTGGCGTTTTGTGGAATAAGAAAAAGTCGGAAATTTTTTAGGAAAAATAAGTCAGAAGGCGTTGGGGGGGGGGAATCAACATACTTTGGGGGAGCTGTTTGTTAGTGGCAGCGGGGAGTTGTTCTCTCGGGTTGTCGTTTTGTGTGATGAGTGCAGCGTTCTCGTCGTCGTTAACTAGGGAATAATTTCCTTGCAGAGCAGTGTGTGTTTGTGGGATTCCGAGGTGGTGCATACAATCTGATTAGATCAGAGTGACTGTTGCTTGTCAAGGGCCCGACCCTTATCACTCCGAGCCCGGATTCCAACAGCTATCATACCTTCGTACTAAATGTAAAAAAGGGCGCAAATTAGACTTAATATACCAGTAAATGGAATGGAATGTATTGCACTAATAATATTCACCTAAGACCTAATATTTTAATATTTTTGATCATTTGCAAACAGTTATAATATAATATGTCGGGTCATGCTCCTCGGTCGCATTTTCTTTTGCCTCCCTCCTCTTCCGCCCTGCCCATCGCATCTTTGTCCAGAATAACACCCACGATATCAGCGTTTTGATCATCCACAGCCTTACGCCCTTCTAATAGTCATAGGGATATCCTATTTTCTCCTTCAACAACTCTGCTCACTTTTGGTTTCTGCCGGACTGATATTCTATCCGAATATTCAAAAGAAAGGGTTCGAGTCTCATCGCTTCCTCCCTCTGCCGCGCTCACACAACGAAATAACAATATCCTAACAACTTATACCCCCGCTTACAGTGAATAAGCTCCCCGTACCCAGCGTTTCTC
>Ga0307509_10001653_pt1 | contig 37352 bp, 32 predicted proteins | sample 10_EM_MG_FD_202245 | JGI IMG/M metagenome (GOLD analysis project Ga0307509, IMG submission 202245) | Populus trichocarpa ectomycorrhiza microbial communities from riparian zone in the Pacific Northwest, United States - 10_EM | ecosystem: Host-associated > Plants > Roots > Unclassified | place...
TTAGTTGGTTGGTTGGGTAATGTGGGGAGTGGGGGGGGGGGGCACTTTGAGTTTGCCATTTTGGCTGGTGGGGGGTTGTGGCGGTGGTGGTGATTGTTGGGATGATAGTTTTTGGTGGTGGTGGGAGTGGTGGGGGATGGTGGGGTAGGTCTGGTGGTGTGAGTCATGTGATGGATTAGCGTGATGGGGAGGATGTGATTAGATCCTGATATGGCGCGATGACACCGAATTGTCAATGGCATGATGCCCACTATCTTTTGGGGTGAGGTGTGGTTCACGAATGGCGTGCCCAGAGGGGGGGAGGGCAATGTGGAGAAGCGTGAGTATGATATGATATCCCATACAGAATTCTAGAAAAATTGTGACGGGTTTGTCTAGGGCACTGGTTCCCCCCCCCCAGGTGCATTGGTTACAGATATATGATACTGGTATCTAATCATCTCTTTGTATTACCCGGCTTATAGCCCCAGTTCGCTCTAGGCTAGTATCATACTGGTACATACTATACATGAATCTAATAGTTCGTATGTGCTCGAGCACAGTATCATACTCGACTACCTCTATCAGAATACCCAGCTATAAACCACATGTGGCACAATCCAAAATTATAGTATCTAGACTATCTCATTCCGCCACTCCGACCAACCTGTCAACTTTCCAAAACTTTCCAAAACTTTCCAAAACTCTCCAACCTCACTTCCTAACTTCCCATCCATAATACAAACGATATCCAGCCGGCATAGCATTGTAATTGCCATACTTCTACTTCCTAACCCCCCAAACCAAGATCTGCCCCCCCTGGACTTGAATGTCCCACCCCTCCCGAATCAGCATCTTGCTAACCGCCGGTAAAAGTCTCGGTTTCCCGTCTGTTGAATGTTTCCCATATCCCGTAACAACACGAAACGCCTTTCCCTCTCCCCTCCGTCTCCGTTCCCTATTGGTACTCTCCCTAACCCACCACTGGGTCGTGCGTTCCCGCGAGATCTTTATCGCTTGCTTCACAGTAACGCCGTGTAAATCTAATGTATCCCCACTGGAGTTCTGGTCCACTAATGCCTCAGCAGCGATATCGCTGTACTCTCGCGCTTTGTTGTTGTATTCGTGTCCTTGCTCGCTGTAGACTGCTGTCGCGCCGGACATTAAGCGGTCAGATCTGGACTTTTTGTGTGCGGCACTGGCTTTGGCGAAGGCTTCATCGCGCGCGCTTGCGTAGGTTGACGCGTAGATTAAGGGTGAAGTGGGGGATCTCGGGATGTTGGTGGCACGTGCAGACATAGGTAGGCGGCGGGAGCTGGTGCCGACTACTGTCCAGTCGGTGTTGACTGTTGATGTCGCTCGGCGGGAAGCCTTTTTTGACTGAGAGGGGGAGGATGTGGATGTGGATGGGGAAAAAGGGGTTGGAGAGGATGCTCCGAGGGAATGTCGTTTGGGAGGAGTGTTGCGGGAGAGAATCTCGGCGAGTCGGAATAGAGCAGTTTTATTCTCCCCGCAGAGCGACAGGAGTTTGTCCAGGTGATCTGTTTCCACAGTCGCCCCGAATCTCGCTACTAAATCATGGAGTTCATCAAGATGTGTTGGGTCCTGTGAACCGCCCTCACCATACTCTTCCAGTAGAGCGACAATCGTACGACCTATCGACCCGCTATGACAATGGTAGGCAGACAACACCTTCTCCCGTTCCAGACCTAAGCAACCCGCCAGATAATCCACTTCCCGAGACATTGTTGCCCAGCGGGACTCTGCAGCATTGTCGCCCGGCAAGTTCTCATCCGGTACTGAACTTGCGCTCCCTCCCCCGTTCCCGTTCCAGTTCTTACTCCGTCCCCTCCGTTTTCCCTTCTTTCCACCCCAATTCAATCCCAACTCTCCATCAAAGGCATCGACCCCTTTTGTCTTCCCCCCCTCCTCGTCGCCATCCAAGAACACGCGATTCAGGAGCTCATCTATCGCGCGATCCACGTCGCCCTGTGCGCTGCTAAGTACTCGCTTGAGTGTGTACATGCCCAATTCCGGAAACATCTTCTGCAAGGAGTCAATTTTGTCTGGCGGGTCCTCGTCATTGTTCTCCTCCGTCTGCCAGGTCAGGTCAGTTTCCGACGACCACTCGCAGAGCTCAGGACAGGAGTCGAGGCCTGGAGGCGCGCCATCATCAAGGACAGTCTGCGGCTTTAGTATATCGAGTGTTTGGCGGGCGCTACTCAAGTCATTAGTGTCGTTAAGTATTGCTGCGATTAGGGCGGAGTCGAGGGTAGGGAATTCGGCCTGTTGACAGTCACAGTTAGCATTTATGAGGGGAAGGGGTTTCGGGGTTAGGGTGGAAGGAGGAAGAAAGTACTTGGAGCGCCCCGAGAGGTTCTATTCCCACATTGTTCATTTCGCTGGTCATCTTTGCTAACTACGAAAAGCGGGGTTCTGGAAAATGGCATGGGGGACTGTGCAAGGTATATTTTGGGCGATGATCGTAACCGCAGCTCGAGTAATTCTTGATTTACTCTCACAACGCGACTCGGACGAAGAGAAAAGAAAAAAAGGGGGAGAAACTTGTTTCCACTCGCAATTGAAAGAAAAGCTGTCCGCGTGTTTGTGTGGTACTGTTTGTTGTTTGCTTATCTTGAGTAAAGGGGAGGGGGAGGGGGATATAAGTAGTTGGACAACTGTTCAAGCGCCGTTAATTGGTCAGAGTGCCGGTATGATACTCGTTGTGGAGGTTGAAAAAAGGAAAGAAGAAAAAAGGAGGGGAAAAGGTTGGGGAGAAAAGTTGAGGTTCTTATGGAAACCCACTCGCTTTGGGGAGTTACACTGAGGTCACGTGTTTGACCCATGATGCGATTGGATGAGCTGGAATAGTGGATGCCTTGAGGAGCGGTGCTCGAGGAGAAGGGATGAGAGGTGGTCACTTTGACTGGGACTGATGATCTGGCCAACATTGAACTGAAATGACGGTTTTACGGCCTAACTTGTTCGGGGGCGAGAAGGTTTAGGGCACCCGGAGGTGATCCGTGACCTGCTTCACGGCGAATTATTCGTAAAACCCGAGGGTTGCTGCTGAGTGAGAAAGAAAAAAAAGAGGAATCCAACAGCATTTTTAACCAGCATTTATCCAGCCTCCAGTGCCCGGTGCTTAGGATTTGAAAATATTGTAACGGGAGTAGTAGCACAGTACTCGTACAGATGCGCAAAAACCTCGGGATTATTAGTACTCTATAGTCGCACCCTATTGGAATGGAGCTCTTTATGGGAACCTCGCTACAACGAACGAAAAATCCTGAACTCTCGGGGTTCCTTGCTACGAGGTGCGACTGAGGTTTCATGGTACTCGGGTGAGGGGGGAAATATTGGGACAAGCAGGGGGTTGAAGAATTACTCTAATTAGTAGTTATCTTACCCCTCCTTGGTTCATTGATACCCCTTCCAAGGTATATGCACAGGCCTCTGCTACCCCTGCTTGTCCCAATACTTCACCCCTACCCCTAGTACATATCGGTACCCCTGAACTACCACTAGCGCAGGCTCCTCAAGACCTGCAGGGAGTTGGAAATGATTCGCCCCTTTCGTGGCTGGGCCGAAATCTCTCAGAATACCAGCTGGCAATGTGAAGGAGGCCCCCCTCCCAATTTTCGGCCAAGCCAGAGACATTCGTTTGATCCTGTTTTCTCCTCCCTCCCTCTTCCTTCCTTCCACCCGGCCCGCTCAGGATGGCTTATCTGCCGGTGGCAGGGGTTAGGACAGAAGGAAGAAAAATGCCTGATCAGATTGGTTATCAGATGGTTATCAGATGTCGCATTTTGGTAGGTTTGTCCAATACATACCAGTACTCGCCAAAGTCATGCGCCCAGGCACAGAAGTCGATCAGTACCGCATTGTATGATACCAGCAGGCCGATTATGTACTCGTACCGGTAGAAGGATACTTAATATACTTGCGTTCTGGTTGGCCACTAGATGACCAAGGCCGCTATAGCAAGCGACTTTAGCTTAGCCGCGTGAGTGCCCGGGTGTGACAATAAAAATCGGAAAGCTATTTCTGCCGATCCTGCCCAAACCTCTGGATGAACACGCCCCGGGTATCGTGTAAATAATACCAAGAATTAAAACGGCCAGCCAAGCTTTCGGGAGTTTCGAAAGGGCTGGGGGTTACTTGGTAATGGATCTGGAGGAGGCCTGACCAGTGGACTGCCCCTCAGAGGGTGCATGAGTAAAGCCTGAAGCCTGATCACGCGACTGGGCTTCTCATGATGCAATCACAGTACTCATTCCCCAAATTTTGTTAAAATTATGGTTGATATTTAGGAAGCAAGGAAGTGTCAAATGCCATAAAGTTGTCTTTTTTCTTTCTTTCTTTCTTTCTTTCTTTCTTTCTTTCTTTTTTGAAAGAGTCTTCGTGACTACACCGGTCCATACATGTAATTGTGAGCGACCGGTAGTGTGGTTAGGAAGACCCCCAAGCAGCAGTGTGCATGGGCGGGAGGGTATCTGCACGCAAGGTTTGCTGGTGTAGTACGACGGGTACAGTAGATTGGGTGGTCAGGACAGGCATCTAGCATTACCCACCCTGGGCAAGTGAAAAATAAACTACCAGTACTGATATTATGTTCTGGGGTGGCTTGGGGTGATGTGACCTTCCGCTTTTCCTTGATGGGTTTTTGGTTGGGCTTGTTGGAGCCTGCTGGCTTGAAAGACTCATTTCCTGGTATTATATGAATTGTTTTTCCACTGTCATTCAGCGAACTGCCTTCAGTTGGGAGAGCGTTGGACGGATGCAGCAGGTAAACCACAGGCAGCTTGCTTCATGCACTGTCACTCGAATATCGGATTGGGGGGTGGTGTGGATATGCGCCGTGCCGGCTGCTTGCACTGGTGTTAAGGCGGCACGTTTCGCTGATATGTAATTGATGATTATTAGCGATAGGAGACTGGTGGTACTCGTAACGACGAGTCACCACTATAATTTTCTCATCTCGGACAAAGGTAGGCTTAGCAACTTCTCGGTGCTGCATTTTACGGGTAGTCATAAAAGCCCTTCCCAGATTTCTTCCCCAACCACCCTGCATCAACCATCTTCTGTAACAACACCGCGGGACGGTACTTTGAATCAGCCGTATCCTTGTGCAAGACTTTCATTATGGCCAAGCAAGTGTCTAGCCCGATGAAATCGGCCAACCGCAGTGGTCCCATGGGGACATTCGTCCCATTCTTCATGATATTGTCGATGTCCTCTCTCTCGCCTACCCCCGTCTCGAGGCAGATCACAGCCTCATTGATATACGGCATCAATATGCGATTTGCCAGGAATCCTGGAGAATCTTTACTTGTGCTTGGGATCTTCCCCATGGCTTTCACAAAGCTGAGGGCGCGGGCGAGGGTTTCTGGGGAGGTCTGTAAACCGGTGATGATTTCAACACCTTTTTGAACAGGCACTGGGTTCATAAAGTGTGTGCTTAGGACCCGGTGCTCGGCCCCCTTTGCTGCTGCCGCTATTTTTGTTATGCTGATGCTTGAGGTGTTTGTTGCGAGGATTGCGTTTGAGGGTGTGATCTCAGCTAGCTCGGAGAATATTTTGGTTTTTAGTGAGGGGATCTCCTATTTTATGTTAATCCAAGTTATATATGTGGCCTATGGAGGTGCTCGCACAGGCACAGCTTCAATAACAAAATCCGACTCCGAGAGGGATGAGAGCTGCGTGCACGTAGAAACGCGATCCTTAATTTTTTGTGCATCATCGCTGGCCAAACGGCCCTTATCGACACTCTTCTGTAGCAACGTTTCTGCCGGTAGAGTTAGCTTTAGTAAGTGGAACATTGCTGGCAATAAAACTGACTGACCCATGAACATCATAGACTTATTGATGGATTCCTGCGAGTTATCCACTAATGTTACCGGAACTTGGGCATTTTGAGCAGCTACAAGCGCAATTCCGAGTCCCTAGAGCCCCCAAAGTTAATAGCCTTTCACCCTCCCTCCTTAAACCTATCACATTGAGACTCAAACCTACCATCTGCCCAGCACCAATAACCCCTAGCCTATTTACGTTGTGCTCACCCACTGCAGCCGAAACGGAGAACCGTCGACAGAGTGGTTTACGGAGGGATCTCGAAATTGTAGAACCGAGCATAATTGGCCTTTTTCCACCGAGGGGTGAGGATATTCAGGGGAGGAAATTATGGGATGCGAAGAGGAAGAAAAAATATGGGAATTGGTTCCAAGGGCCGTGACGTCGGAAGATACGGTATTGTGGAGTGTGGAAGGTTCTGAGGATCACATGGAAGTGACAAGAAACATTCCGCTCGGTGGTGCAGAGCCTCATGAGATTGGGGTAACCGATGATAACCGAGTGCAGCCACGGATCAGCCGAACATCATGAATTTCTCTTTACCGTCTGCAGCGGGCTCTTTGCGTTCTAACATAAGTCAGACTGGCAGTGTGAACTGTTCTCCTCATGTCGGCTTTTTTCTATATAGGTGCCGGTAATACTTCTTCAGAGCCCCTTCCTCCTTTCAATTAGTTAGGAGACATCATGGCCTAGGCAATCATTCTGTCCTTGCAGGCATCATACTTTTCCGACCTTAGATTCCATAGTGCCCCTATTTTAGGCCCACGGCTTCATAAAGCCAAGTACTCGAGAGTAGACTAAGTGCCCACTCAAGCCCAAAGCACGCAGTCCGAATTATGCGGGATATGATTGTTCAGCAATCGCAATTTCAGAGCCCTTATTGGCATCCTTCCATGCCAATACAAGTATATCCTTTATTGCATTCCATTCCGAAGAAGGATGGTAGGAAGCAATGGCTTGAATGTGGCCTTGATACTGTGCATTGCCTGTGCGGTATCTACGGGTACATGAGACATCATTCGGCCAAGGTCTGCGCAGACCAGCTGTCCCACTACGGGTGCCTCGGACTTGTCACATCTTATGTCCGGACTTGGCGGTTTTTAGCAGTCTCTGCGGTACTGTACATTACGGCAGTTTATTTGGGAATATTGAAGCAGATATCTTTGCCTCCGGGCTCCCTTTTAAGCTATATAATACGGGGAACGGCCCAGGTCTCTGTTGCTCATTCTGGGACTTTCATCGCTGTTGAAGTTAATTGGAGCCTTAGAACTACTGTGCTCAGCACCGCCAGAGGGTGGTGATTTATTGGGTATCAATATTGGACATTCACAGCCACGTGATCCGCGAGGTCGAGAGTATTTTTCGCCAGTTCTGCAGCCAATCCACACACTCCTTACATGCAAACCCCCTAGTTGATATTTTGTGCTTTGAGCATTTGTAGGTTCAGTTTGTCTTTCCATTCAAATGTACTCCCCGCTAACACTAACCTTCCCTCATTTAGCTTCTCCAGCTGTCCAACGTACTTGGGCGCCCTATACGTGGGGGTCTTCCACCCACCGACTCCGATTCACTCACCGGCAGCGGGGTCAAGACCATCATAACAGCAGCCGCCGCCCTCGATTTTTTTCATTTTCCATCCCAGCTGAGTTCTAATTCGCTTCAATTTATTGTTCCCAATTAGATCTGCGATGTCTCTCTCAGCGCTCCCGACCGAGTTGGTCCTCCTAATATCCAGCTACCTTTACCCCACCGACCTCAATTCCCTCCTGCGCACCTGTAGCTCCTTTCATCGAACTCTAACAAACCTCCTCTACCACCTCGCCTGCAAGCCCAAGTACGAAAAGGCAGCACTTTACTCCTCTGCTGCAACCGGAAACCGTACTCTCGTCTCCTTAATTTTCAAACAAAATCCCGACTTGACAATATTTGACGAAGATATCGACTATCCAATTCCGAGTGCTACGCCCGCCGAGAAGAAAACCGACCTAGCGCTAAACCTGGGTGTGGGCCTCATCCTCCGCTACCCAAATAAGCACAGAGATCTATACGGCGATGGGGTCTCCTACGCCGTAGCTACCAACCGTCCAGCACTGCTAAAGCAACTCCTCTCCTACCACGCCGACCCATCTTGCGTAACGTCGAGCGGGCAAACGCCGCTCCACCTAGCAGTCATGAACCGAAACCCCACTGCGGCTAGACTCCTCCTCCGGTACTCTGCAAACCCCGACGAAAAAGAATTCGAAAACCCCAACTTGGTGTCTTCAGCGTTCGGACGAGGATCCACAGCCCTCCATAGAGCTGTCAGTAACAATGACCTAGAAATGGTAAAGATACTCCTGGAAGCCGGAGCAAACACTGAGGTCAGCAACATGTTTGGAAAAACGCCCTGGTTCTCGGCAGTACAAATTGGCGTGGAGGTTGTAGAGGCGCTGCGGGATGCGGGCGCCAATGTCAGTGCCAGGGACCACAAGGGTTGCACATTTTGGGATTATCCAATGTCGCACAGGGTCATGCAGATGTTGGGTGATCTCTACCCATCTGAGGGTGAGGAGAGGGCTCGTAATTCGAGGGTTCGTATAGAGAAGTTGTGGAAGTATCGTTCTATGGATGTCTGAGTTCGGGTTCATTCGTTCAGGGGGGAGTGGCGGGGGGGGTTGCTGGAGGGGGAGAATTTGAAGAATTTTTTGGTGTTTGCCCTACTTGTATATGATTATTATATCATACTATTGTTATTGTTGGGGACAGTATTAATATCAATAGTCTTGGCACTCTCACATGCTTCCATTGCCCAATTCCGAATCTCTTGTTGTGAGGCAGTGAATTGTTCTATGAATGTGTAATACATATACATTTTCCTTTCTATACTGATGTTCTTGTTGCTTCGGGAGTCCGGAAAGTAGAATACCGCGCTGACAGTGAGATGTTATTGAAATTCATATTATACTCGAGTATAATATATTTTTTGTTGGGGTTACCTTCCCTCCCCACTACCGCTAGAGCGTCTTAGGCCGCTCCCCGCTCCACCTCCCCCACTCCCCGGGGAACAAATGTTACCGAACTGCTACATATCGTTAGAGCCTCAGTACACCCCACACCCCACAGCTAGTAAAATAGACTTGTCACAAAACCAAATATTATCCAGGAATCACAGCCTTCCTCCCCTTCTCCTCGCAGGGGGCGGTACTTGTATGTATGCTCTAGCTACCGTAGTGAGCATGGGCCCCTCCCGAATACACGTGCTGGATAAGGGTCTCCTATCATGATATACTAACTAACCCTGGCTATGGCTGCCTTCTTTTCGATTTTTCTTCTTTGGGTGCGGCATGCATGAGCCCGGGCTTAGGGAGGGGATGTGACCGGGCTCGGGGCGTGTGGTGGTAGTGGTCGAGTCCAGTACTCGAGTATTGTGGAGAGCGATAATATGCGCATTAGGACGCAAAAGGCTAGCTGGGAAAAATAATCGTAAAACAGGAGAAAGCTTCACTCCAGTGAGAAACCCACTGCTTCCGTATTTTTAAGAGCAGTATTGGATATTGGGTTAGTTTCGGCGACTTTTTGCTGCTCCAACTCTCCGAGTGATTCAATATGATTCAGAGCTCAAGAACAAAGCATGCCACGCGTCCGTTTGGATCTGCATTTTGTGGTCTATTTTTATTTATAGTTAGGCTCCTGAGCTGGATTTAAAGCCTGCTCTGCTTTCGGTCCCAAGCCCTCCTCTATAATTTTCGCTACTTCCCACATCGTTTCTTCATCCCCGTACTGTGCCATAACCTGCATTCCTACAGAGCCCCCCCCTCCATGCATAACGGGTAGACAAATCGCCGGAATACCGGCTAGGTTCGCAGGAACTGTTAATACATCGTTAACGTATGAGTCTAATGGCGATTTTTGCATCTTGACATCTTCTAGAAATGGTGCCTTCGAAAGAGAACATGGGGCGATGAGTACATCTACGCCTCCCTCCCCGCGGCCTTCCTCTGGGTTGTCTGTGATAAGGTAGTTTGGTTGAGCGAATGCGTTACTGAAGTCGCGTTGTATGATTCGGCGGGCTGACTGTGCCTTAAGGAAGTAATTGTCGATGGCTTCAGAGGAAAGTGAATACGCTCCGGCAATTATTCGCCTACGGACTTCTGCGCCAAAGTTTGCGCGAGTGGGTGAAAAGAGAAGACCGTTTTGTGAGCGGTCGGCAGGGTCACGATAACCGTAGCGGACTCCATCGTATTTGGCGAGATTGGAAGAGGCTTCGGCAGGGGCCAGGACATAGTATGTCGATAGGGCATGTTTAGTATGGGGCAGAGATACAGGGACAATTTTATGAGATTGCGAACTCAGGTGTGCTAATGTGTTTTCCCATGCGGCGCGAACAGAGTCGTCTAATTCTACAAGGTTGAACTCCTGTGAGGTGTTAGGCCTTGGTCGAACATTGGATAGGGAGGGGTATACCTCGGGATATCCGACAGCTAGTCTCCGGCCTTTTCTTCGACTACGTGATAACAGGTCTTGGACCCGTTCTCTTGTTTGCGGCGTTAGGCTGGTTGGGTCATTGTCATCATGGCTGTTAATTGCATCTATAAGCGTTAGCCTTGTGAGGTGGAAAGTAGGGAATCTTAAGATACCATATAGTTTTTGGACACTTGAGATACTTCGCCCAAGTATTCCAACTGTGTCTAATGAGTTTGCATAAGCAACTACCCCCCACCTAGACAACATTCCATACGAAGGTTTAAATCCAACAACTCCACAGTAAGCAGCCGGGAGGCGAACTGAGCCACCGGTGTCGGTACCCAGAGCTCTACCAACACCAAAATTAGCGTTATACCTTAACCGCATTCAAGACTTGACCTACGCATAGCACATTCCTCTAGCAACAGCGACAGCACTACCCCCGGAGCTTCCACCAGCAGATCTGGCTGGTTGGCCATCTTCGGCGGACTGCATCACAGGTCCAAAGTGGGAATTCATGGAATGTGACCTATACTAAATGGTTAGAGCTGGGTTTGATATGAAGCACCGGGGGCTTACCCCATACCGAATTCGTCCATGTTTGTTTTCCCCATTATCACCGCACCGGCCTCTTTAGCCTTACGCACTACCGTGGCGTCGAATGGCGAGGTATACTCTATTTTTCCGCTTTAGCCAGTTTTTCGGACAGAGAATGTATCAGCAATTGACCTACGCTCCAACAACTTTGAAGCACATGTCGTCGGGAAGTCGGTCGTGCAAATATTGTCCTTAACCGCAATTAATTGCCCATCAATAAGAGATTTACTCTCTCCTGAATCTAAATATTAATAAAGGGGGGTCATTAAGAGAAACGAGGAAGTATTACCTGCAGAGACACGCTTTTGAGACTCTTGCACCTGGCTGAGGAGCCCTGGTTTAGATTGTACTGAGATGAGGGAATTGAGAGTAGAATATTTCTCAGCAGCAAGCAGGCTCTTCTTGGCTATTTCCAAGAGAGCCATTGACAGGAGAGGGGCGGTTAAGAAAGGGTTTGGTAGATAGCGGTAGTAGTTGGAAGAGTCGCAAGAAGCTCTATCGCATGGGTTAGGTTACCCGGCTATTGATGGGGGGCAAAAGTTTCAGCCGCTAGACTACTTTACACTGGAACTTTGCCTATTAGCGCTCGAGGGCCGAGATTTGCCTATCGCAATTCCACTTCACGAGAAACAACAAACAAGATGTCCAAAAGAGCGGCAACGAGCTTTGTTAATTCCGTAAGTTTGTCAAAATCCCACTTCTCCTTCTTTGCATCACTGATGTTATAAATTTCAGGTCTGGGGCTCCTTCCATATTAGAAGCGGTCTCGAACCAACGTATTCACTCACAACTTCCTCCATTATGAACCCAGTTGACCTTGACTAATGCATTTTTAGATTACTGCCGACTGTTTGTTAATTCCTATTCTAACCCTCTGTGGGTGTTGTGCTAAGATAATGGCACAATCACAGCTGAAACTTAAAAATGTCGAGCCTGGAAGAGTTAACTTTGAACTTTTGATTGAGAAGATGCATACAGTTTGACTACCCACTTTGGCCTATTATTTTCAATTGAAACCAACTGTTGAGTAGAATAGATTGGGCATACTCCACGGCGGCACAATTGCTTCAATGGGTAATCAAATAGGCGTAAATGTATTCTTCATGCTAATATTTGGGCAGTCGACTTGGGTGGTTCTTTGGCGGTGGCCTCGAAGGGACTGTTCTCCACGGGGGTATCCACTGACCTCAATGGTTCGTTTTCATACCCATTAGTATACCTCGAGGCATTACTGACACTCCACAGTAACGTACCTAAGTTCTGGGGGAAAAGTGGGGCATATTATTCGAGGCGAGGCTACCTGTGATAAGTGTAAGCTCTAGGGTAACTCTGCTGGCGCTAGAGCTAACGAGTTCAGTTGGAAAAACGCTTGCATATACTACGGTGTTATTCCACGACGAGTACGACCAGCTGGTAGCTAGGGGAAGCCATACTAAGTTTGTATATTCTGTGTCTCTTCTCTGGCTGTTTACTAATTGTGGGTTTGTCTAGATATGTAAAAATTGCACTTAGTGACCCGGGGAACATCCTTGATGAGTTATCACCTGAATTGAGGAGCGGCGCCTCGGGGGAGGTGGTGGCGAGGCCTTAGCGTATTTTCTGATGTGATTATAGCTTGAGCTACACATACCTTTTAGAATACGGTTACACGTGCTCTTCTTTGCAAGTTAAAAATTTTTTTATTTACATTAGCCCTTATCCCCAGTTACCTCACCCCCAAACCCAACCGGCCTTCTCCCGTTCCTCGCAGGGACCACTGCAAGAGCCTTATATATTGCGCCCATACCTCCCGGATGTTCTCCAACGAGTCTATCATGGCCCGACCTTAGGGCCTTTTCTTTATCTTCATTTCCATCATCCCAGCCATTGTTCTGTTTCTTAAGTTCGCGTATTAGGAGTTTGGTTCGTTCTTTGATCCCTAACATTCCTAGAAATGCACCCTGCTTCACTGGCCCATGAACCTCCACCCTTTTAGAAGACTTGATGGCTTGTTCTGCCAGAGCGGTAAAGTCCACATGCGCCGAAACGTCCACCTCACCGGGCCGGGAAAACGGTGAGCAAATCTGGTGCCTTAGGATTCCATGAAGTGAATTAGCAGGTACAGTGTCAGAAGTCCCATAGTCCATGATTAACGCAGCGCCGGCACCTGCCTCCCCAATCCTTTGTGATATCTTCGCCATGAGTCCTAATGATTCGGGTGAAATTTCTATTGCCGCATTCTTCAATTTTTCAAGGTCCTTATACCTCTGGGATATTGACGGAAGTAATACGGAGTGGGGGGTAGGAGCGTTAGCCAAGGTCAATGCGAATTCAGGAGTATTAGGTCTGGTCTCTAATTTCGATACCCCGTCCTTGGCTACGAATTGGCCCTTTCTAGGGGAAGTGCCTACTAGTATTTCCCGCCAACCGTCGTCCGTATTTGTGAAAGCGTGAATTGGAAGAGCATCGAAGAACTCGTGCGCAATGATGTAGGGAGTGCGATTCTTGTCCCGGGGAATGAAACTGAAGTCTTCATACCAGATAATGTTTGTCTTTGGTGACACCTTGCTTTGACAGGCAAACCCATTTTCAACCTCTCTCATTTTGGCTTTCGGTTCACAGAGGAGGATCTTTTGAGCTTCGCGGAGCGAAGGGGAAGCTTCCACGAGGTATATCGCCTCAACTGAATCAGCCATAGTGTCAAAACGTAGCACAGCCTAATCCTACAATCAGTCCTACATCATTCATGACCCCAAGGTAGGGGCCCAGGGACCGAAGACATACTCTCCATAGGTCGCTCATCAGCGTTCCCCTCCCGGGCCCTAGTTCAATAATCTGGATCTTCTCCCCCGGGCGCCTTTGTCTCATCCATTCAGAAACAACCCATATCCCAATCAACTCCCCAAACACCTGAGAGATCTCGGGACTTGTGATAAAGTCCCCCTTCAGGCCAAATTGGTCTCCGACCCCGACCTGGCGCTCTGCGGTGTAATACCCACCAAGGTCAGAGACTAGGCATTGGCGCATGTAGGCCGCGAGGGTGATTGGGCCCGTCGTCTGTGTATCGATTAGCATTGCGCGGGGGGGTTTCTGGGGGCATGGTAATGGTAGGCAGACCTCTATCGCTTCGGTGAGGTAGCGTGCTAACGGCGTTGAATATGATGGTTTGCCAGGGGCTCCCGGTGTTGGAGCTGCAGTGTGAATTCCATAGCAGCTGGTTGCGGAGTTGTACGGGTGCGGGTAGGGCTTCTGGAGGTGGAAGTGGGTCGAAAGAAGTCTCAATTGAGATTTTATTCGACACTTCATTGCTCAGCTGATTTTGGTCCTGCAGATGATTGGAGGTTTTGGCTGATCTGCTCAGAGTTCATTTCGCCAAGGCCGGAGAAACCTCATTTTATCTAATCGGATCTAATCGGTGGGATCTTCTCAACCTGAGTCATCAATTATCACCAACCTCCTGGGATGATGCTTGATGACGGATATTTGAAAGAGCAGGGCCGGTAATGGAATTAGCAGATGATATACCCTTCGGTATGGCATAAATCGGAAGATTACAATATTACAATATAGGTGCCGCTCGGAATTGGTCGGTATATCCTCAGGAATCCCTTATTATTATGCTTAAGTATCCTGAGAACCACGATTTTTTGGCGGGTCTTATATTTAAAAACAGATCTACTAGGTGGACCCCACAACTTCTAGGAGAGCTCCCCTGGAGCCTGAAAGTGGGCCATTTGGTTACCTTTGTGGATATCACTCATACTTCTAAGCCCGGTATAATGGATCAAGTATTACGCTCCTAGTATTATCATCTCTGGTTTAACGGGATTCTCCATGTTTCGGAGGTTAAAAGCCCCTAGTCACTCCGGGATCCCTGCATCACACGGAGCGATTATAAAATAGAACTTTGATGAAACGGTAAGCATCTACTCATGGAGCCTACGCGAAAAGCTCTTACCAGTAACGCGGGTGGCATTGTCGAAGTACCCAAACACAGGGACCGGAAATTTGTGGGGCAAATTATCTACGTGCATCTGAGCCACCATACCGAATTCAGAGTCAATGATCCAGTGCCTCGTACCGGGTACTAGTACTAGCAGGTGAGGTTGGTAGTCTAATCAACATTACATTATCGCCGTCCGCGCCGGTGGTTAATCCTATGCCTCCGAAACCGGGGAGAATAACCTATTCTTCACCAGGCTTGCGCTGACAGGTACGGTTTCCCCCGTGGGATTGCAAACCGAACTGCATTGCCACCCTCCTACCAGCGAGATTTCTCGGTCCGCGCCCTCTCTCGAATTGAAGAACTAGCTGATGTGATTTGATAACTGTTGGCTTTTTAGACCTCGGAGCTGCGCAGCTCTTAGTGGGACGGATGAATTTGAAGATGCGTTACCCACATGATACTTAGGCTCGCTTCACGCTTCTTCATTGCCCTACGGCGAAACGGGGGCGGGGTATAAACGGATGGCTTACTAGCTAGGCTGTTCTATCTTGGCGTGAGCCAAACGCTGTCCTGTTCGGATGGTGCGGGTGGTGGGGGCCGATAGAAATACGGTAAGAACTGTGAAAGTAACCAGTCTCGCGCTGAGAGTATGGAGTTTCTTTTCCTAGTGAGATTTTGTAGGTGTGTAGTGTAGTTTAGAATCAGAAGTGCTGTTGCTGTGCCGCGTTGGAATGGTGTAACCTACCCTGGGGTATTGGTGTCGGTGGCCGTATCAGTCGCGAAGAGATTAACCGGGGCTGTGGGTGATTACTGTTCCTGTTCCGTGCTTACTGTTTTCATAGAAGTGGTTGCGCTCCTGCTGACGATGTCGCTGTGTTTGGGGCTGAGCAGGGTCGGTACTTAGTAGCCTATCTGGGTGGGTCTAGAATGGGTTACTGAGCCTACAGCAAGCTGCGGCAATCTCCTGATGGTTTGTTATTTGTAACGGCTTATACAGTGGGTGCAGAGACAGAGGTCATTTTGCCGTAAAAGGCTGGTCACTAACACGCATAGAATTAGCATATTGGATATTCAAGAGATAGAAAACCTGTGATCCGTCTCCGGAATATTAAATACATTTTGAATTCCGTACTGGGATGATCCTAGGCTAGGTTTGTCCAAGTGGTATAGTAATCAATTCAGCCAAACTTCACAAATTCAACTTACCCTATCATACATCTTACTGACAAGGGTTGGATATGGGAACCCCACGTCAAAAATCGGGAGCATCAGAATTCCATAGCCTCCCTACCTGGAACCGCTCCCTTGTAGGAGATCTAACGTGGTTCTTAGACACTGGCTAAGCACCGGTACCTTCAATGCGGGGTGGAACTTTGGGGAGGGGGAGGGGGGGCCGAGAGCTGGACGCTATTATTTACTGAATTCGATCCAGTTACACTCTCCTGGCTACCGGCTCAGCCGGTAAAATGCGCCGAGAGGGAAAACCTACCGTGGTTAGCTTAGGTTGCTAAAAGCGGGAGTAGAAAGCGGTGTACGGTTCCAAACCTCACTGCTGGGTGAAAACAGGTAGGCCCGATCTTATGTGCAGTTAGTTTCAAGGATACTGGGCAGGGTGGGAAAACTTGATCCAAGTGGCTGGTCGCCGAGGATTTGGGAAGTCGGTTTAGTGGCGGGATGCCGTGAGGGGTGGGAAGCCTAGTCGGTTTGCTTGTGCCCTTCTAGTGGGGTGCGAGTGAGCGGTTGTGATAGGAAGAGTGGTTGAGAGAGGGTGATAGTGGGCGCACAGAATAAATGGAGATTTGGCATCGATTCCTGCGGGCATAAAGGTTGTCTGGAAATTGATAAGCTGGCTTTTCCCCCCAAGATATCGCTCTCCTCTTGAGGGGATTTTGCTACTCCACCGGTAGATGCTGGCCCCAGAATTGGGCCCACCGGGCTCCTTTTCAACTCTGCATGAAGCAAGACAAAGGTAATTCTGTAGTCTCTAGTTGAGCGGAGACAGAGCCCAGAGTTAGACCGCTATAGTCCGAATTCGACACACATCATGTTACACACCCAAGATAGGCTGCTTAGAACCTTCCTTAGATTATCTTTGGAGCAGTTACAGATTTCAATATTGGGGATTGTGGAGCTGGCGGTTTTCGCGGGTATTTCCTATCACATTGCTAGGGATATTCGAGACAAACTGCATGTGCAGCTGGCGGATTTGCACATTCGACTCGGAGCTTTTTTGATGCTCAGCTCATATTTTATTTCTCCTTATTATGGAGCGAGAACAATGCCGTAACCGCTCACAAGGCTATTCCGTTGCTACGCTTAGCGATACCATAAGAATGGGAAAATATGCCCCTTCCTCATACAAATCTGTATTGGGTAGATCAAAGGGCCTTTCCTCACTGTTGTCGAGGTGCCATAGTACTGGACTTGAAACTTTGCATTCCCAACTCTAGATCATGTGAGTTTGGTTGGCGAAATTTGGTTCAAAGGGGCCTATTTTCTGGGTTAGGAATGCTGGGGATTCGGGCGTATCGACAGCCTTTAGCAAGCGGGCCTAGAATACTACCCTAAAGCGTGAAGTGGACCTATCTAGGAGGGGGAATACTTTATTCATGCGGGACTTGTGCCCGAGGAGCCAAATTTTATATTGATGTTCAGTGATGGGAAAAACGATTCGCATACTGCACTCTGACTTCACTAGGGGCCCTAATCGGAACTGTGTGACAGCCCATGAAGATACTCTGGGGACGATGTTCTGATGTTTAAATGATCTCAGGCCTGGCTCTGATGACCCGTCGGGATTCCCGGGCCACGGTTCCTCTCTTAGTAGCGAACGCCTTGCCTGGGAATTATGTGTGCTAAGGAAATAAATTGTGCTATTCGAACCTTGATATTTTGGGAAAAAATCGGTCGGAAGAGATCCTGTGCTGGGCTCTTAGGGTCAAAGGCTCTAGAACCCTTTTAGTAAGAGGGTACATAAGGAAAGATGGAAATAGTAGAGTAGGATATGATGCTGCATCCGGGGGCGAAAAATTGAAGGGGTTTCAGGACACCTCGCATAATAATGGCTGATGTGTTCCGGCATCATAGTAAGTCTACTTCCCGTCTGATTGGAACTAGTTAGCTGAACCTGCTGCGTAAGTAGGTGGCGCCTGTGAGGAGAGAGCCAAGAGCCTTTCGAAAACAGATGCTGCGGTTGAGAGACACAAAAACAAAAGTGCGTGTCTCGACGCTGTGCCGATCCTGAAGGATGTCAACCTTATTCACTCATTCCTTTAACCACCATACTATGTATCGCCTGCGTTGGTTCCATATAGTACAATAAAAATTCTTGGCTTTGGGTCCTGCTAGGCCAAAAATATACCGTACATCTCCAGTAGCCTTTCTTCTGATGCATTAGGTTTGTGTGTATAGTGGTTTCAACTTGCTTTAAAACCCCTTAGGATATCGTTACAGAGAAGTGGCTTTACTGTGTTGTCTCACTGGTTAAACCGCCTACCATTTCCATCCCCATGCATCACTCAAATAGGGAGTCTTGGATTTTCTGCCAAAGGGCTCACACGAACACGGTACCAGGCAGGGCAATGAGGAGGTGATTGGAGAATCGAACCGGTGGGATATCAGGTAAGGTGTAGTCAGATATTCAGTATATTGCCGTTCTTAAATTATCCTATGGCTTGTCAGCCTTATTAGCATTGTGTTCAATAGACTGCCATACCCAACAGCCCCGCTGGGTTCAAAGAGGTGATAATGCAGTCAGAGCTGTGCTAGGTTTCCATGATTTGAGTTTCCTCCCCCCCGATCTTCCGTTTTCGGTTCAGGTGTCTTAACATTGTCGCATCACCACAGCTCGTTGGATGGGAGATGCTGCACCGCACCTTGGCCGTCTACCTGGATACCAGAGCTTGACCGGAATCTCGTATATAGCATCCGAGGATCCTACGGGTGAGCGGAAGGGAATCCCCTAGCACAGAGGCTAGACTAGCCACACTAAAAAGAAGGGACGGTATCCTAGGCTAACCACTGGAGGAGGTGGTGGAGGAGTTCCAACCCCGGTCAAACCAAAAAACTTGGTCGAGGATTCAGGCAACATAATAAAAGCCCAGAGCCCTCGGCAGAACAGGAGACCTTGTGAGGGGGCGCTTTCGGGGTAACTGGCGATAAACTTCTACATCACAGGCTATCATATCAACTTCTTGATAAGCACTGTCTAGACATCATTGTTTCTTTGCTACATTTCCAATCCTCTACTCTCATTGCCTAAAATCAAATGGACCGTGCAAAGCGCCACAAACCGACCATAGAGGAATTCCGCCAGATGTGTGGGTTCCCTCCAGAACAGTGGATGATGACCTGGGAATTCCTCGCTGGCCGCCTGCACGAACCAAGGAACTCTGTTGGCCTTGGTGGCCCTCAGAAAGGTGGACTCCACTGGGATAGTTGGCTGGATACCTTCCTCGACGGGGGTATAGGAAAGGCCCTTTGGGGTGAGGGAACAAATAGAAAGTGGGCCTACCCAGAAGATCGAAAAGAGTGTGTGCTCCCCTGCCAGGAATCCGCCAAAATGCCTTCAATCTCATGATATTTGACTGACGGGGTGTAGGATCCGGAAATTCCTAAGAGAAATCATGTCAGCTCTTGCGGTCCGTGAGCGGAGGTTCCTATCGAAGAGAGAGGGCTCGGGGAACTCTCCAGGTGTATCCAAAGACCAATATCTCAGTCGCGAGTCCTCTGTTGACAGCTCATTCTTCGGAAGCTACTCAGCAGACAACCAGGGCTCCGAAATCCACCCACTGCCCGGTTCAAGGAGCTCTCCACTAATAGCCCCCCGAAACTCTCCACTGCTATTACCCGCAGAAGAACTTGCTCACCTAAACCAAGCTATGAAGCGATCGAGTCCGGAATTCCCGCCGGACTACAAGCGACCACGCATTAGCAATACTGGGGAGAAACTCTCCTCAATGATGAGATTCCAGGAAGCCCGCCCGCTGCCCATGCCCCACCACGGCTCACCGGCGGGCGTAAACCCCCTTCAACCTTGCTCACCCCCAATAAGTATTTCAAGCCCTCAGCCTGTGTACACCTCCCACCCATCTCCCTCTGCCGCTTCGAGCTCCCCGGACTTGGTATTTAAAACTCGTCTTGTGGGGTCCACGAAGACCAAATTTATCCATGCGTCGGATGTTCCTACGTTAGGACGGTTCCTGGAGGCTGTCGCTTCTAAATGGCGGCTGGATGCAGAGAAGTATCACATTCGCAGTGTGATGCTGAGGGTCGCTAGCGAGGTTTATGATATTGATCCTGAAGACGAACGGGATTGGGATCCTATGATGAAGATTGCTAGGGGTAGTGGCGGAATAGCTGAAGTTGTTGTCGAGATTTCATGATTTTTCTCATTTACTCTCTTCTTGTTACTATGTTTGGAGTTGTGGATGGCAAGGAGTTTGGATTAGAAGGCTTTGTTGTTATTCTGCCTCTTTGGCAATTATATCCCCTCTTTAGTTTCGTAGTCTTCTACTATTTAGGGTGTTATACTCGAGAAGGAAACGTCTTCATATTAGCAAAATCTAAACTCCCTTTGTAGCCTGTGACTTGTGTTATATACTTTCCCCCCCACAATTGCTCATTAGCGATCCTTCTTTGGTAGGAGTTTGGTCCCTAAAAGCTCTGAGGTTCGGGATATATTCTATTCAGTACCAAATATTTTCGAATAAACTATAGTTAGTCTCGATTGTTTTCTGCTCTGGGTGAAAGCTTTATTGGTCCAAATCCGGGAAAGACCTATTTATGAAAAGCTAAGAGCTTACATTCTCTATCATACATCCAATTAACCACTGTGTACTCGCGCGGCCGAACTAAAGCGGGACCCATTGTATGGAAATTTCCACCTTAACTTAGGTGCCCGGCTTCGTCCTGGTCGCAGGAATATGCTACAGGCACCATGAATGCCTCAATCATCACTCTTCCCTGCAAATATGGTAGATAGGGTAGCCTTGGGTGCGGTAAACGGGCTGTAATCAAGCTATCCTATCATCGTTTACTAGAATATGGGTCTCTCTACTGTATTGTTGTAAAAATAATTGGGCACTAATCAGGTTCGGATGCTCTGAAAGAACTTTTAACCCAGCAAATGAGGCTTGGGTGCTCGGCCAAAGTTTGGGGAGATGCCCAGGTTCCTGGTAAAACATTACAGTGGTGAGGCTTCCCGCAACTCGCTAGAAGGGTGTCGTCATTTGTGTTAACCTAGTCCCCACTGTACCGCTGTGCTCGCTTTTTTCCAAGAGAAAGAGGAATGATATTGCCACCGTGGGGGCAGTGTGCTCGAGTATTATCCTCTTCATTGCGCAGAATATTTGTTCTCAATAACCCAAGAGCAATATTTGCCGTAGTGGGCTTGGATATCAACGCCCCGCTCTGGAATAGCTAGGCGGGTAAACTCTAGGGGGTGAGCAGGTAGTTCTCTGGCCGGGATGTCATGTTTACCCGCTGTTTAGCACATGGTTGCCCGGCTGCCGCACCCGCAACCTCTCGTTAACCTACTCACTGCTTACGCTAAGCAAGCAGGGCAAGTAAGCGACCCGGATGGAAAATTGCCCGCTCCGTGCCGGGGCCTGCACTTCTATCCTGCTTCTTGGAAAGCTTAAAGGTTAATTGTTTCCAACACCCGTCAACTAAGCTATGCTGGATCCGGAGCTCAGCCAAAGAATTGTCGAGCACCCAGCTAAATTTACATAGCTCCGCAGAAGGGAGGGCTCAACTGGAATGTTTACTCGAGTACTGTAAATTAGGAGCCATTGTTACACTGGAGAAGACAGTCCGCTCTCACGCCGGAAATATCACAGATTTTGGGATCTCGCTGCACAGAATAAAGTATCTAACTTTTGGGTGCATAGTCAGCAAAGCTCAGCGAGGTGCAAGTATATAAGGTACGCCAACAAACGCATCATATGCCCCCGAAGCGCAGAAACGCTCTGCCAGGCCCCCCCCCCCCCTCCTGATCTAGCGGTAAATCGTTAGCTTTGTTATCGGTTTTTTATGCATGAACGCCTTGCGTGGAAAGTTAATCGCCTTGTTCTGTTCCTGCCCACAGGAGCGCATATCTCTCATAATAAATCAAAGCTCATATCAGGGCAACAGAAAGTAATTCTAAAGCAGGCAACTAAGAAAGGATTAATAACCGGCCTTCCTTGCGCGGTTGGGCGCCACTACTGAGTTTGGAGTTTTCGGGCATAGTTATAAGTCCCTGGTTATGGCGGATATCCAATCTGCCGTCATTACCCTCAGGGTGCCAGTGCTACGGGGTCATCACGCCGCAATGCGGAGTACTGTACCGGTAGCGCGGATTACATAGCCAATCTGCCGGGTGATCATTCTAGGAATTATGCACTTCCTACTCCACTAATGGTACCTTACTACCACGTATTACTGAAGGGGAAATATAATGCCTCTTATATAACTCCTAATGCTTGGGGGTATCAAGGGAGAATGCGAGAATCGATGCTAGTGGCCTACCCGTCGATTTTCGTCCTATAAACTAAGAAATATTTCTACAACCATAAGTCGTCCCACCTGTAGTGAATCGAAGAATAAACTTCGATTACACAAAACCTCCACGTTTAGCCAATCATGCCCATTGACAAAAGCCCAAAAAACTGACCGCCCGGAGCAGCTTTGGGTTGGGCGGTGGAGTCAAGGCAGTCTGGACAAATACTGGTATGGCGTGGGCACCGTCTTTGTCGCTTCTGCATACCATGAGGATACTAAGGCAAGACAGCGTGCTATCCCCATAGCAGCATAATTCACCTCACCCTTCCTTTCCACGACAGCGCTTTGCAGAGTCGGTCACTGCACCAGAGCATGGTTTAAAGTACTATGAGATCTACCCGGGACAAGGCTGGAACGACAGCCTCTTAAGAGTTTTTCGGTACCTCTAATATCCCTTATTGGATTTCCCAGCTAAGGTCATAGTTTTTTCTGCAATGTTAGCTAAATATAAGTGATTTTTGTGGCAGAACATATCCATCAGGGATGGGAGGTGCTCTGCGGAGTCTCAGCAACCACGAAAATACACACCATACCACCAACTCCTATCGATTATGCAAACTGTCATTGATGCAAGTTGCTTAGAAGATCTCTTGAAAAGGCCAGGCTTACTGGGGCGAGTGATCAAGGTAGGTTGGGATCTTGTCGGGTGGTTGGGTTTGCCGGCTTCGGGGTCATATTAATATGCGTGGCTAACAATGACCTACAAAGGATTTCACTAGTGCTATAAGGTTGCTATTACCAAGACCCGACCACAATGCCTCTCTAGGAAGACTTTGCCGACAGGGCTATAGTCGTGGGTTATAAGAGTTACTGTGCTGGAGGCAGCTAGTCATCATGGGCGATTCTAGTCTAGATACTCACGGCAGACTCTTTACTACTGTAGACCTTAAAGATAGCAGTTCTATCTTGCAGTATTTTATGAAGGCATAGTACCGAGAGGTACCTGTGGGTCAATTCTTGTGCCAAGCCAGAACCTTTTCGGTTGTGATTGCTGGTACCGCGGGGTATCAAATTAGCGCGAACACTTGGACCTAGCAACCAAGTACCCCAGCTTAATACCAGCAATAATAATTTGGGCAACCTCAACGACAGGAGATAAAATACACCTAGCCTTACTCCCAGAGTGAAACCGCACTGCTGTAAGGGTGGGGAATTGGCTGTATCATTTAGGTCTGGTGGCTATCGAAGGAAATACATTCACCGATTTTCAGCTGTGGTGCAGCGGTATCATACATGCCTTCGCGCCAATTTGTCACCCCGCGGCACTCGAGTATTCGAAAAAGGCAACTAGATTCCGCTTAATAATCATGCCTCGGCACACCGAGGAGTCAGTTTTTCGTTTACTCTATATGGCAACCGGGATAAAGATTGTCCCTGGGTTGACTCCCCGCCAAATGTCGTGAGGATTCCTTAGACCGCGGAGACCATGACCCAGGAGCAAGTATTCCGTCAACCCATGATCAATTAATTATGATACAACTCCTTCGACGCTTCGCTTCTCTAAGTGCCCTCACAAGTATACATCTACCCCCCTGCTCCTCTAAGCAAAAGGCCTCCAGCCTATCCACTCTTCTGACAAATCCTCATGAGCAGAAATAACTTCTACGATGACCACCCCACTGCCAGCGACCAAGCCCCCCCTAAAACTCTACACCTCCATCGCCTCAATCCGGCAATGGCGCCGCCAGCGGGCAAACCAGCGCAACAGTGTAGCCATGATACCAACGATGGGGGCCCTGCACGCCGGGCACATTTCCCTGATCCGCTCAGCAGCCCAGACCCACGACAGCCTGGTGATCAGCGTATTCGTCAACCCTGCGCAATTTGCCCCGCATGAGGACCTCTCACGGTACCCGCGTACCCTCACCACAGACATTGAGCAACTAGAAGCTCTAAACACGGAGTTATCATCCCCGGAGTCCTCCTCAAAAGGGAGGATCGAAGCTCTTTTCGTGCCCTCGGTGCCGGAAATGTACCCCTCCGGCATTCCCCTGCAACAGGAACTGCAGAAAGGAGCATTCGTGACCGTCACGCCGCTGTCCAGCCGTCTGGAGGGCGTCACGCGCCCCCACTTTTTCCGTGGCGTGGCGACCGTCTGTATGAAGCTTTTCAATATCGTCCAGCCGGACGAGGTGTATTTTGGGCAGAAGGATGTCCAGCAAACGGTCGTGCTGAAGTGGATGGTTAGCGACTTGCATGTTCCTACGAAGATCCGGGTCGAGGATACGGTCAGGGAAGAGGACGGACTAGCCATGAGCTCTAGGAATGTATATCTTGGCGAGAAGAGGCGGAGCTTTGCAGCGTGCCTATACAAGGCTCTTAAAGCTTCGGAGGAAGCATATCTTCAGGAAGTAGCCAAGGGAGCTACGGTCATCCCGAGAGGGATTCTTACAGGACCTGCTGAGAAGGTGCTCAGAGAGGCTGGAAGTGATGAGGTTAAAACTGAGACTGAGTACTTTAGCGTTGCATGCCCGAAGGAGTTGGAGGAGTTAGAGCAGGTTGATGTTAATGTAGGCGCGGTACTAAGTGGGGCTGTCAGGATGTTACCAACACAAGAAAATGAGGGGCCAGTTAGGATTATTGATAATATAATTCTGAAGGGTAAAGTAGAGGCCGGTAGCGCGGGGGGGTGGGCACCGCAGGATTTGAGGACTGTAGTCTACATTTAAGATAAGCAAAAAAAGGTTTTTTTCTTTCAGCGCCAATGAAGTCATAGGGAGTCACTCGGTAGGCTCATAACTAGGCAGCAAACAGTGAATCTGAGATTTCAGCTCGCGACACCTGACTCGAAGGTCGGATGCAATTCCCTAAGTTAGGCCGCGGCGGGCCATAGATGTTGCGTAGTTGGTACTCTTCTGTTGTACGATTGTCGGCGCATGGGCGCCTGACGACTTCAGCTGTATATCTTTAATCTACGACCCCTTCTAGATTATGTTTTGCTCACAGCCGGACCTAATTTACCCCCTTTCTTTTGCTTCTTGTGTTCCGGTTGTAATTACTCTTTCGGACACCAAGGGATTTTGCCGTTAGCAATCGGTGGTCGGTGTTCATAATTTTTCTTGGAAGAATTCACCTGCTCTCACTATCCCTTCAAAGTATAATAGAATGATACCGTTATCCGAACTCGCTTTCTGGTAGGATAAGTACTTGTTCCCAAGGTAACATTATGTGAAATACCTAGCTGGCGCAGCGGTTAATATGTCAAGAACAAATTGACCCCTGTGCAATTAGCGGGAGCCCAGGAGTTCAATACCACTCACAATGAGTTATTATTGAACAATCCATCACATAGAACAGGAAGCTTAAGGAAGCCTGTCCTATGGGAACTGGGAGACTGAAGACCCTAGCCTTCCTCAGTAAGGCTGTAGGGAAAATCAGACCTGCTGCGAGGTGTCAGAATCCGACTCTGGACCATAGGCCTGGGATCAGCGGGGTAGCAGAAGAAGAAGAAAAGAGTTAAGAAGAGAAGCTCTTGCATCTTTTAGTTTGTAACTGCGGCTGTAAGCTCTGAATGCTATACTCTACAGACTCACTAATACGAAAACAATAGAAAAAGTCTGTAAGACTAGCCCTTTACGATTGAGCCACCCACCCATTGATTGGTCGTCTTGTAAGTTTAATACACCCTCCTTAAGAAGTTGTTGTGAATAGTTACTACCAACTTGGTAGAAGATGCAAGATCCACGGAGCCTGTCGCGGCTAAACCTCTATGATGCCGCGATACAAATATAATAACCTGGTCACGATGATGCGAAAATTAACCCCGGATACCAAAATATAATTGGGAGCTCAGAAAGGAAATCGGGGGACAGGAGAGTTCGGAAAAGTTAGCTAAACGGTGAAAAGAGGTAAAAGAAGTAAAACCCAGTCAAACTCGAGGGGGAAAAACTCCAACTATCCGATCTACTGTAGGGAGCTCTAGATAGTGACAGAATACCCCCAAAACCCATCTCCCAAGTTTCTAGCAGAGAGCCTTGCAATCGGGAATTGGGGTTTGCGGTTTGTGTGGTCATGGGAAACTACTGTTTTCCTGTATAGGCGGGGAATCACATCTCACGTTTGGTTTTCCGGATGGCAGCTATCTAAACTTCGTTTTGTCTTTACAGCTAGTATTTCGCCCACAGGGACTAACTTAAGAAGAGATACCGAACTAAGATGGATGGGCTCAAATATCGGGCGGAGTGTGATCCATATACCGCCTGGGTCTACGGTGTCGCCCCGGCCTTAACTTGTCCATGAATAATAGTGTAATATTTTTATGGGAGGAAACATGCTCAGTAATGGCCAATTCTTGAGCAATCGGGGACTTCAAGACAAGATGGCAGCTGACTAATCACAGGTATCCACCCGAGCAAACCTTGTTTTTTCCCCTGTCCTTCCCCGACCAGTAAGACAGCCCAAAAGCCACCCTCACCAACTTCTTATCTTCAAAAAACCCCTCCTCCACTCCACCAACCCCGCCACATCAATAATTCACGAAACAAAAAAGAACTCTTCGAACACCCGTCACATAAGAACGAAAACCTAACGAAATGGGCTGGTTCTGGGCAGAGCAAGAACAAAAGCCCACCCCTAGGGTCAGGCCCGGACCTCCCCCGAACCACCCCATGTCCGGATCCCCACCGGTAATTCTTCTGGCCCCCCTCTCCTCCTTTCCGCTTTCAAAATATCAAAATTAACAGAATGTTGTACAGCCCTCATGCCCAATGCACAAATCCACTCCATCGGACATCTCTGGGAACCTCCGCAGCAGGGGCAGCAACGCCACCTCGGACAACGACATCAGCCCCTTAAATCTAATGTTCAGCAGCCTCCCGCAGTCACACACCCCGGGACAAAAAACCCATCTACCAACGGAACGCGAGACCTCCAGCATCCCCCGCGGGGACTCTGGGTTGTGGGAGTACCCCTCCCCGCAACAGATGTACAATGCGATGCGCCGGAAGGGCTATGACGACACGCCCGAGGACGCAGTGGAGAGTATGGTTGCCGTGCACAACTTCCTGAACGAGGGCGCGTGGGGCGAGATCGTGGGGTGGGAGAGGCGCTTCGGCGGTGGGGTGCTGAGTGCCCTGCTGGATGCGAGCGAGGGGGACGAGGCTGCCGAGAGAGTGAATGAGAGGGAGCGGGAGGGGTTCCCGAGGTTGGTTAGATTTCAAGGAAAGAGCCGGGAGATGACGCCTAAGGCGAGAATGTTCCAGGCTCTTGGGAGGATCTACCCAGAGAAGTTTGGGTAGGTTTTCTTGATTAACTGATTGGCCTGAATGGTGGGCGGCGGGTTACTGATGGTACATGTGTATTTTAGGGGACCTCCACCGTTCGATAGACATGATTGGTACGTACTTCGACAGGGCGGGAGGGAAGTTCGCTACGTTATTGATTATTACTCTGCGCCACCTGAGCCTACCGGTGAGCCGGTTTTTTACCTAGATGTCAGACCCGCCATCGATAGGCCGAGCGCTATCCTCGAGAGAGTTATGGTGTGGGGAGGAGATCTATGGGAACAAGCTAGCGGAGCAGACGTCAGAAGGGCTGCAGCAGAAAAGGCTAGGAGGGACTCTTCTTGACGGGTTTGTTCATTTTCAATTAATTAATTAATCGGCTTGGAAGGAGGGGTTTTTTCTCTCTTTTTCTTTTTCCCTTTCTCTTATTCGTTGTTTTCTTTTACCTATTTCAGTACTTCCTGCGTTGGCGGGTTTTTCATATTCGACGAAATCTCTGCTCCATTGAGTTTCACCACCTCTCCATTTCACCTGAGTTGGTTTCGCCCGATTTACAAAGTTCTATTCCGAACTCCCTTAGCCCTTGCATATCACCAGAAATCATTGTTTGTTCAAGGCTCAAGTGGAGTCTTCCTCTATTTGGTTTTCTTCCTTTTTTCTTTTGAGCGGGGGAACAATAACGTATCAAGTCTCCATTCAATTGATAAAATTGATGCTGCGTGCACTCAACCAACTACCTATGAATAACCACTATACAAACTTACACCAACACTGTAATCTCGTTAGATATCTTTCCGCCCACCGCCACCACTGAACACATCAGAATCTACCGCTGTAGAGTACCCCCCACCATAATGCCGAACCGGATACCCCACTGGACCGTACAAAATCTGTGACATCTTCGAATCATGGTAGAACATCACCCTTTGATCTAGAAACGTTAATATTGCCGATGGGTATTTGTGAAAACAAGGCTTCCAATGGAAGTGGGAATATAACCGTTTTCCTGTTAGATACACTGGTATCCGCGTTGCCCCCATGCCTCGTTGCGCTAGATGAAGTTTGGCTATCCAGACAGCCAGACTCAGGTCCGAGTGTATCATGAAAATACCCCATCTACCAAATTAGCTAATTCCTTGTCTTGGCTGAAGAGAAATAAAATAAAATCTCACATCATCATATGTCTGGAGAGGGTGAACTTCAAACACTGTCTCCAAAGAGCTAATCGTAAATACAGGAAAGCAAATATCCCGATAACAGTAACCTCTCTACCCCGACATCACAATTGTCTGAGGATTGCTCCTCGACAAGGGGCCAGGGTAGAGAGGCCACAACCACCGGACAACCAGAATGCCCTATAACTCATCTCAATACTCTATCAGTATCCTCTCTATTACTTTGCGGGGATCTTTAAATATAACTTACCAGGGATCTTTGAAATGTCGTTAATGAGCTCTTAGAGCTCTGATCAATATCAGTTGAGACTTGATGAGTAAGTTTGGTTGGATAATTAACTCTCTTCATTCTGTCTATATTAGTACACATGTTGAGATAAGTTAAATAGCTGAAGAAAAGGGACAAACCGTAGGACTTTGTAGAATATATGGGTGTTAATGCTAACGAAGCATTCCAACTGGAGTTCTGTAGATATATGCAAAAATAAAAATAACCCAAGCACTCGTTGGGGGCCGTCCCCAAAAAGGAGTCTAGCTGTATTGACAGCCAAGCCTCCTGGTTGGGTGGCAACCCCAACGAGCCAAGGGATAAATAAGGATGGAATGATTGTTTGTGTTGAATAGTGATTTTTGCAGTGATGATATTGATGATAATAATTGATCAGAAGTGAAGTTGCATGTGGAGAGGTGGTGTTGGTGGGGGAGAGTAAGTTTTCCAGATTGGAAAATGTGGTGAGGTGAATGATTTGTGGATACCCGGGCCAGCCCAAGAAGCATCCAAAAGGTGTATGGGCTTTCCATTTTGGCCGTGTCTTGAGCAGAGCGTCTGTGTTGCTGGCGGTGGTGGTGGTGGTGGTGGCAGATGGGAGAAGGGATGGAGCACGAGAGCAGTCTTTTATAGAAGAACTCGTCCCTTATCCGATGCCACCGGTGCAGATAAGGGTCTTGCTTTGTATACTCTTCTGCCCAAGGGGTTTCGTCGTGGGGTTTCCCCCAGGATTCTTCTCAGGGTTTCTCCTTTATAGGAGAGGTACTTTGTAAGGGCTTTATTATGTTAGGGTTCTAAAAAGTACGAATTGTAGGTGGCCCAGAGATTCTCGTATTCTCTACCATCTAGCCTGGGTAAATTTTACATGGTGAGTAACCGAATCCTTCAAGGGCTTTGAAAACAATCAATTAGCTACCTCGACCCCCGGGCTGTCAAACTGATGAGCCAGACTAAACATTGCCAGGAGAACACGTGCTGATTAGTCCTTCGGAGGGTGCTAGAAACCATGCTACAAAGCACCTCGAGGTCCTTAGCTTTCTCTCTCTCTATCCGGATCACCAGCTAATGCCTATGTGTAGAGTCGGCATTGCCTCCCCCAGCCTTGGGATGTATAGGTGGACCGGTACAAGTAAACAAAAATCTTGATCGAATCATAACTATGTCGGAGGAAAGAGAACCATAGTACAGATTATATCTGTGTGTAATATATGTGGCAAAGGCTTGTCTTTGACTCAAAGGAAGTCAATTGCAGCTGTTGATGCTGGCCCTTTCGGTCGGTTCTATAGTGGAGATGGATGGTGGTCGGTGGCCAAGCTATCAAAACTAAGTGCACAAGAATGGACACAAACAGGCCACACTAGACACTTTCAGCAGATCCCTGTTTTGAGTTCGAATTCGAGTTCGAAAAATGATAGGCACCACTTTGAGGATACTCGGACAAGTGCCCAGATGATACCAGCCATAAATTGAGTTAGCTTAGAAGTTTGGCACCAGATCAGGTATCCTATACTATGATTTCTTGAGGATCACATCTATCTTGGTACTGAACTAATATATTTATGGAATATCATTACTTGGCAATTTTGGAAACGTCGCTAGACGTGTCTATCGTTTTTTGAACTCGAATTCGAACTGAAAAACAGGGATCTGCCGAAAGTGTCTAATTCCCAGAAAGAAACTATCAAATTTATAATCCTAATTTCGAGCAGAAAAGCGCCATCCCAACGGAAACTCTCCCCCGCCCTACAGTTCTGGCTGGCGAGCCTTGGGTGGTGGCAACGAAAACGGAATGGTACCGCCTCCAAAATGTCAATGGCATACTGTAAGTGAGTCTCTTATATAATGTATAACCTGAGGGTATTCACTGGGCGAGCAGCCCATCCTTCTCCTCCTCTTCCTTTTTGTGGTACCAGATGTCCCGATATCGGGGGGTGGCTTGTCCAACTACCATAAAGTTCAGCACCCCCCTCCGTCCCTTAGTGTCTGACACCAAGATAAACCTCGGGTCCCAATAATGTTTAAGGGCAAACACCGACGCATGATCGTCCTCAACAAACCCTAGAATGACCATCTCACGGGTTGGAAATGATCCATCTGCAGGTAATTTTCAACCCCGTGACCATCATCTAAATTCGATGATTCCCGTTCCGGCATATCCAAGCATAACGAACCGAATTGGCACAAACTATGAAAGATAGAGTAACAGAGATCCCCACCACACCACACCACCCACCTCTTATTCAACGGGCCCTTTTATTTTATTTTTCTTCTTTCGCAAAAATTGAACTTGACAACAAAAAAGCATATTTGTTGTCCTTACAGTGCTTACTGCACAGGATCGAGGGCCGATCAGTAATTACCGAATTGATCATTGAACACTTTCCTCGAGATAGGTAAATTGATTTCGGGCGGGGATTGAACCGATGCGATGCGACCACCATCGAGCGACCGTGACAGTCACCATCATACGCCCCCATCATCCCGATGAACAGCTCAAATATAGTTACACTTTCTTTGGCGGAACTAATATAAACCTCAGGCAGATCGCTGGCAGTTGCGAAATACCGGTAGTGATACGGCATTATGCTTGCACGAGCATTCCATGCGAGATGGTTCAACCGCTTCAGCGTAGATAAGAGGTGGGGGAAGAAAAGACGAGGTGAGCGTGGGTTGAAGCTGCATGATGATTTGATGTTTTTTATTTGGGTAGAAAGGGGGGGGGGGCTCGGGCAGCGAGGTTAACCGATCCACCCCAGAGAACCGAGCCTCTAGCCTGCTCATGAGATTTGGATCTTGGCCCCTCCACTCTCAACACTTTGAACGAGAAGAGCCTTGTGGCTCACGGTTACGGTACTTGCACCTTCCTGCTTTCGTACCATCGTATTAACTCACTGATCAGATGGCGCCTTGGCGGGGTTTGATCGCCCGGAATGTGCGAACTGTTCGTAGGTTAACAATGGCAGGGACTGCCCAACAGGAGTTAACACAACCTTCCCACTGACGCCTCTTTTTTTCAGCATTAGGCTGTCAAGACCTTTTTTTTCGCTGGGTGGAGACTAGGGCCCCGCACGGAGATGCAGGGGTAGGAATCCATTAACAGGAGCAGAGAGGGACTCTTTGGGTGTTTAACCTTGAATAATTGCTCCGCAATTTCTGGCCGGACCTTACACGAGATATCATACTATACGATTTTCCATCTTGGCTTTAAGAGGTGGGAAGGCTTTCGGGGTTAGGGCATGTAGGCACTCTACGCGGACCCAGCACGCTGCGACGACCGGACAGACCGTTCAACGGAAAACCAGCGGGTCGGGTGGAAAACACCTTATTACCTTCTCTTGGTGACGCAGGGAGAGTACATAAACTTTAGCAATTTGGTGGGGTTATCCCATATTGCTTTTCCCGGGTGAAGTCCCCGGGAGAGAGATATATTTGACCGCTGGTGTAATGGATGTGTGTGGGCATGACAGATGGTTGGGTTGGACGGATGGTGCTAGATCATGTTTGGTGGATGGTTGGGTCTTGGTGGGGGGAAGGTAAGGTTGTAAAGGAGATAAGGCCATGTTTACGAAACCTAAATATCAAACATCTTGTTCTCAACCATTTCGCCCTCTCCCTTTTTTAATTGGTGTGCTCGGCGCACTAGCGGTGATATTTAAGATGGCCTCCCTTCCCCACTTCAAGTCTATCATTCGCAATAACACCCATCAATCCATATATATATAGACAATTCTATGGCCGATACGCCCTCAACCATTTCCACGATCCTCTCCAACGACCTCCTCCTCTCCATCGCACCTTATTTACACCCCAAGGATATATCCGCGCTATCGCTCACCAACAAACTCATCAACAATTTACTCGCTAGCGCACAGGGGGTATACAGGCATATCGACCTTTCCCAAGAGAAGAAAAAGTTTCAAGATGTCCAAAAGTTGGTCAGCCCTACCATCCTATCGGCCACACGAACCTTGGTCCTGGACTTCAGCCTCGTGACGGTCCCCCAACTAGAATCGATCCTCTACTCATCGAACATTACTCTCCTCTCCATCCGGGGATGTAAGGGAATTGATGAACGCGCGCTTATGGCCCACTTGTCGTCCGAGCGCAGCACCAAACTACGAGGAATCTACTACTTCACTAACCCCGCTCCAACAACCGGCCGCTTCGTGCAGAAGTCCGTAATAAAATCATCCAACGAATGGGCGTTGGTGATTTCCAACTGTAAGGACATCTGTTTTGATACGAGGGCCTGTCGTGGATCGAAGCATCGAACCGACGAGGCTGGCTACATCGAGCCCCGGATCTCCGAGATCAAGCTAGAGGGCAGATGTTCCGGCTGCGGAATTATTCCAACTAGCGAGGGACTGCCGGATGTACTTGTCGCCCCGGCGCCGCTACACTCATCGACCATCAAGGTGGCATGTAAAGGCGCAGATGGAAACCCCACCGCAGATGTACTCCGCTGCGAAATGTGTGTTCGTGAGCGCTGGTGCGAAGGGTGCGGGCAATGGTGGTGTGAGGATTGCGCTACCGAAAAGGTTAGTACAAGTAACCCCTCCCCCCACAAACATACGTAATACTATAACCCCGCTTTTTAAGAAAATAAAACTCACTGATCATAGAGACGGGTTACTCGAACATGCTTCGAATGCGGGTTCCAGTGTGGGGAGTGTACCGCCGCAGCGAGCCGTATCTGCCAAAGTTGCAAAGGTGGATATTGCATCGCACAGTAATTCTCCCCCCCCCTCCATTATCCAATCTGCGACATTCCACTAATTGTGAGAATAGCAACGAAGGAGCGGATGACATCCAGTGTGAATGGTGCAACGCTTCGTCTGCTCGACGGGGCGCTTCGGCCACCGCCTCGAACGCCTTCTTGACCTCTGCCGCGGCGTCTTACTATACCATGATCCAGCAAGCCCGACCAGCGAACACGTTCGTTAAGGCTCATGCGGGGGCAAGCTATAGAGGGGGCGTAGGTGGAAGAAATTTCCAAAACGAAACGATTGCCCGGCGGAGGGCTCTCATGAATAATTAATTATAATAGCGGTGGGCGTTTTTTAGATAGATATTCTATCGAGACGGGAGCCCATTTTGTGGACACGGTGTAAATATCACTCCTCTTCACTACCCTTGTCAATTATTATTTTATTACTGCCTCGCTCCCTTCCGTCAACTGCAATGTCAATATAAACCATTTGTGTTCCTTGATTTTTGGGAGTTTTGTGAGAGATAGATACAGTGGATGCGGCGGATAAATCAAGTCAGGGTATGTTGCCTCAAACACATTGATCTCTCCCGCCTGGGTTGAAATGTACGAGTACACCACATTTCGAGTATACCTTATCCGATATCATGTTCACGAGGCCTGTTACCGGCACCGAATTCTGAAGCGCAGTATCACCGCATGATTGTCGAGTATCACAGCCGGAGCCATCCATCCATCCTCTTACGCTAGGCCGAGGAATTCCGTCTCCAACCTAACCCATCATTATTATTATTAACCACATCCCACACCTCCACGAATAACCCACCAACTCCTCCCGCCCCCTCTAACAGCTTCCCAATATCCAAGAAATAAGGAAGGAAGAGATTCCAACTACCGTGATACCGTGATACCGTAAAATCTAGTGAAACCTACCACTCGAGTGTCTGCCACCCCTGTAATCTCCCGCTTCTGAGACAAAAAAAGCTCCTGAAAAGTATTAGCGTTCCCCCCGACACAGCGCACTATCAGCCCTTGGGTTTGTTGGATCTCATTAGCTGATATCGTATTCGCGATTGTGTTGACTTGTGTCAAACTTGAGCTATCCTGGGCTGGCGGGCTGGTTTCGGCTGATGAGATGAGAGGGTGAAAACTCCCGGGACGGACCGTCTGATTGCCTGTCCTTCAGCCTATGATCCGGCTGGCTTGGTGGGTCAAGGGGATTGTGAATGCTGTGTCGGTTAATGAGATCTAAGATATCCTGTCTGGTACAAGTACATGTGCTAGTAAATCTTATTGGCACTAATTCTTCTGGTTTTACCTGTTAGGACCGATCGACTAGACCAATTTGAGACTGTCTGCGGGGGATAGGGTAAAGCTCAGGCCTCAGGACATACCGGTATATGCTGCAGACCGATTGGGGACTGGGGCAAAATATATGAACTACTTGTAGCTCTTGAAGGGGATCAAAGTTGATAGCGAAATCAGAAACGTCTAGTCGAAGTGTTTGTACTAGAGTACAGTGAGTTCTAGCGGGTCAGGAACTTGGGAAGGGCTCGGACAAGGAGAGTGTGGGAGTTGCTGCGCGTGGGATTAATATGTTTAATTCAAATTACGCCTTACAGTTCATCGCTAAAGATTACCCTTGGAGTGGTCATTCGCCACCTACTTGAGGCGCTGGGAATCAGATCTAGTTTTCTTTTGTAAAGGAGGACTGCATAGCAGTTTTCAGAGTTGGGCGAGGTTTTCTGCTGCTGTGTTCTTGGCTAGTCCCTTGACTTCAGCTATGAGGGCGCATCGGCGGTACTTCCCCGATCTACTGCGGGGGATAGGCACAATTCCGGATTCTGTTGGCTTGTCCTATGGGGAGCCATGCCTTGAGACAGATCCCAGCTTCCTTATCGATAAAATGTGAATCTTCAAATCCTGCCTGGGAGCTTTTGACTTAGAATATGGAGATCGCGGAGTTCAAAAGTCTTACAGTGCTGGATTCCAAGGTAGAAAAAGAAAAAAAAAGCGGGGAAAAGCAAGCAATTAAACTAGCTTACTGGTGTACTTGTACTTGTACCGGCATAGATACAAGTATCACAGATCTAAACAGTCTTGGCAGCCCTCGCTTTTGAGCCTCCGACGCAACGCAAACTTATTCGTACTCTCCCGAACCATCACCACCACTCTCCCCATTCCTTCTCCTTCTATTGTGGAAACAATGCTCCTCCCATTCCTCCCCATATCCTTCCTCCCCATCCTCTTCCTGCTCATAGGCCCAACAGCAGCGTCCGTCCCAACAAGCATATTTTGCAAATGCACGTGCGGCCAAAACTCGACCCTGATCCCAATCACCTCCCCGCCCAGCTGCTCGGAATGTAATCGCCAGTTTTGCCTGAAGCAACACCTGCCAATCTGTCGTGATGTGGGAGATGGTGATATTTTTACTACCTGCTTTCGTAAGTATGCCCTGCCATGCCCGTGCTCTGGACCGGCATGAAAGGAAGCGAGGGGGGCTAATGGGGGGGAGGCGCTTTTAGAGAGAGATTCGGCAAAGGATCGGGCGGTGGTGCTTATTTTCATTGCGGCTACGGTGGGGTTGTTGGGGTATGCTGGGCTGAGGGGATGGGTCGGGGGTGTTATTAAGGTTTGTCGGCCCCTCCCGTGAGGGTGGTGGGGTTGGAGGGCTAATTGATGGGGGGGGTGTAGAAGTGGAGGGATGGGGATAGAACGGCTGGGGAGAGGTACGAGGCCCTGCCGGGTGCCTAGGGCTTATCTACGGTTTCTCCCCGTGGTTTTTACGGCATGTGGTGGATGGATGGATGGACGGGGTCTGGTGGGCGGGTTGTAGGATAAGTTTGGAGGTGCGTGGGCTGTGTTTGGATGTTTAAATATTTGGGTATCATACCGGGAAGTAATGACTGAATGAGTATTATTGAATGGAGTTATGCTGTATTTTGAGCCGCCCGGAGGTGGTACATAACGGTATGTTATATCGTGGTCTCCGGGTTTACCGTCCGCCGACCCGGCATGGAGAATTGTTCGACCTTTCACGCGCATGTTTCTTGGGCAGCAGTGCCTTGGACAGTAAAGTTAGTACCGACTTCGCAGGTCACTTGGACTAGTGCTGGGTTGTATGGACTTTTTAATAGCTAAGGGCTTGAACTTTATCCGAAATCGATTAAACTACCAGGGACCATCAATATGAAGGAGCGATTACGATAGTGGCGTTGATCCCCCTTGACAATACCAGCTTCCCTAGTTAAACCCCACAAATCACGCTATTCTAGAAACGATTTTGTCATTTCTCTACCGTACTTACAGGTTAAATCAATATTAATCCGCTCCTTTCCTACTCACACCCCTAATCCCCCTACCTTACTGGATGAGCCTCCCGCAGTATGTAGCACAAGATCTAATAGTAGACTAGCTGCGGTAGTGTGATGTAGGGCTTCACGGATCCACTTGGCCAAGTGCCGGGATGACATTGTCCGAGGGGAGTAATTTAAGTGCCGGTATTGGCCGTGAGCTGTACAACTAGCGGGTGGAAGGTCTTGGCACCCCCGGCAAAATTGTCATGAAATTGACCACGGTCGCAACGACATCCACAGCCATAACCCACCATGCCACCATCACGCCCTCCTAAAAAGTACCT